>Ga0265293_10002435_pt1 | contig 37455 bp, 40 predicted proteins | sample Munlanlewell138R_FD_192505 | JGI IMG/M metagenome (GOLD analysis project Ga0265293, IMG submission 192505) | Leachate microbial communities from a municipal landfill in Southern Ontario, Canada - Leachate well 138R | ecosystem: Engineered > Solid waste > Landfill > Unclassified | place: Canada... | reverse complement strand
ATGGGATGGTTCAAAAACACTTTGCGTCCGTGATTATTTATGGGAAAAAAGCGCATTTCCCGACACAAATACCGGCAAACTTGATAATGCTTATAACACAACAGATGATATAATGGATGATTTCAAAAGCCGAAAAATGTTTAACTGCAAGCGTGACGGAAAATACATTGTGTTTGCTCCTGTTTTGGTTTCAAAGTATTTCGACCGTCAAAGCAGTTCGGATATAGAAAATTTTTTATCTTTTAAAAATGTTGAAATTACCGCGCGGGCAACGCTTGAAGTGCGCAGCGACTGTGCCCAGCCTGTCAGGGATGCAATTGCTCCAAGTGCATTTTCACTCGGGATTTTATATAACATAACAAAGGCAAATGAGCTGATAAGTGAATTTGATACAACCCTTTCAAACACCAAGCTTCGCAACAAGGTAATAAGCGGTGAGGATTTAGCTTTGCCCGAAAGCTTTCTTTCCCGCTTTATAGATTGCGCTCGACAAGGGCTTTTAATGCGAAAGAAAGGGGAAGAAAAGTTTTTAATCCCCTTATATCAACGCGCAAAGCAAAATGCTTGCCCCGCAAAAACAGCAATTGAGCGGCTTAAAAACGGTGAGCCGATAGAAAATATTATAGTGGATTACTCTAAGCCGTTTTGAAGATTTTGATTTATTAAATCCAACAGGGTGTCTGCCGACCAGCTGCCCCAAACAGTTATGCGGCGCAGCGGCTGTGAAACAGCGTTTTTTATATTATAGCCGCTGTCGCCCACACGGCATTGCATCTTATACCCTGCCTCCGACACTGCCTGTGCGGCAAAGTCTGTAACGCTGCCAAAGGGATAGGCAAAAACCTCGCACTTTTTATCCAAGTTGGTTTCTATAAGATATTTTGACAGCCTGATTTCACGCACTGCCTCGCTTTCGCTTAGCAAAGAAATATCTTGATGCGAATGAGAATGCGATTGTATATCAATCAACCCGCTTTCCGTCATTTCCTTTGCCTCATCCCATGTAAAATGCGGATAATTCACACCATCGATTGCGCCAACCGTTTCCGTTACAATAAAAATAGTTGCTTTTATTCCAAGCTCCTGTAAAATCGGATAGGTATAGCGATAGTTGCTTTCATAGCCGTCATCAAAAGAAATGATTATCGGCTTTTTTGGCAAAGCTGCCTCGTTATACGCATAATTATAAAAATCATCAAATGTTATCGCCTCAAAACCTGCATTTTTAAGCGCCGTCATATGTTCCCTAAAAACCCTGGGCGTTATCGTCACCAAAGGGTTTTCGCCATCGGTTTTCTCCATTATGTTGTGGTAAAGCAAAACAGGCACTTTGACCTCCTCATTTTCGCCGAACGCATAAAAAACAGGGGTTATAAGCAGTATTGCAAACACAATCAAAAAAATATTTATTTTTCGCATGGCTACCTTCCAAAGATAAGATTTATACTTTCTATAAAATCGGTGTTTGTTTTTGTTGCCACAAGCCGACCTATAAGCGTTTCGGTAACCTCGGCAGGCAGTAAATTGCTGAGCGCCTTTCGTATTGCCCACACCGCTTCAAGTTCCTTTTGAGTGAGCAACAGTTCTTCTTTCCTTGTACCGGATTTGTTTATATCGATTGCGGGGAAAATCCTTTTTTCTTGCAGTTTTCGGTCAAGGTGCACCTCCATATTCCCCGTTCCCTTAAATTCTTCAAATATAACATCATCCATCCTGCTACCCGTTTCAACAAGCGCAGTTGCAAGAATTGTAAGGCTGCCGCCATTTTCTATGTTCCGCGCCGCGCCAAAAAACTTTTTAGGTTTGTGAAGCGCGCCCGGGTCAATACCGCCGGACAGCGTTCTGCCGGTGGGCGTTATGGTGAGGTTATATGCTCTTGCAAGCCTTGTTATACTGTCAAGCAAAATAACTACATCATTCTTGTGCTCTACAAGGCGCATTGCTCTTTCTAACACCATTTCGGCAACACGAATATGGTGTGACGGCTCCTCGTCAAAGGTTGAAAAGATTACCTCTCCTTTTATGCTTCGCCGCATATCGGTCACTTCTTCCGGTCGCTCATCGATAAGCAGAACAATCAGCTTTGTATCGGGGTGATTAGCCTCTATACTGTTGGCCACCTGCTTTAGCAAGGTTGTTTTCCCCGCCTTGGGGGGCGACACTATAATTCCCCTTTGACCTTTCCCAATAGGGGCGATAAGGTCAATAAGCCGCATTGCATAATTTGTCTGCCGCGATTCAAGGTGCAACCTAAAGTTAGGATAAATAGGGGTTAAGTTTTCAAACGGTGTTCTGTAAATTGATAAATCAGGCTTATCACCGTTTACGGTATTGACAAACAGCATTGCTTTAAAACGCTCATTTTCCCGTTGCAACCGAGCAATTCCGCTAACATCATCACCCGTTTTCAAACGAAAACGCCTTATTAAAGCAGGCGAAATATAAACATCGTTGGCGCCAGACAAATAATTTTCACACCTTAAAAACCCGAAACCATCTTCGCAAACTTCTAAGATGCCGGATGTTTCAACGGTGTCGGTTCGCGCTTTGTTGCCGCCCCTATCATCTTGCTCCTCTTGCGGTTCGGAATTTGCGGGCTTTGCCGTATCCACCCTTTTGCTCCCTTGTTTTCTCACCGTTTTAACGGTTGCCTTGCTGCCTGCTTTTAACTTAATTTCCGCTTTTTCCTTTTTAGTTTCTTCCTTTTCGGCAAATGGCAGCAGTTTCTCAATAAGTTCTGCCTTTTTAAATTTTGTTACGCTTTTAATTCCTTTTTCTTTAGCCAGTTCCCTAAGCCCAAGCAATGTTAACTCTTTAATTTCATTTGTTGTCATGTGACAACCTCCTATCACTTCAATACAGCGCCTTGCGCTGCTGAAGATACCATTTTTGCGTACCTTGCAAGGTACCCTGTTTTTATTGACGCTTCTTTTATTTTAAGGTTTTGCCTTCTTTTATCAAGTTCTTCTTCGGAAAGAGAAACATTTAGCTTTCCCAAAGGAATGTCAATATCTATAACATCCCCATCTTCAAGCAGCGCAATGTTCCCGCCTTCCGCAGCCTCGGGCGAAATATGACCTATTGCCGCCCCTCTTGTTGCACCCGAAAACCTGCCATCGGTAAGCAATGCAACGCTGCTGTCAAGCCCCATTCCGCAAATAGCCGAGGTGGGGGAAAGCATTTCACGCATTCCCGGACCGCCTTTAGGTCCTTCATATCGAATTACAACACAATCGCCGCTTTTTATTTTACCGCCATAAATTGCTTCTATTGCGTCATCCTCGCTGTCAAAAACCTTGGCGACACACCGTTGCGCCAACATATTCGGATGCACCGCGCTTTGCTTAACAACCGCGCCGTCGGGGCAAATGTTCCCATGCAAAACCGCTATGCCGCCCGTCCTTGAATAGGGCGAATCAACCGGCCTTATTACATCGTAATCGGTCACCTTTCTTTTTGCAATATTTTCGCCGATTGTTTTCGCCGTGACGCTCATGCAGTCTGTCTTAATCAAACCAACTTTATCAAGCTCGTTCATTACCGCATACACCCCGCCGGCTGCATATAAATCCTGCACATGATGTTTCCCTGACGGGGCAAGCTTGCATAAGTTTGGCGTTTTTGACGAAATATCGTTTGCAATTTCAAGATTTATAAAAACACCTGCCTCATAGGCAATCGCAGGCAAGTGCAACATGGAATTTGTAGAGCAGCCAAGCGCCATATCAACCGTCAAAGCATTTGTAAATGCATCATTGGTCATTATGTCGCGTGGTTTTATATTGTTTTTTACAAGCCCCATAATTTGCTCCCCGGCAGCTTTCGCAAGGCGTACCCGCTCGGAATATACAGCCGGAACGGTGCCGTTACCGTCTAAACCCATTCCTATTGCCTCGGTCAAGCAATTCATTGAATTTGCGGTAAACATCCCGCTGCACGAACCGCATGACGGGCAAGCAAAATCCTCAATTCCTTTAACTTCCTCCTCCGTCATAACCCCTGCTTTATAGCTGCCCACCGCCTCAAAAGCAGAATTAAGGTCAAGGAAGTTTTCATCGCCTTTGGTAACGGAAAGCATCGGACCTCCGCTTATTAAAATTGCGGGAATATTAATGCGCGCCGCCGCCATAAGCATTCCGGGAACAATTTTATCGCAATTGGGGATAAGCACAAGCCCGTCAAAGGCATGCGCCGCCGTTACAGCCTCAATGCTGTCGCATATAAGTTCACGCGTTGCAAGCGAATATTTCATTCCCTCATGCCCCATGGCAATCCCGTCGCACACGCCGATTGAAGGAAATTCCAACGGAGTTCCGCCCGCCGACCGAATGCCTGCCTTAACGGCATCCGCTATCACATCAAGGTGTATGTGACCGGGTACGATTTCATTTTTGCTGTTTACAACACCGATTATCGGGCGCGAAATTTCATTATCCGTAAGCCCGAGCGCTTTTAAAAGGGAGCGGTGTGGCGTTCTTTCCAAACCTTTTTTAATTTTATCGCTTCTCATTTGTTTTTTCTCCTTTAACCGAATATAATTTTTAAAATTAAATTATTATTATACATAACGGATGCATATTTTGATGCAATTATCGCCTCTTGCAGCTTGCCGTCCGCAAATGCCGCAATTACGGCAAGCGCAACATATGAAATTAAAATGCCGTTCGCCGCCCCCGCAATAAGCCCGCCAAACTTATTAAATGCCGACAACACAGGCAGCTTTGCTATACTGTTTAAAAGGTTTGCCGTTAATCGTAAACCTATTTTAACAATCAAGAATATACCGACAAAACAAATTATGTTTAAAACCATTGCGGTAAGCGTGGCGGCTATTGATTCGGTTGTATTTTCTATGCCGCTTTTAATTATACGGCTCATAAATACCGGCATAGCCATGTCGGCGGTGTTTACCGCTATTTTTGGAAGTATAACCTTTTGATGTATAAATTCGCTGATTTTCGACCCCAGAAGGTAGTTTGATAAAATGGGATACAGATACATAGCGACGGCGGAAGCGATTATATAATATCCAAAATGAAATATCGTTTTTATAAGCCCCGACTTCATCCCCCACAGCGCCATTGCCCCGATAATCAAAAAAAGTACTAAATCTGCCATAGTAACCCCCCTTTATGGTTTTATTATTTCAATGTTATTGTTACCCACCGCCGCAACGCGATGGCGTGATAACAGCATTATCTGTTTTATGTCATGCTTTTGCTCGGTTTTAACCGTTACAAGCCCGCTTTGCCCAAGCATCACTACACATCCCTTTTCGGCTACCGCTATGGTATTATCGAATATATCAACATCGTTAACCTTTTCGTCGGATATGTACTCGCCGATTTTTTGACCCTTCTTGCCATAAATTTGAACAATGCTGTTGTTTCTGCTTCCTAAAAAAGCAAGCACGCTACCGGTGTCATATCCAAGCTTATAACTGCTAAGTTGTCGTTCTTCAAAATTTACATCCCATAGCTTTTCGCCTTTAGATGACACCCCAACAAGCCTGTCCTCACTAAGAGCTATTATAGAGCCGTTCTTTTGATATAGTATATCAAAAACCAAACTGCCGTTAAAAACCATTTCACCTTTAATTCTTTCGCCATCTATATCCACAACTATAACGCTGCTTGTTACCTCGGCGCTGTCAGGTCGTAAAACCGCCGCCGCAAAGGTTTTTGCATTCGGAGATATATCAACATCAATCACATAATATTCACTAAGAAGCCACTCGTATATAGGCTCACCTTCGTTGGCAATCACTTCTACTTTAGCTTTGTATCCCGCTGCATGCGACACAACCACAGCACAACCGTTTTTGTTTATTTTGGCTGTTATAATCGGCTGTTCTGTTGTGTGCTCCCACAACTTTGAATTACGAAGATAGCAATGCACCTCTTTTCCGCCTTTATCAAAAACAAGCGAATAACCGCCGCTGACATTCATTCGTGGGTTTGAAATTTGATGAACTATATTCCATTTTTTGCGCCCCTCCTCGGAAAGACAAATCAGCCCGTCCGAATCGAGTGCAAGCAAATTGCCTTTCGAGGCGTCAAAGGAAAGCTGTGAGGTTGATTCATAAGCAAAAACCTGCTTTGAACTTTCCAAGTTAGCCCGCAGCAAGCCGCGGTTTTGATATGCCAACGCCCCGAGCAGCACCACTATTATAAATATTACTAATGATGGTTCAATTTTATTCTTTTTTTTTCTCAAATCACAAAACACCCTCATCATTATAATCAACCTTTGCCAGATACAGCCCCATCGCTCCGGCTGTTATTCCGCCTTTTGACCTGTCACGGCTTTTTATTATTTTTGTGATATCATTCTCTGATATTTTGCCCATACCGACATAAAGGAGCGTCCCCACAATAATTCTAACCATATTATACAAAAAAGCGTTTGCTGAAATTTCAAACCTGAAAAAGTTTTCTTTTTTAGTTACAGTTAGCTTGGTAACCTTTCTGACAGTTGTTTTTTGGCTGCTTCCCGTGGTCATAAACGCCGAAAAATCATATTCGCCTATAAAATATGTTGCTGCCCGCTGCATTTGTTCTAAATTTAGCGTATATGGAAAATGAAATGCAAAATTCTTTAAAAATGGATTTGAAATAACATCGGTATAGACATTATAAACATAAGTTTTTGATACAGCGCAAAATCGCGAATGAAAATCATCCGACACTTTATTGCATTTTAGCACTCTTATATCATAAGGCAACAAAGTGTTTAATGCGAAAGGCAGCTTCTCAGGCGGTATTGGGGAGTCGGTCATGAAATTGCATATATACTCTATTGCATGAACGCCTGCATCTGTTCTGCTGCATCCGATAACAAGCGGCTGCCTGCCCGTCCTTTTATAAATTGCATTTGATAAAACTTCTTCTACCGTTACGGCATTTGTTTGGCGCTGCCAACCATGGTATCGGCTACCGTCAAACATAAGGGTTAGCGCAAGGTTTTGCAACATATCACCCCGCAAGATTTGCCGTTAAAATAACGGCTGCGCATAATAAAAACACCAAAGAAGCAATTATATCAATTTTCCCTACCTTAACCACATTAAGGCGCGTTCTGTTTTTCCCGCCCTGATAACATCGGCACTCCATTGCGATGGCAAGTTCATCCGCTCTTCGGAATGCGCTTATAAATAAAGGAACCAACAAAGGAATAAGCGCCCTTGCCCGTTTTATCAGGTTACCGCTTTCAAAATCCGCCCCTCTTGCCATTTGCGCCTTCATAATTTTATCTGTTTCTTCAAGCAAGGTGGGAATAAACCTCAGCGCAATGCTCATCATCATGGCAAGCTCATGCGTAGGCGCGCCTATTTTGGCAAAGGGGGTTAAAAACCGCTCTATCCCGTCTGTCAAAGCAATCGGTGATGTTGTGTATGTTAAGAGGGATGTACCCAAAACCAAAAATACAATCCTTAGTATCATAAAAACAGCAAAGTAAATTCCTTCATAGGTTAACTTCAAAAAACTCCATTGCCATATAACTGTTCCGCTTGTCATAAAAAGATTTAATATGGCAGTGAATATTATGAATATCAAAAGCGGTTTGAGCCCTTTTAACACAAATTTTATCGGCACAGTTGAAAGCAAAATAATACAAAACACAAAAATTGCAAGCAACCCATACCCCACAAAGCCTTTAACAAGGAAAATCAAAACAAGATACAGCATTGAAAGAATAATTTTTATCATTGCGTCAAGCCTGTGCAAAACAGAGTTTCCGGGGAAGTGCTGCCCAAGCGTTATGTCTTTAAGCACGGTGCGCCACCCCCAAAATATACTCCTTTGCATCCTCAACCGTGCATATATTTACGCCATACACATGCTTCATAAGCTTTGTAATTTGCGGTGCATCAAGCCCCATCTTTTCAAGCAGTTCGTACTGGGCATAAACCTCCAGCGGAGTCCCCTGCATCGCTATCTCGCCTTTGTTCATAACATATAAATATTCAACCGTCTTTGCAATGTCCTCCATACCATGAGAAACAATCGCAACGGTTATTCCCGTTTCTTTGTGAAGTTTTTTTATTTGGAATAATATTTCTTCCCGACCGCTCGGGTCAAGCCCTGCCGTGGGCTCGTCCAAAACCAAAAAATCCGGCTGCATTGCAAGCACTCCCGCTATTGCAGCGCGCCTTTTTTGACCTCCCGAAATTTCAAAAGGAGACTTTTCCAAAATTTCATCCGTAAGACCTACAAGACTTGCCGCCCACATCACCCGCTCTTGGGTTTCTCGTTCCGACAGCCCCATGTTTTTTGGAGCAAATGCAATATCTTGCCTGACAGTTTCTTCAAAAAGCTGATGTTCGGGATATTGAAACACAAGCCCCACCTTTGTTCTGACTTTTTTAAGGTTTGCTTTTTTATCCAAAGTGTCTATTCCGCAAACGGTAATTTTACCGCTTGTCGGCTTTAGCAAACCGTTAAAATGCTGAACAAGTGTTGATTTTCCGCTGCCTGTGTGACCTATGATGCCAACAAAATCACCTTGATTTATTGTTATTGAAACATTGTAAAGCGCTTCCTTTTCAAAAGGACCGCCTTCTGAATAAGTGTAACTGATATTTTCAGCCTTAATAATCAACCTGCCACCTCCGACAACGCTTTGTAGGCGTCCTCAATTGTTATCACGCCCGAAGGGACATCTAAACCTGCTTTGCGAAGCTCATACATAAGCTCGGTAACTTGCGGCACATCAAGACCCAATGCCTTTATTTCATCGACATCCGAAAAAACTATATGCGGCGGCGCATCTTTAACAATTTCGCCGTCACTTATAATTATAACTCGGTCAGCATTGACCGCCTCGTCCATATTATGCGTTATAAGCACTATCGTCATGGCATTTTTGCTATTTAGATGCATTAATGTGTCCATAACCTCTTTTCGCCCGATTGGGTCAAGCATGGCGGTCGGTTCGTCAAGCACAATGCATTTTGGTTTCATGGCAAGCACACCCGCAATGGCAATCCTTTGCTTTTGACCGCCCGATAAAAGATGCGGGGCGTGCTGTTTATACTCCGTCATACCAACGGTATCAAGCGCCCAATCAACCGTTTCTCTGATTTCGGCTGTTGGCACCCCTAAATTCTCCGGCGCAAAAGCAACATCCTCTTCCACTATTGTAGCAACAATTTGATTGTCCGGATTTTGAAACACCATCCCGATTGCCCGACGGATGTCATAAAGACGGCTTTCATCCTTGGTGTTTATGCCGTTTGCATACACCGTCCCCCCAACCGGCAAAAGAATAGCGTTAAAATGCTTTGCAAGGGTTGATTTACCGCTGCCGTTATGCCCTAAAACTGCAACAAATTCACCATTTTTAATTTCTATATCAATGTCTTTTAAAACATTCGGTTGTTCACCGCTGTAATTAAAAGTAAGCTTTTCCGTTTTTATCATAATTAAAAATTTAAAACCTTTCGCATTTACTTTTTACAACATTTGCAAGGGTTGTAAGTCTTTTCTCTATTAACAGCCCCTGGCGCAAGTCCCAATCCTCGTTAATGGTAGCATTGATGGTATTTTTTGCAAAATCTGCGGCAAGCGTTATAGCAGACTCAAAACTATCTCCCCTTGCAAAAGCGCCGCAAAGCACACTTGTAAAAACATCGCCCGTACCGTGGAAATCCACCGGTATATGCTTATATTTAAGCTTCCAAAAGGCATCACTTTTTTTATCGTACGCAACAATAAACATTTCGTCTCCGAATGGAAAGCTTGTAATCACAACGCGCTCAGGACCCATATTGTTTAACTTTCTAAGCCATTGCTTTGCGCTTTGCTCCGATGTTTTGTCCATTGTTTCGCCAAGCAAAAAGCATGCCTCGGTGAAGTTTGGCGTTATAATATTGGCGGACGAAATAAGCCGTCGCATACTTTTAACCATATCAAGATTCATAGTTTGATATAGCTGTCCGTTATCCGCAAAAACAGGGTCTGCAACAAAATAACAGTTATTAAAACTTTTTGCTGCATTTATTATAATATCAACCTGACCGCTGTTGGCTAAGAAACCGCTGTATATCATGTCAAAATTGGTGTTTAGATTTTTCCAATGTGCTATTGTATCTTTCATTTGCTCCGTCAAATCGGTAATTGAATAACCTTCATACACCCCTGTTATAGTTGATAGTACAGCGGTGGGCAAGCAACAAACCACGCTCCCCATAACCGATATAATCGGCAAAGCAGACCCGAGCGAAGCCTTTCCAAGCCCCGAAATATCGTGAGCGGCTATGATTTTTTTCAATACAAACGCCCTTTCCCTATGCCGCTTATTAGAATTAGACTATATTATACATCTTTGCGAACTATTTGGCAACCATTTTTTTAAAAGCCGTTTCTTTATATATTATTTTTTTAGGACAAACTTCAAAGCATTTGCCGCAATCGGTACATTTAGAGTAGTCTATAACCGCAATGTTGTCAACAACCTTAATTGCATCAAATTCGCACGCTTTTTCACAAAGCCGGCATGCAATGCAACCGGCGCTGCAAATGTTTTTCATCTGCGCCCCTTTTTCTTGTGACAGGCAGCGCACCGAATATATTTTATCCTTCGGCTTAAAGCGAATTATTCCCTTAGGGCAAGCATTAATGCAAAGACCGCAAGCGGTACATTTTTCGGGGTCTATAACCGCAACGCCGTTTTCAATTTTTATTGCATCAAATCGGCACACATTAAAGCAATCGCCAAACCCCAAACAACCGAAATTGCAAACCTTGTCGCCGCCCGACAAGTTATGCGCAATTTCACAGCTTTCAATACCTTCGTAAACAAACTTCTTTTTTGCCGCACCGTCTACCCCGCGACACAAAACCACTGCAACCTTTTCAGAACCCGAATCACTTTTTACGCCCAAAACCTTTGCAAGTTTCTCACTTGTCTTTGCACCGCCGACAGGGCAGCCGTTTACAGGCGCTTTGCCCTCTGCCAAGGCCTGCGCAAACGCCGCGCAGCCTGCATAGCCGCATGCGCCGCAATTGGCGCCGGGCAGTAAATCTATTATAATCGGTATTCTTTCGTCTTGTTCTACTTCAAGATATTTTGATGCCCCGGCAAGCAGCAACCCAAGAACCAACCCGGTTGCTCCGAGCGCGGCAACAGCTATCAATATATGCATTATTATCAAATCCTTTCCCTAAAGCTGCAAACCCGAAAAACCAAGAAAAGCTATTGAAATAAGCCCTGCGGTAATTAGCGCAATAGGAAAGCCTTTTAAAAATTCCGGTATATCGGAAAATTCAAGCCGCTCCCGTACCCCCGCAAATAAAACTATCGCAAGGGTAAACCCAATTGCCGCACTTGCACCGAATACAACTGATTTTATAAAATTATATTCATTTTGAATGTTTAAAAGGGCAGAGCCCAAAACCGCACAATTTGTTGTAATTAACGGAAGATATATCCCCAATGCGTTATAAAGGGCGGGGAGCATTTTTTGCAAAAACATTTCAACAAGCTGAACCAACGCCGCAATGACCAATATAAACGCTATTGTTTGAAGGTAATCAAGCCCAAATTTTTGTAAAACAAATGTGTCGATACACCAAGTTATTGCAGATGACATTGCCATTACAAATGTTACAGCCATGCCCATGCCTACCGCCGTTTGTATCTTTTTTGAAACGCCCAAAAAGGGGCAAATCCCCAAAAACTTAACAAGCACAAAGTTTTCTATAAAAATTGCCGATATTGAGATTACTAAAACTTCCCTAAGCATTGCCTTTCCTCCTTGCTTTATATATGTTTATAACGCCTAATATAAGCCCAAGGAGTATAAACGCTCCCGGCGGTAAAATTGCCATAATGGCAGGCTGATAATTGCTGCCCAAAACAGAAATACCAAAGATTGTGCCGTTGCCGATTATTTCTCTAACAGACGAAAGCGTAAAAAGCCCTATTGTAAAGCCAAGCCCCATGCCCAATCCGTCTAAGGCGCTTTTTAAAGGCCCGTTTTTCGATGCAAAAGCTTCCGCCCTTGCAAGTATTATACAGTTGACCACTATAAGCGGAATAAAAATGCCAAGCGACCTTGAAAGTGCAGGCAAATACGCCTTTAAAATTAAATCGACAAGCGTTACAAACCCCGCAATCACAACAACATATGAGGCAATTCTGATTTTATCCGGAACCAAGCGCCGTATAAGCGAAATTGCAACATTGGAAAAAATCAAAACAACAGTAGCGGAAATTCCCATACCTATGCCGTTTATAACAGATGTTGTTACGGCAAGCAATGGGCACATACCCAAAAGCTGAACAAAGGTTGGGTTTTCGTTTATAACGCCGTTTAAAAATGTCTTTTTCATGTTGAAAGCACCTCCTGCACCGCTGCAATTGCGTCATTAACCCCATTAACAACTGCTTTTGAGGAAACTGTCGCACCTGTCACAGCCTGAATTTCGTTATCTGACGGCTTACCTTTTGTTATGGTAATATTCGGTGTTTTTCCGCCAAACTGATTGTAAAATTCACTTTTGCCAATCTCGGAGCCAAGACCGGGGGTTTCCTTTGCGTTATCTATTATATTGATTCCGATAATGGTTAAGTTATCATCAACCCCAACCATCATAGATATTTCACCGCCATAACCTTTCGGAGCGCAGGATACGGCAAAAAGGCTTCCGCCGTCTGTTTTTTGATATTTTGTTATTGACGAAACAGAGCTGTTATCTGTTTTATATTCAAATGTTTGCGCCGTGTCAAGCTCAATATCGCCTGCGCCTTTTAAAACTTCTGATTGAGCGCTTTTGACCGCCGCTTTTGCAAGCGAATTTATTCTTTCGTTTGTTGCGCTGTTGGCTATTGAAAGCACAAACGCAACCACCGCGGTTATTATAAATAAAATGCCGGATAGGCGCACATAATCACGCACTTTTAAAACCCGCCTTTCCAAACCTTTTTGGAGCCGTTGCCTTTTCAATAAGGGGCGATGCAACATTCATAAGCAAAATGGAATAGCTTACGCCTTCCGGATAACCGCCTATAAGCCTTATTATTACCGTTAATACTCCACAGCCTATTCCAAATACAAACGCACCGTTTTTTGTGACCGGTGTTGTAGAATAGTCGGTCGCCATAAAAAATGCGCCAAGAAAAAGCCCGCCCGACAATATATGAAACAGCCAATCGCCGTTAAAATAGCCGTCCCCCGCAAAAACCCACGAAAGCGCCGCCACCGTTCCGACAAAAGCAACAGGTATGCGCCATGTTATAACTTTGCGTATAAGTAAATACGCAAGCCCTATTAAAAGCGCAATTTTTGATGTTTCGCCAATGCAACCGCCAATATTGCCTATAAACAAGTCTATGTAACGCGTTGCCGCCTCGCCCGAAAGAGGCGTTGCGGAAGTTACAGCGTCAGGCAATAAAAACGGAATAAGCTTAGCGCCTGAATTTACATAGCTTGTCATTATAGATGGCCATGACACAACCAAAAAAGCGCGTGCCCCGAGTGCAGGGTTTAAAAAGTTTTGACCCATTCCTCCAAAGCACATTTTAACTATAATTATCATAAAAAAACTGCCTACAACCGGAATCCACACCGGCACCGTCGGCGGCAGGTTGAGCGCAAGCAACAACCCCGAAACAACAGCGCTAAAATCATAAACGGTGGTGGGCTTTTTAAAAGCAACATTCCATAAATGCTCAAATGCAACCGCACTTGCTATTGAAATTATTGCAAGCAGGGCAGCCCGATAACCAAAAAAATATACCCCCGCCGCAAGCGCCGGTAAAAGCGCAATAACAACATCTTGCATTATCACAGCGGTGCTATCTTTTGTAAATATATGCGGGGCGGCACCAACCCTCAACATTTTTTCCATTAATGTCTGCTCCTTTTTTCTGTTTGTTTTTATCATCATTTTTTAAATGCATTAATCTTTTTCTTTGCCGTTCGTATTCTTTGGAGCGGGTCACGCCTTGCAGGGCAAATAAATGTGCAAGAGCCGCATTCTATGCAATCGGCAATATTGAGTTTTTCTAACATTTCCGCATCGAAATTTTCACAGTACCTGTCAATAATTGTGGGCATAAGGTTCATTGGGCAAACATCAACGCATTTGCCGCATTGCGTACAATTTGTCGTTACCTTTATACCAACATCTTTTTCGGTAAGGGCTAAAATTGCCCCAACGCCTTTTGTAACAGGGATGTCGGTTGAGTGAATTGCAACACCCATCATGGGGCCGCCAAGCAATATTTTTGCAGGCTCGGCTGTAAAACCGCCCACAGCGTTTATAGCATCCGCAACAGGGGTTCCTATACGAACCTTAAAGTTTCTTTTATTTGCAACCGCACCGCCTGAAACGGTTACCACTCGGGTAATAAGCGGCATACCGGTTGTTATCGAGCGTGCAACAGCGGCGCAGGTGTCGATATTTACCACTACCGCACCTATATCCGCCGGCAATCCGCCCGGGGGAACTTCTTTTTTTAATACGGCAGACAGCAATTGTTTTTCGCCGCCTTGCGGATATTTGGTTTTAACAATGGCGGTTTTAATTTTTTCATTCTTTTGGTATATAGGGTTTTGCTTTATTTTAGCAATTGCATCTTTTTTATTTGATTCTGCAACTATAATGCATTCCGATGCGTCAACCGCCTTTAAAAGCGCCCCGCACCCGATTAAAAGCTCATCGGTATCCTCAAGCATAACACGATAATCGGAAGTTAAAAACGGTTCACACTCGGCGCCGTTAATTATAATATGATTGATTTTTTTGCCGGACGGCGGCGATAATTTAATATGAGTCGGAAACGCCGCCCCGCCCATACCCACGATACCCGCATTGCTGACCGCCTTAATTATTTCTTCCTTTGTAAGGTTTTCAGGATGTCCGAGAGGTTTTATATTTCTAAAAACCTCGTATTTTTCGTCATTTTCCACTATTACGGATTTTACATGGCTACCGCATGGGTGCAAATGCGGTTCAATTGCGATAACGGTGCCGGACACCGAACAATGGTGGTTTGCAGAAATAATTCCGCATTGCTTTATGAGCAACTGCCCAACTTTAACGCTATCCCCCACCTCCACAACAACCTCGCCCGGCGCGCCGGCATTTTGCAGTGTTGGAAATATCATTTTTTTTGGCGCTGAAAGCTCCTCAATCTTCAAATGAGCCGTATGCCGCTTATTATCGTCGGGGTGCACGCCCCCTGTGAAGGTAGGAAACCTTAATGGTAAGTGTAGCAAACTAATTCCCATAGCCTTTCTGCCCACAAAAATTAATAAACTTACGCATATCCCTACCTGTGGGCAGGTAAGGCGCACAACTTCATATAAAATCGAAGCCAATTAATATTATACTACTATTAAATAATAAGTGCAAGCCAAAAAGCCAATTTTAAAAGACTTAAACATTATAAAATAATTACATTGCCTTTTCCCCTTTTCAAAAGCAAATTAATATAGTATAATGTAATTAGGGAGGTGTAATTATGAAAATCGAACGCATAGCGCCAAATAAAATTAAAATAACACTTTCTATTGAAGACCTTAAAGAATGGGACATCAATTTTGAAAACTTAACGCATAACTCGCCCGAGGCGCAGGAATTATTCTGGAACCTTATTAGGCGCGCCGAAACGGAAGCGGGCTTTTCTGCCGAGGGCTCGCAATTGGTGGTTGAAGCAATGCCGATTAAAAACGACGGTTTTGTTATGATAATTACAAAAGTTGAGGAGGACGACAACAATGCCCAGCGGTATATCCGCCCTAAAATTAAAAGGGATGTTCGTCCGAAAAAAAGAGTGCGAATTGTATCAAACCCCTTGATTTTTCAATTTGAAAACCTTGAGGATGTTATTTCCGCATGTAAAAGCATAAAGAGCAGGTTTACAGGTGAAAGCACCCTTTACAAACATAAAGACAGTTATTACCTGATGCTTAATATTTTAAACGATTTTGTTGCTGAAGATATTGATGTTATGCTTGCGGATTTTGCGCAAAAAGAAACATACGGTGTTGCCTTAAAGGCCGGGGAGCTTGCGGAACATGGGTTACTTCTCATTGAAAGCAATACTGTTGGAACCATGTGCACGCACTTTTAAAATTGTGCGACATTAAGTTTTAAGGATGGTTTTTATTGATAATAAAAAATGGCATAGAAAAAGCGCTCAAAAGCAATGCCGCGCGCTTTTTTACGCCGGGTCACACGGGGGACGGGTTTTTACCGCTTTACTATGATGTTACCGAGCTTGAAGGAACAGATAATCTTCAAAACCCGCTCGATATTATAAGCGATGCAACAAAAAATGCTGCATTTATTTATGGTGCGTCAAAAAGCTTTTTTCTTGTAAACGGCTCAAGTATCGGAATTCATGCCCTTGTTATGTCAACTTGCAGGCGGGGGGATACCCTTATCGTTGACAGGGGCTGCCATATATCGGTTATAAATGCAATCATTTTAAACGACATTAAGCCGATATACATACAACCGAAATATAATAAGAAGTTTGGTATAACCACACACATAAGCCCTGCTGACATTGAGTTGGCGCTTAATGAATATCCGCATGCCAAAGGAGTGTTGATTACATCGCCCAACTATTATGGTATGTGCTGTGATGTTAAAAAAATTGCTCAAATAGTGCGTAAACACAGCTCTATTTTACTTGTTGACGAGGCGCATGGCGCGCATTTTGCCTTTAGCAATGCGCTCCCCGCAACAGCGCTTTCGTACGGGGCGGACGGAGTTGTGCAAAGCACGCATAAAACCCTTCCGTGCATCACCCAGGGCGCATTATTGCATTTGGGCGGCAATAAGCTGTGCAGACAAACGGTTCAGCAAAACCTTAATATGCTGCAAACAACAAGCCCATCATACCTTATTATGATGTCTGTTGATAATGCAATACAAAAAGCGGCCGCATATCCAAAAAAAGAAATTGATTGTTTTGTTAAACGATGCAGGGCTTTTAAAGAAAAAATAAATAAAACGGAACAATTTAAGTGCCTTGATAATGGCGATGACACTCGATTGGTAGTAAATGCAGGGAAAAATGCAACCAAAGTAAATTTTTTTCTACGGGAAAATTACAACATAATTTCGGAAATGTGCGATGGGCAAAATATCATTTTTATAGCAAAGCTTTTTTATGGCATGGGTGATGTAGAAAGGCTTGAATCGGCGCTAATTAAAATTAGCGATAAGCTTGATTTGCATGAGGGTGTAAAAAACCTCCCTCCACCGAAATTACAGCTTAAAATTTCGCCTTCGGATGCCTATTACAGCAGTACAGAAGCTTTAAGCCCGCAAAATGCAGTTGGAAAGATTGCGGCTCGAGCGGTATATAAAATGCCGCCTTGCACAGCCTTAATCACGCCGGGCGAGGTTATAACAAAAGCGGCGGCGTCACAGCTTAACGAAGATATTTTTGTTGTAAAAGGGCGCTAACGCCATACATATATTTTTGCCGCAATAAAGGCGGCGGAACGGAGCATTAAAGTTGAAAGAAAAAATTTTAAAGACGGTGCGTGAAAACAACATAAAGTTTATTAGGTTGCAATTTACCGATATTTTCGGTATGCTAAAAAATGTTGTAATAACAAAAAGCCAGCTAAGTAAGGCGCTTAATAACGAATGTATGTTTGACGGTTCTTCAATCGAAGGTTTTGTAAGAATCGAGGAATCGGATATGTATCTGTATCCCGACCTTAACACTTTTGCCATACTGCCATGGCAGCCAAACGGCGGGAAAATAGCGCGCCTAATATGCGATGTTTACACCCCCGACAAAAAACCTTTCGAGGGCGACCCGCGCTATGTGCTTAAAAAAGCGTTAAAGGAAGCGGAAAAAATGGGTTACACCTTTAACGCCGGTCCGGAATGTGAGTTTTTTCTTTTTCATACCGATGAAAAGGGCAGGTCAACCACCGTCACGCATGACGAGGCAGGCTATTTTGACTTAGGCCCTGTTGACCTTGGTGAAAATGCGCGCCGTGAGATGTGCCTGATGCTTGAAGAAATGGGATTTGAAGTAGAGGCGTCGCATCACGAGGTTGCTCAAGGGCAGCATGAAATTGATTTTAAATACGGTGACGCGCTTGAAATGGCAGACAAAATTATGACCTTTAAGCTGATAGTCAAAACCATTGCGCAACGCCATGGGTTGCATGCAACTTTTATGCCAAAGCCGATATTCGGCATAGCCGGCTCGGGTATGCACATAAATATGTCACTCACTCAAAACGGTGAGAACGCATTTTACGACAATAACGATATCAACAGTTTAAGCCCTATTGCTTATAATTTTATTGCGGGAATATTAAAGCATATAAAGGGTATGGTGGCAATAACCAACCCGCTTGTAAACTCATATAAAAGATTTGTGCCCGGCTTTGAAGCGCCGATTTACATTGCATGGTCGGCGCGAAACAGAAGCCCGCTGATTAGAGTTCCAACAGCTTGCGGCGAGGGGGCAAGGGTTGAGCTTCGTTGTCCCGACCCTTCGGCTAACCCCTATTTGGCGCTTGCTGTTTGCATTTCAGCCGGTCTTGACGGTATAAAAAATAATTTAAAATGTTGCGACGGTATAGACGAAAACATATATAACATGACAAAGCAAGACCGTAAAAAAGCAAGCATTGAAACATTGCCTACCACCCTTGAAGACGCAATTTATGAGCTTGAACAAAGCAGCTTGATAAGAGAAGTTTTGGGAGAGCATGTCTTTAAAAATTTTATTGATGCCAAGAAAAAAGAATGGTCTGATTATACAATTAGGATAACCGAATGGGAATTGGACAACTATTTAAATAAATACTGAGCAAAAACCGCATCGGAAATATCAATTTACATTGATTTACCGATGCGGTTTTTTAGTGTTATGTATTATTTTTTCGCTTTTTGCTTTTCTTTTCTTGCCCTTTCTTTGTCAAAAGCAAGCCGTTCTTCTTCCGTTTCCGGAATTAATAAAGGCACCTTGCATGGTTGAGCGTTGTCATCAAGCGCAACAAATACCATTCGCGCCTTGTTTGTGAGTATAGTGCTCCCGGTTGCCATATTTTCGGCATAAACCTTTATCCCTATGCTCATAGATGTTGTGCCTGCGTATAGCATTTTTGCTTTTATAACAACCATTTCGCCCTTTCTCACAGGATGCTTAAAAGTTATGTTGTCAATCGAAACGGTTGCAACAACTTTATTCGAATGACGAGATGCAACAAGCGCGCCTGCAATATCCATCCAATACATAAGCCTACCGCCAACTAAATTATCCAATAGGTTTGTATCGTTTGGCAAAACAAGCTCCGACATGGTCACTTCTGTTTGAGAAGGCGTTTTCGCCTCAGTTGCCATGCAATAACCCCCTTTGGCTACTTATTTAAAAGCTTTTTTGCATTGCTTACAATATTGCTTGCAGTAAGCCCGTACTCCTCAAGCAGCGCAAGCGGTTTGCCCGATTTCCCGAATTTATCGTTAATGCCAACCCTTATCATTTTAACGGGGAAGTTTTCAACCAAAACTTCTGCAACCGCGCTGCCCAATCCGCCGATTATATTATGCTCCTCTGCCGTAATAACGGCGCCCGTTTCACGAGCGGCTTTAATTATGATTTCTTTATCAATCGGCTTTATCGTGTGTATGTTAATAACCCGTGCCGAAATACCTTCGTTTTTAAGAATGTCGCTTGCATCAAGCGCCTCTTTTACCATAAGCCCCGTTGAAATAATTGTAATATCGCTGCCGTCCTTGAGCGTTACGCCCTTGCCAAGCTCAAACTTATAGTCAGGCTCGTTTACATACGGCACAGCCAACCGCCCGAACCTCAAATAAACCGGTCCTTTGTGCAATATAGCCGCCTCAACCGCGCCGCGCGCCTCATATCCGTCGGCAGGGCTTATCACAACCATGCCGGGTATTGCACGCATAAGCGAAATATCTTCAATTGGCTGATGGGTGGCGCCGTCTTCTCCAACCGAAATTCCTGCATGGGTGGCGCCGATTTTAACATTTAGCTCGGGGTATGCTATTGAATTGCGAACCTGCTCATATGCTCTGCCTGCCGCAAACATTGCAAAGCTGCTGGCAAATACAGTTTTGCCGGTGGTTGCTATTCCGGCGGCAATAGACATCATGTTTGCCTCCGCTATCCCGCAATTTATAAAACGGTCAGGGTATTTTTGCCTAAAGGTATCTGTTTTTGTTGATTTGGAAAGGTCGGCATCCAACACAACTAAATCATACTTACCGCCAAATTCGGCAAGAGCCTCTCCGTATGCTTCTCTTGTAGCTTTTTTTTGTGACATTAACCTACACCCCCAAGTTCTGTAATTACCGCATCAAGCTCTGCGGACGCAATGGCGTACTGCTCATCGTTCGGAGCATTTCCATGCCATCCTGCCGCATTTTCCATAAAGGACACGCCTTTGCCCTTTGTGCTTTTTGCTATTATAATGGAAGGCTTGCCTTTACACTCACGAGCCTTTGCAAATCCGCTGCGCAGCGAGTCAAAATCATGAGCCTCGGCATAAATAACATTCCAGTTAAACGCTTTAAATTTCTCGTCAAGCGGCAACGGCGACATAACATCCGTTATGTTTCCGTCTATTTGCAAGCCGTTAAAATCCAAAACTGCGCACAGGTTGTCCAGCTTATAATGCGCCGCAAACATTGCAGCCTCCCAAACTTGCCCTTCTTGTGTTTCGCCATCCCCCATAACGGAATATACGCGATAGCTTTTATTATCAAGCTTTGCGGATATTGCCATGCCGCAAGCGGCAGAAATGCCCTGCCCCAAAGAACCGGTTGACATATCCACCCCGGGCACATCTTTTATGCTGGGATGCCCCTGCATACAACTGTCAATCTGTCTAAACCCTTTAACAAGGTCACGGCAAAAAAAGCCTTTTTCGGCAAGCACTCCATAAAGCGCCGGCGAACAATGACCTTTTGATAAAACAAACCTGTCACGGTCCGGATTTTTGGGGTTGTTTATATCCAAGTTTTGCATTTCTTCAAAATAAAGCAATGCCAAGGTTTCGCTTATCGAAAGCGAACCGCCCGGATGCCCCGACCCCGCACTATGCACCGCATCTATAACATGTTTTTTGACCTTGTATGCGATAAGCATAAGTTCTTTGTTGTTCAAATCAAATTTCCCCCTTTTGATAATTAATCAGCCAAAAAGCCTTCGCCCAAAACCTCCCGAACATCGGTGAGTATAACAAAAGCAGAGCTGTCTGTTTGCTTAACCAAATCTTTTAACAGCGGCACTTCTTTTCGCTTTACCGTGCACATAAGCACCATTTTGTCACCACCGCTATACATCCCTTTTCCAACAAGACCGGTAACGCCCCGTTCTAATTTTGTTTTTATATTTTCCGCAATATCGGAGGATTTTTCCGATATAATAAAAACCGTCTTGGCAAACTTTCCACCCTCCATTAAAAGGTCAATCATATGGGTAGAAACATATAGCGCAATAGCTGAATATAGCCCCACATGTATGTCTTTAAAAGCAATCATTGCCGTAAGTATTACCAATATATCGACAGTCAGCAAAATTTTGCCGATTGATAAATGCCGCACAGCCTTTTGCACAAGCTTTGCAATAATGTCCGTCCCGCCTGTTGTCGCGCCTGAAACAAACACCAATCCAAGCCCCACCCCCATTAGCAAACCGCCGAAAATACCCGCCAAAAAAACATCGTCCGTAAAAGCAGGCAAACCTTCCAACAAATCAATGAAAACAGACATCAAAATGGTGGCATAAATAGATTTTATTCCAAAGCCCTTGCCCTCGCTCCAAATACCAAGCATAAAAAGCGGAATGTTCAGCACCAAGGTTATAATGCCAACGGGGTAGCGCAAAAAGTAGTGCAGAACTATCGCAACGCCGTTTATTCCGCCCCCGGTAATTTTATTTGGGGCAAGAAAAAGCGATATTGCCGCCGCCGCAATAAAAGAGCCGATAATCATTATAGCATATTTTTTTATAATTGGAAAGTATTTATTTATACGCCATCACCCGCCCTGACTAAAATCAATGACATAATCTCTTTAAGGCGTGCGATGTTGCCTGTAAGATATATGTATCCGATTAACGATTCCAGCCCTGTTGCAGCCCTGTATTGCGACATATCCGCATTTTTCGGAACTGTTGATTTTGTGTTTCTTCCCCGTTTAAAAATTTGCATTTCACTGTCGGTGAGTTTTTGCTCTATTTGCTTAAAGCTTTCGCTTTGCGCCGCTGCGCTTACATAGCTTGTTGCGGCTTTATGCAGCTTGTCCACCGGCTTGTTGCCTTTACTAACCAACATTTCTCTTACAAACAGCTCAAAAACAGCATCGCCTATATACGCAAGCACCAACGGTGAATATTCATTGAGTTTTTCCAAAGGTACACCCCCGAATAAAGGCATTATCAGCCCCAAAATATTTCGTCATAATCCTCCGGCTCATCATCAACAAAAAACAAATCTATGTAGTGCCCGCATTCAAAAACAATTCTCGAATGAAATTGCTCGTCTTGCGACATTCCGTCTATTACAAATTTCTGCCGATAGTTTTTGTATTTACCGTCAAGCTTCGCCAAATCGTTTGCTATTTGTGCGACTTCCCGCTCGCTGTCAATATCCATTTGCGCAAAACCATTTTGCGAAAGCGCCTTTAATACATCTTTAATTTCACCCGTTTGAAAGTTAAATCCCCTTTTCAAAACAGCAATCTTCCTCCTTTTTCCGGCTTATAAACCGCAAGCACGCGCCGTGTATTAACAGGATGGGTTGCGTTTAGATTTATAAAAAATTCAAACCATCCATGCGTTTGTTCGGCTTGATGCAAATATTGCTCCACATTAACGCTTTTATATAAATGCCTGCCAAGCAAAAGCATAAATATCCCATGTTTGCCTTCGGGGCATAGTTCAAGGGCAATTCTGTCACAGCTATATTCCTGTGCTCTTGAAAGAGCGGTTCCCAGCACCGGAATAAACCGTGCGAATAAAACGCTTGCATTGTACCAAAAACGAGTGTGATGCAAATAAATATGCGCCATTTCATGCGCCACAATAAAAGAAACCGCTTCTAAATCCTTGTGTTCAAGAAATGCTATTTCAAATATTTCGGTGTTTAAAAGCACATAATTTCTACCCCAAAAGTATGCGGAAAAAGCATTTATCAAGCCGCCGTCTTGCTTAATATAAATTGCAGGGCAATTTTTCATTTCAAGCCTTTTTGTAAATTCCAAAACCTTGTCCCACAAGCGTGGGAATTGATTTTCACTCACCCTGACAGAATAAACTCTCGTTTGTGCAAAGGTTGTGCCCATACTCAAAAACACAGCGCCAAATGCGCCGCCTGCCGCATAATAAATGTTTTGCAAATATGCGTTTGCTAAAATGTAACGCCACAAAAGCATAATACCCATAACCAAAAATGCAACAACAAAGGTGTTTAAAAAAGCGCATATAAAATAAAGTTTTCGCTCGCTCGGATGCCGAAGCTTGTTAATTTGTTCTGTGTTCAAAGGGCTTTATTCCTTTCGCCATTTTACTCCTGCGGGAGTATCCTCAAGGATAATCCCCTGCCCCTTTAGTTTGTCCCGAATTTCATCCGCTAATGCAAAGTTTTTTTCTTTTCTTGCCTGTTGCCGTTTATTTATCATCTTTTCTATTTCATCGGATAACGATTTATCCCGCTCATTTTGCAATATTCCAAGCACTTCGCCAAGTTCGGTAATGGTGTCATGTATCAGGCACAGCGTTTCCAAAGTATCGTTTTCAGTAACTGAACCGTTTGCTTCACGGGCTATGTCAAACAGCGACGATATCGCGGCGGCGGTGTTTATATCGTCGTTCATAGACTCAATAAACGCCTTTTTGTGCAACGAAAGCATTTCTTCAATTTGTTTGTCCGCTTTACCGCTCTTTGCGCTTTGTTTTAAAAATTCGATATTATCCTTGCAATTATACAGCCGTTCAAGCCCGGCGCTTGCCTGCTCCATAAGCTCTTTTGAAAAATTAACCGGGCTTCTATAATGCGCGCTAAGCATAAAAAACCGCACAACCTCGGCGCTAAATTCCCCCAACACCTCACGCACCGTAAAAAAATTGCCAAGTGATTTTGACATTTTTCGATTATTTATATTTATATAGCCGTTATGCAGCCAATAGTTTGCAAACTTTTTGCCGTTGGCGCATTCGCTTTGCGCAATTTCATTTTCATGATGCGGGAAAATCAAGTCCTGACCGCCGCTGTGAATGTCAATCGTGGCGCCAAGATATTTATTCGCCATTGCGGAGCATTCTATATGCCAACCCGGTCTGCCTTTGCCCCATGGGCTGTCCCATGCGGGTTCTCCCGGTTTTTGTTTCTTCCATAAGGCAAAATCCATCACATCATGCTTTTTTTCGCTGATATCAATTCGCACGCCCGCTTCCAATTCGTCCAACGGTTGATTGGAAAGCTTGCCGTAATCGTCAAAGCTTTTTGTTGAGAAATAAACATCGCCGTCAACATTATAAGCATATCCGTCTTTTACAAGTTTTTCAACCGTGTCTATTATAGCATCGATATTTTCCGTGGCTTTAGGATGCTCGCTTGCCCGTTTTATGCCAAGCGCATCGGCATCAGCGTAATATTCCGTTATAAAGCGTTCGGCAAGCTGCGAAACGGTTATGCCCTCCTCGTTTGCCCTTGCTATCATTTTATCGTCTATATCGGTAAAATTTTGAACAAAGGTAACGCTGTATCCGCAATATTCAAAATACCTTCGCAATGTGTCAAAAACTATAAACGGTCGGGCGTTTCCTATGTGAATATAGTTGTATACGGTCGGCCCGCATGAATACATTTTAACCTTACCTTCGGTAAGCGGAACGAATTTTTCCTTTTTACCGGTAAGCGTGTTATAAAGTTTCATTATCTTCCTCTTTCTGATTTTCCAACGCTTCAAGGCGCCGAATTATTTTACAAAGCTCAATTGCAACAGGGTCGGGTATATGTATATGGTCAAGATCGCAAAGAGGCTCTACTTTTTTATTGTCTCTTTTTACAATTCGCCCCGGAACTCCCACGCAGGTGCTGTTTGGCGGAACTTCCGAAAGCACAACGGCATTTGCCGCTATTTTAGAATTATCGCCAACGCTAAAAGGCCCCAACACCTTTGCCCCGCTGCCGATTGTAACATTATCCCCTATCGTGGGGTGGCGCTTGCCCTTATCTTTCCCCGTTCCGCCCAAAGTAACGCCTTGGTATATTGTACAGTTGTCACCGATTACAGTCGTTTCTCCAATAACAACGCCCGAGCCATGGTCAATGAACAAGCCCTTGCCTATTTTTGCCGCCGGGTGTATCTCTATTCCTGTTTTTCTTTTGCACCGTTCGGAAATATAACGCGCAAGAAAATAAAACCGGCGATTATAAAGCCAATGAGCGCGCCGATGGCTGCGCACCGCCTTTAAGCCCGGATACAAAAGCAGCACAGAAAATGCATTTGTTGCCGCCGGGTCGCGCTGCATTATAGCGTGTATATCCTCACGAAGTGTTTTAAACAACAAAGCTTCACCACCTATTAAAATTTAATGCTTTTAAGCCTTGAAACAGCGTCAATAGTGTTTTGCCTGTTTCCAAATGCGGTTAGGCGAAAATACCCTTTGCCGCTCGGACCAAACCCCTCGCCCGGCGTGCCCACAACATTGGCGTCTTTTAACAGCTTGTCAAAAAAGCTCCATGATGTGTAACCGTCAGGCGTTTTAAGCCAAATATAAGGTGCGTTTACCCCGCCGAACACGCTAAGCCCCATCTCTTTTAGCCCTGCCGTTATTATTTTTGCATTTTCCATGTAATAATTGATTGTTTCTTTTATTTGCGCCTTGCCCTCGTCGGAATAAACCGCCTCCGCCCCGCGCTGTATGATATACGGAACGCCGTTAAATTTGGTTGATTGTCTGCGGTTCCACAAGCCGTTAAGCTGCACTTTTTCGCCGCTTTGGGTGTATGCGTGCAATTGCTTGGGCACAACCGCAAAAGCGCATCTTGTGCCGGTAAAACCCGCATTTTTTGAAAAGCTGCGAAACTCTATTGCAACCTCTTTTGCGCCTTCTATTTCGTATATGCTATGCGCAACATTATCCTCTGTGATGTATGCCTCATATGCGGCATCGTATAAAATAACCGTCCTGTTTTCTTTTGCATAGTCAACCCATTTTTTAAGTTCTTCTTTCGTTATTGTAGTTCCGGTCGGGTTGTTCGGGAAACACAAATACAGCATATCAACCCTTTTATCGGGGAGTTTTGGAACAAAATTATTTTCCTTTGTGCAAGAAAGATATAAAATATCGCTCCATTTCCCATCGTCACCCATTGTGCCGCTTCGCCCCGACATAACATTTGTGTCAACATAAACGGGGTAAACCGGGTCGGTCACCGCCACAATATTATCGCCGCCGAAAATATCAACAATATTACCGGTATCGCTTTTGGCGCCATCGCTTATAAATACTTCGTCAAAGTCAAGCTGTATTCCCCTTGCCAAGTAATCGTTTTCTATTATTTTATCGATTAAAAAGTCATACCCGCGCTCAGGACCGTAGCCTCTGAAGGTTTTTGCGTTTGACATTTCGTCAACCGCATTGTGCATTGCTTTTATGCATGCATCGGGCAACGGCTGCGTTACATCTCCAATCCCCAATCTTATTATTTTTTTATCGGGGTTTTCGGAAGAAAATGCGCCAACCCTTTTTGCTATTTCGGAAAACAAATAACTCCCTTTTAACTTTAAATAATTTTCATTAACTAATGCCACTATTTTTTATTCCTTTCTGTTAAAATTATGTCAAGCAGTTGACCAAATGCCTTCAAAAACCTTTGTTGCGCCGCCCGTTAAAAACACATTGTTGCTTTCTTCGTCCCATCGTATCTTAAGGTTTCCGCCAAGCAGTTCAACTACCGCTTCTCGTTCCGACAGGTCGTTTAAAACAGATGCAACCAAAACGGCGCAAGCGCCCGTTCCGCATGCAAGCGTTTCGCCCGAGCCTCGTTCCCAAACACGCATTCGCAAAAGCTCTCTGTTTATAACTTGAACAAACTCCGTGTTGGTTCTGTTTGGGAAAATTCTGTGATTTTCAAAAAGAGGACCGATTTTTTCGATTTCCAAATCGTCAATTGTATCCATATATATAACCGCATGAGGATTACCCATAGACACGCATGTTACAGCATATTCGCTATCGCCCGCTTTTATTATTTTATTTATAAACTCATCGCCACTGTAATCAACCGGAATAAGATACGGCGTCAATATCGGCTCACCCATGTTTACGGTGACGCTTTGCACCCAATTATTTTCTAAATGAAGCTCCAAATGCTTAATTCCTGCCAATGTTTCAAGCGAAACAAAAGTTTTGTCGGTAAGAGCATTATCGTAAACATATTTCCCGATACACCTTGCCGCATTGCCGCACATCTCCGCCTCGCTGCCATCCGCATTATACATGCGCATACGAAAATCCGCCCTGTCGGAAGGCATAATAAGCACCAAGCCGTCCGAACCGACGCCGAAATGCCTGTCGCTCATTTCCACCGAAAGCTGTGCTGCATTTTCCACAACTTCCTCAAAGCAATTTATAAAAATATAATCATTCCCTATGCCATGCATTTTTGTGAATTTCATGCTATCCCTCCTTGCTTTGATATATTTTACAACAAAAGCCGCCTTTTTGCAAGGCAGCTTTCAAAATTTATAAAAATAAAGTTAAATTCTACTCCTCGTTTTTGGGGTTAACTATGTTTCTCCAATCAAGGTCGCCCCGCGCAAGCCCCTGTATCAAAACCTCTGCCGTTGCCACATTGGTTGCAAGCGGTATGTTATGAACATCGCAAAGACGAAGCAATGCACTCACATCAGGCTCGTGAGGCTGCACGCTGAGCGGGTCGCGAAAAAACAATAAAAGGTCAATTTCGTTATACGCAATTCTTGCGCCGATTTGTTGGTCGCCCCCCTGCGGGCCGGATAAAAACCTGTGAACATTAAGCCCGGTCGCCTCTATTACCAAAGAACCGGTGGTTCCGGTTGCAACAAGATTATGCTTGTCAAGTATGCCTCTGTAAGCAATGCAAAACTCAACCATCAATTCCTTTTTTTTATCATGTGCAATTAGTGCTATATTCATACGCATACCCCTTTACATTAACGCCTTTTTAAAAAAAATCTTTTTTTATTTAACTTCATAATAGGCACCTTAGCGCCTGTTATTCGTTTGGCTATATTTAAAAACGCCACGCCCGTGTTTGACTTGGGCAACAACACGGCAGGCTTGCCTTTGTTGATGGAAATTGTGATATATTCGTCCAACGGCACAGCGCCGATAAGAGAAACGGCAACAGCATTAACAATTGTGTCTATATCTATCATATCACCTTTTTTCACCATGTCAACATTAATTTTATTGATTATTAAAAAAGCTTTGTCCGCTCCCCTTTTTTCCAGCATTGCAGCCACTCTGTCCGCATCTCTTATCGAAAGAATGTCCGGCGTTGCCACAATTATTGCGGTGTCTGCCGCATCGCATGCCATTTCAAAGCTTTTGCCAATTCCGGCTGCGCAATCTATCAATATGTAATCGTGATTTTTTTTAAAAGAATTTATCATTCTTTTAAAAGCGCGGCCGTCTATATCATCTATACTGTTAAATTGCGGCGCCAACAGCAATGCAAGCCCGGGGTAGCGCTCATCCTTTACAATGGCTTTTTCAAGGCTGCATTGATTATTTATTATATCAAGAAAGTGATAGGTTGAACGGTCTTGCATACCAAGCGCCGCATCTAAGTTTCTAAGCCCCACATCCGCATCTATAAGCAGCACCTTATGCCCCATTGCGGCAAGCGCCGTTCCAATGTTTGCGGCAGCGGTTGTCTTTCCCACCCCACCCTTGCCGGAAACAATCGCCAATACCTCTGCCATATTATCCCCCTTTTTTTGCTGTTTTTACATCATCTTATAAGTTCGTTAAATTGCTGTATTTCATCGTCCACCATATCGGACGACATATAAGCCTCTATAACATCTCTGGCAATCGGCGCAACAGCCCCTCCGCCGCCTGCATGCTCAACCACAATCGCCAATGCTATTTGCGGGTCGTCAAAAGGCGCAAATGCAACGAACAATCCGTTATCCGCCCCGTTTGGAACGGATGCGCTGCCAGTTTTGCTGCCAATGGGAATTTTAAAATTAATAAATGCGCTGCTTGCGGTTCCCGTTTCCGACACCTTTTTCATCCCGCTTAAAACAGCCTTATAATTTGCATAGCTTATATTTATATCGTTAATAAGCTCCGGCTTGTTTTCAAAAAGCACATCACCATCGCCGTATGTCTTAACGCTTTTTACCAAATGCACTTTGTGGCGTTTGCCCCCGTTGGCAATCGTTGCAATAAAGTTTGCAAGCTGAATTGGCGTAAACATATGGTCGGATTGCCCGATTGCCGCTTGCAAGGTATCGCCGGGATACCACATGCTGTTAATCTTTTTACGGTATTCGCGAGATGCAAAAATTCCTTTTTCCTCGCCCGTAAGCTCAACCTTAGTCTGCTCACCCAAACCAAATTCCTTGCCGTAGCGGTGCATTGTTTCTATTTCCATCCTTCTGCCAACTTCATAAAAATAATAGTTACACGAGTTTTCAAGCGCTTGCGTTACATTTTGCCGCCCATGCCCCCGCCCGTAAGATGAATATATCCAGCACACAGGCGCATAACCTGATGAAGCGTATGCTTTATAAACACCCTCGCAATTAATTAACTCCTCCGGTAGCACAACGCCCGATTCCAATGCGGCAACGGCGGATAAAATTTTAAATACAGAGCCGGGCGCATATTGCCCCGCTATCGCCCTATTCCACATAGGATAATCAGTATCGCGGCTTAGCATATCCCATTGCTCATTAAATTTTGAAGGGTCGAAAGTCGGATACGATGCCATTGCCAACACCTCGCCGGTGTTCACATCTATAACAACCCCCGCGCCGGCATGCGCCTCTTTGCCTTTGGCGGTTTGCCTTAACAAACGAATATTTCGGCTTAGCGAATCTTCCAACGCCTGCTGAAGGCGTGCGTCAATCGTCAAAACAGCATAATTGCCGGGGATAGGCGCTTGGCTTTCCAAAACTCGTGATGTTACTCCGCTGATATTATATTCAACGCTTGAAACACCGTCTTTGCCCCGCAAATATTCCTCTAAATATTTTTCCATCCCATCCTTGCCTATTATATCGTTTATATTGTAGCCCTTATCCCTAAGCGTTTCATACTCCTCTTTATACATAACGCCTGCTCTGCCAAGTATATGCGCCGCCAAATCGCCGTTGGCATATTCCCGAATAGGCTCAGCTATCACCCTGACGCCCCGAAAATCCTGCTGTTGTTCTTTTAAAAAGGTTACAAAAGCGATATCCACATCCGTTGCAAAGGTGTACGGCGTGTTGTTGGAAAATAAACGGTTTTCCATTTCATACCTAACGCCAATAATCTTTCTAATTTCGTCTGCAGTAAACCCGTCCTCGATTTTATAGTAATGCGCAAAAAAATCAATCGTATCATTTGCGTTTGCGGAAATATCAATATTTTTACTTTTTTTAAATTCATCTATCGCCGTTTCAAGCCCTTCTCCGGTTTTGCCGGGGAAATTAAATTCAAAGGGAAATTCTTTTGTTACCGGGAAGGTGTCAATATAGTTTTCCCGGTAAGAATCCGCCCCATTTATAACCCTTAAAATAAGGCTGTTTAAATTTTCCGCCTTTATATATTCCTTATGAAATATTATGCTAAACCCTTGCCGATTGGTAATAAGCGGTCTGCCGTATTTATCAAGAATTTCACCGCGCGGGGCTTTTATGGGCATGGAGCGAATAAGCTGATTTTCCGATTGCTCGCGATAATGCTCTCCCATCACCACCTGAAGCTTAAAAACCCTTGCAACAATGGCAACGCAAATTACGGCAATTACCGCAAATAAAATGATATATCTATTTAGCTTTAAAGGTGTTTTCAACTCGTTAAACCTCCGCCCTTGCGCTAAACCGCCCATTTACAAATTGTATTATTTTAATTATAAAAACAGATGCTATCGCGGTGTATAAACTGCCCGGCAACACCTCATTAACGACAGCAAACAGCATGGCGCCTTTTCCCCAAATATAAAAAACCAAAAAGTAATATATTATTTTGTATGTAAAGGATGCGGCAAATGCAAATATAAAAACAACAATACTGCGTATCCTATAAAAGCTTGAGCTGAAAAAGCCTATTCCTGCTCCAAGATACATCATCAAAAGCGAGTTTATGCCGAACACGCCGCAACCCATAATATCAGACACAACGCCGCAAAGCAGCCCCACAGCGCCGCCTGCCAAAGCTCCATGTGCAAGCGCAACGCAAACTACCAACGCAATAAGCAAATTTGGGCGCGTGCCAAACAGCTTTAAATGTTCAAAAACAGTTGTTTGCAGCGCGCAAAAAATTACCGTTAAAATAGTGTATATAACTCCGCTCAATTTTACCTCCGTCTATTCGTTGGGATAGGCAGTTAGAACAGCAACGGTTGAAATATGTTCAAAATCAGCAGCCGGCTCAATTATGGCATACTGCGATATCCCGCTTGTTTCGGGGCTCATTTCCTTTATTCTTCCGATTAGTATCCCCTTGGGGTATATCCCGCCCAAGCCGGATGTTTCAACCATGTCACCCGTCATTATGTTTGCGTTTTTCCCTATGTGGGTCATTTTACAAAGCCCGTTGCGAATAAGCTCAATATCGCTTTCTATAACGGCTATGTCGCCCGTTCTTGCCACCATTGCCCCAACGCTGCTTTGCGTGTCTATTATCGATATAACCTTTGCCCAACCGGCGCCGATTTCATGTATATGTCCAACAAGCCCGTTGCTCGTTATTACAGCCTGACGGGCTTGCAGCCCATCGCTGCGCCCTTTGTTGATTGTAAAGGAGCTGTACCAACTGCCCGGGTCCCTTGCTATTACCTCCGCCGCCACAATGCCGTATTCCGTCATGTCCTCTTTCAACATCAACAGCGCTTTTAGCCGCTCATTTTCTATCTTATAATGTTCAACCTGCCTGAGTGCATCATTTAAAGAATTAACCTGCTGCGTTAAAGCCGCATTATCGACACGCAGATTATCAACATTTGAAAAATACCCGAAAAACCATTCCGTTGCGCCGACAGCGGACGAAAACAACGCTTGAAAGGGAGTTATGACAGAGCCCACCAAATCTTCTCCGAATGTCATTTCTTCACGGTTTGAAGTGTAGAGCGCCGCCGCCGTAAGCAAAATTAGCGTTACAACAAGCAATAATATGAAATATTTATTTGTAAACAGCTCTTTCAAAAAATGCACCTGCTATCAAATTTTATTTTAGCGAAACCAGCACCTTTCTAAGCGTGGCTATTTCATTCAAAACGGTGCCTGTTCCGATAACCACGCAATCAAGCGGGTTTTCGGCAATAATAACCGAAATGCCTGTTTCAAGCTCTATCAGCTTATCAAAACCTCGTAGCAACGCACCGCCTCCTGTTAAAACTATACCCTTTTCCATAACGTCGGAAGCAAGCTCGGGCGGTGTTTTTTCAAGGGTTGCCTTTATTGCGTCTATAATGGCGGAAACGGGCTCACTAAGCGCATCACGCACCTCGCTTGCCGTTAAAGATATCGTTTTGGGCAATCCGGAAATAAGGTCACGCCCCCGAATTTCCATAGACTTATCTTCGCCTGTATCATGCGCGCTGCCAAGGTATATTTTTATTTCCTCGGCTGTACGCTCACCAACCAAAAGATTGTTGTTCTTTTTAACATGTGAAATTATAGCATCATCAAGCGCATCCCCCGCTTTTCTAAGCGACACGCTCGTAACGATGCCGCCAAGCGATATAACGGCAACTTCGCTTGTTCCGCCGCCTATATCAACTATCATGTTTCCAATAGGCTCCTCTATTGGCAAACCCGCACCTATTGCCGCCGCCATAGGCTCCTCAACAATATATGCCTCCCTTGCCCCCGCCTGCACAACCGCCTCCTCTACCGCCCTTTTTTCAACTTCGGTAATTCCATACGGTATGCAAACAATAACGCGCGGCTTAAAAAAACCCAGCTTCGGGCATGCCTTTTGAATGAAGTATTTAATCATTTTGCGTGTTATGTCATAGTCGGCGATAACGCCGTCCTTCATTGGGCGTATTGCCACAATGTTGCCGGGCGTTCTTCCCAGCATTTCCTTTGCATTGTCACCCACCGCAAGCACTTCGCGCGTTTCTTTGTTTATTGCAACAACAGAGGGTTCTTTAACAACAATGCCTTTTCCTTTAACATGAACCAATGTATTTGCAGTTCCCAAATCAATTCCAATATCTTTTACCGTCATAAAAAACTCCATTCCGCAGAAGATACCACTTAATTTTTTAAAATTAATGTCTTCATCACATAATTTTTATATTAAACCTTTTTAGCATACAAAAAAGCCCGTAAAGCGGCAAACCCACAACATTGTTGTAATCGCCGCTTATATTTTTTATAAAAACAGCGCCCTTTCCTTGAACGGCATACGCCCCCGCTTTGTCAAAAGGCTCGCCCGTTTCCACATATGCAGTAATTTCACCCTCGTCAAGCCTTTTAAAGGTTACCCCTGTCCTTTCAACATGAGTGCGGCATATACCGCTGCATTTTTCTATCACCGCAAGACCGGTGTAGACAAAATGTTCTCTGCCGCTTAATTTTTTTAGCATTTTTATGGCATGCGCAGCATCTTTTGGTTTACCAAGTATTTCATCGCCGACACAAACTATTGTATCCGCGCCGATTACCACACAATCCTTTTCTTGCCTATCCGCAACATCCCATGCTTTGCCCGCCGCAATAATTCGCATGTTATCATCAACAGTTTTATCGTTATCGTAAACCTCTTTATAGTTTGATACAACAACGCTAAAGCTAAGACCTGCCTGTTCAAGCAATGCTTTTCTTCGGGGCGACCCGGATGCCAAAATTATTTTCTTCACATTTTTCACCTATAAATATATATTAACCATAAATTCAAGTTTAATATCAATTACGCCGAAACTTCCCCGTTGAACCGAACCCGCCGGCGCCCCTTTTTGTTTCAGGGAGATTATCGCACACGGTAACGGTTGCCGCGCACACAGGCATTATAACAAGCTGTGCAATGCGCTCGCCGACCTTTATTGTGTATGGCTTGTCTGATATGTTCGTAAGAGCAACCATAATTTCGCCGCGGTAATCGCTGTCTATCACGCCCACTGCATTTGGCAGCGTTATCCCTTTTTTGAGCCCAAGGGAGCTTCTTGCAAAAATAAGCCCTACATATCCATCGGAAGGCAGGGCAATGGCAATTCCGGTAGGCACGGCGTGCCTGTCACCCGGATTTAATGTTATGTCATTGTCTATGCATGCCGCAAGGTCCATACCTGCCGAACCGTCCGTTGCATAATATGGGGCAGGCACTTGCTTGCCGATTTTTTCAGATAAAAACTTAATTTTAAGTTCCAAGCCTTGCGCTCCTTTTATAATATTGATTGTTGGTCGGGGGCGCTGGCATTATTATTTGCGCAGTTTTTAAGCTGCTGTTTCAATCGTGCGTTTTCAGCACGCAGTGATGTTAGTTCTGCCCGTTCTTTCGATACATCATCAATATATTGCCCAATTTGTTGACGCAAATTATCTGCCGCATTAAGGCTTTTAAAATATTCGTCCGTCACATTGATAGCGGCAAGAATCGTAGACATTTGCACAGTAAATTGGCTGTTTGAATACGCTACTTCAGATATTTTTTTATCAAGATGGTCTGCTATTTTTTGCACATATTCCTCTGTTTCGCTGCTTAAAATAGTGTACCCCTTGCCCGCTATCGTCACCGTCACCTTGTTTTTTGACATTGTTTCACCCCTTTAAAATCATTCAAAGTAAAGCTAAATGGCGCTTTGCTATATTGCCCTCCAACGACCCTTCCATAATTATATACCAAAAACAAAAAAAATCAAATACTTTTACCATTTTTCATCAAATAATTTAATAAGGCTGTAAATCTGCCAATCACAAAATCATTGCAAGCCCCAATACAGGAATATACCAAAAGCGTATTGAATAATTATAAAGCAGGGACATTGTCAGTTGCAAAATATTTAAAAAAGGAGAAATTTTTATATTATGAAGCCTTTAAAACCAAAGTTTTTTGTGGTTACAAAATCCGAGTTAATTTTTATTGCAGTGGTTACAATAGCGGCAATACTGTCCATCGTTTGCTTTTTAGGGTTAATTGCAAAGTTTTATATTTGTTAGTTGAAGTTTTTGGAATGTTGTGGTAAAATATGATAAGCTTATTTTTAGGAGGCGGTTAAATATGAAAAAGCAACTGGCGCTTTTTATCTGTGTTTGCTTATTGGTAAATGTAACATCCGTTTTTGCCACACAATCATCGACAATTACTTCATACGGTTTTTTAAAATCGGACGGGAGCTTTTTAAATTCCCTTGATGGGGTAGCTTCAGTTAGGGCATACGCAGACATAAAAAACAGCAACTATGCGGACAACCAAAATCTTGGCTTGCTTATACTTGAATGTTATGCCAATAATACTTTAATCGACACAAATAGCGTTACCCTTTTTGTTGATGGAAATACTGCCTCTAAGCGGATGGTGACGGATGAAATCCCCATCCCGCAGGGTGATGTTTATATCAAGACATATATTACATATAACTCGCAAGTTATTTTCCCTGAAATTATTATAGATACCGACAACGGTGATGAAAGCGATTATAATTCCTACCTTGATGAGATAGCTTTAATCGAACAGCTCGAAATTATGGGCGATGGCACAGGAACTGAAATTGATGCGCATGCACCAATAACAAGAGCGGAGCTTGCCGTCATTTTAATAAAATTAGCTGCAAAAGAATATTTGCTACCTTGGGAGACAGGTACAACCCCATATTCCGATGTAGACGAATCACATTGGGCATCACGCTACATTAGTATTGTAACAAAAATGGGCATTATGGGTGAAGTTTCAGACGGAAAGTTTATGCCAAGCAGCATGTTAACATACGGACAAGTTATAGAAGCGCTTGTAACCTTGCTTGGCTATGCCGATACGGTAGACCAATGGGGCTATATAGTAAAAGCAAACACAATTGGTATAACGGACGGTGTTTCAATTGTCAGCAATCACTATGCCAACCGCGGAAAGCTTGCTAAGCTTTTGGTAAATTCACTTGATGTTCCGCTTATGACACAAACAGGCTTTGGAACATACATAGAGTATATTATAAATGACGGCACAAACAACACAACAAGAAGAACATTGCTCAACGAAAGCTTTAATATAATTAAAATTAAGGCAATGGTTGAGCAAACATATGATCTTTCAAGCTCCAAAAAAGAGAGCCTTGTTCAAGTAGAGGTTCTAAATGCATACAGGTCAATTTATGGCGGGAAAGGCGAAAAGTTTGAAGAAGACACAAAAGTAAGCATTGATGCTGGTAAAACAAATCTTAAATCATTTGTTGGCTACAAAGTAATAATTTATCTTTATTACGATGAAACATCAGGCGATGATCCTGTTGCTTTGTATGTAACAAAAGATATTTCTTCGGCAGATGAAATTACAATCGCTGCAAGTGATATTGAAGACATTGTTAAGGTTGGCGCAAGGTGCTATGAAATAAGCTACATGGCATCCAAAGACGCAAGGTCAGCTGAAAAGTTTACCGTTGATGCAGATGCAAAAGTTTATTATAATGGACAAAGGGACGACAGAACGCTAACCACAATTTTAAATAACTTCTATGGTACAGCAAGCTTTGCGCTTATCAACCCAAGGGACACCGAATATGACTATGATACGGTACATATTTCGCATTATGAAAATGCTGTTGTGGATTCGGTTAACCCCATAATAGGCAGGGTAAGCGTTAAAGAAGGCAGGGCTATTTATTTCGGAGAAAATCAGCCGGATTATTCATCAACCCTTTATGACATAGACGGCAAAGAGCTTGATTGGTCGGAACTTGAGGAAAATGACATTCTTTCAATAAGAAGAACTGTCGGCACAAACAACAGAACCGTTTATGTTTGCACACTTGTTCGTAATGTTGTTGAAGGCGTTATCGCAGAAAAAACCAGCGAAGACGATGCAGAATTCAAAATCGGCGGAGCATACTACAAAACCGATAACGGTATAGTTTATCCGGATGATTTAGACTTGCAGTATGAAGGCGTATTCTACCTTGACATATTCGGTCGCATTGCATACTACGAAGCACAATCTTCACTAAGCAGCAACTATGCTTTTGTTATTGATGCGGATGTTCATTCTTCCGGTTTTGAAAACAGGCTTTCTGTTAAAGCGTTTACCTTTGACGGCGAAGTTGTTATATTCACCGGCGCAACAAGAATC
>Ga0265293_10002434_pt1 | contig 37463 bp, 42 predicted proteins | sample Munlanlewell138R_FD_192505 | JGI IMG/M metagenome (GOLD analysis project Ga0265293, IMG submission 192505) | Leachate microbial communities from a municipal landfill in Southern Ontario, Canada - Leachate well 138R | ecosystem: Engineered > Solid waste > Landfill > Unclassified | place: Canada... | reverse complement strand
TTGGAAAATCGCGGTAAATAGACCATAAATAAGCATCAGAGACCCTTAAATCATCAAAGGGTAAAACAGGTCTACTCTCTGTTTCGTTAATTACGTTTAACCAAATTCTAACTTTTTCTGCTTCCCCCTCTTTCACTATTCCATTGCCAAACTTAGCGTGGTTAGTGCTACTCATCTCATCAATTTCACTTAAGATACAAAGGGGATCGATTATGTAGTGGGCAAGGTATGAGACGCGGTGGATTGAGCAGTGGCGCCCAATATCACACGAGACGATATGACTATCTCTAATTCCTTCAGGAAGGGAAAAATCGTGGTATGTGATGGTGTAATTTTCCATCGACCCAATACGTACTAACCCATAGAAAGAGTTGTTTCTTATTAAAGATAAATCAATTGGATCTTCAACTAAAAAGTCGTTCCAGTTGGCACAGACGTTGTTTTGATTTTCTAGTTGCTGAATCTCTTTTTGAGTTAAGTTTCTAAAAGTGGCATTCCAACTTTCGATTTGTTTGTTACGAAAGTAGTACTCATCTTTGCCCTCTTTAAGATACTCTGAGGGGACAAAGTTGTATCCATAGTTTTTAATAGGCTCTCTAATCATGGTTTAAATCATACACCCCTCCATCAAAGAGGGCAACTAACTTAAAAATATTGAACTAAGATCATATACAAAACAGTTCCCACTAAAATGCTCAAAAGGGTGTTTCTTTTATAAAGGTGGATTAAGAGGGTAACTAAAGCTGCACTAAGTTCTTTTACCCACAAAGATAGGTGACTAAAAGAGACCTCTTTTAAACTATAAACTACCAATATTGCCATAACTGCAGGGGGAAGTAAGTCACTTAATCTTAAAACAACTTTGGGAACTTCTCTCTCTTTGCGGGAAAAGAGGATAAAAGGGGTTGCTCTAGTTGCAAAGGTGGCTAATGCAGTGACTGCAACTATTAAAAATGAGTGAAGAACGTTCATTTAACTATCCTTAATAAAAGGGCAACTAATGTTGCTCCTAAAGCTGCAAGTAAAAAGTGTTCACTGCCAAAAATTAATAAAGCTAATATTGCACAAATAAAACCAATTATTGAACTTACCCTATTTTTCTCATCAAACCACTGTTCAACTACAATCACAATAAATAAAGCACTCATTGCAAACTCAACTCCAGCTGTGTTAAAGGGGATAAATGAGCCCATTAAAGAGCCCAAAACCGACCCAATAATCCAATAAGTTTGATTTAATATAGCTATCTTAAACATCAACTCACTCTCTTTTTCAGTTGATGTTAAAATAGCGTATGTTTCATCTGTTAATGAGAAAATCATATAATAGCGGCGCCAATCCATTTTTTTAAAGTGTTCAATAAATGAAAGACCATAAAAAAGGTGGCGCGAGTTTACCAACAAAGTTGTGATTAAGACTGTATATAGAGGCACTTGTTGAGCCAGTAGACCAACTAAGACAAACTGCATTGAACCTGCTAAGACAAAAACACTTGAGCCTAATGCCCAAACCCAGTTGTAACCAGCTTTTTCAAGCAAAAGGCCAAATGCTATACCTATAACTATGTACCCCATTGCCACTGGCAAAGTTAAAATGAGAGCTCGTTTCATCTATTTGCCAATATTTAGGTGCATTGCCTCACGCATCATTGCAACTTGTTGATCACCAATCTCATTAGCTTTGCGACTTCCTGTGTTGATAATATCGCGTACTAAATCGAGGTTGTTCTCATAATAAGCCCTTTTCTCTCTGATGGGCTCTAAAAGGGTGTTGATGCTATCAGCTAAGATTCTTTTACACTCAACACACCCAATCGTTGCTTTACGACAGCGATCCCAAATCTCATCAACCCGATCTGGAGTGAAGATTTTGTGGTACTGACCAACGTTACAAATCTCAGGACGACCTGGGATGTCGATAGTCACCCTTTGTGGATCGGTAACTGCTTTCATCACCTTCTTAGTCACTTCCTCTTTACTATCTGAAAGATAAATAGCATTGCCTCGACTTTTACTCATCTTTGCACTCCCATCAAGGCCGTGAAGGCGAGGAATTGTGCTTAAGATAGCCTCAGGTTCAACAATGTTTGTGTTGTACATGCTATTGAACTTACGAATAATCTTACGGGCTAATTCAATGTGGGGAACTTGATCAGCACCGACTGGAACTAAGTGGGCATTACAAAATGAGATATCGGCAGTTTGGCTAACTGGGTAGCCTAAAAAGCCGTAAGTAATATCCTCATACCCATACTGAGCAGCTTCAGATTTAATTGTTGGGTTGTGCCTTAACGCATTCACATTGACCAACATTGAGTAGAATATGGTAATTTCAGCAATCGATTTAACTTGTGATTGTTGAATAAAGGTCACCTTATTAGGATCTAGTCCCACTGATAAGTTATCAATAGCGACATCGTAAATAGAGCTATTTAAAAGTTCAGGGTGTTCAAAGTGGGTTGTGAGTGCTTGGATGTCGGCTAATAAGATAAATGTGTCATATTTATCTTGTAGCTCTACCCTATTTTTGAGACTCCCCACATAGTGACCAAGGTGTAATTTTCCTGTTGTCCGGTCTCCTGTTAGAATTCTCTTTTTCCCATTTGCCATTTCGTTTCCCCCTAGCTAAATTGTCGGTGTAGTATACAACAAAATTAGGACAATAAGAAAGTGGGGTCACTTTTAATAAAATGTGATACTATTTACCCTATCAAAGGAGCATTATATGGCAAAAAGAAAAGGTTTTATTGAGGAGTTTAAACTCTTTATATCTCGTGGAAGTGTTATCGACTTGGCTGTTGGTATCATCATTGGTTCTGCATTTACTAAAATCGTCAACTCTTTAGTTAACGATGTGATTATGCCCTTAGTTGGGATGGTTCTTGGTGGAATTAATTTTACCGACTTAAAAATAGTTATTCGAAAAGAGAGTGGTGATTTAGCTGCTTTAGCTATCACTTACGGAAACTTTATCCAAGCTGTGATTGACTTTCTTCTAATAGCTTTAGTTGTTTTTATCTTAATTAGATCTATTAACACCTTCCGTGAAAAAAGTGAGCAACTACTAAAAAGAAAAGAACAAGAGATAGAAGAAGTTGTTAGTGAACCAACAGTCCCACCCATCACCGATATCGATTTATTAACAGAAATCAGAGACCTTTTAAAAAAGGATAAATAATGGATAGTCGAAGCGTTTTAGTAACAGGGGGCACTAGTGGCATAGGTAAAGCTGTAGTTAACTACTTTTGCCAAAAAGGGGACAATGTTTGGGCCCTTAGTAGAAGTGCCTCCTCTTACAAACGAGAGGCAGTTAATCACCATCTTGTAAATTGTGATGTAACTGATGAGCAATCAGTAAAATCTGCAGTTGATCAAATAGTAACTGAGATAAAAGAGTTAAGTTTAGCTAAAGTTTCTATAGTGATTCACTGTGCAGGTTATGGGATTGCTGGTGCTGCTGAAGACACCCCCATTGCAGATGTAAAAGCTCAATTTGAGACCAACTACTTTGGGGTTTTAAGAGTAAATAGAGCCCTTTTACCCTACTTAAGAGAAGAAAAGAACTCTTTAATAGTTATTTTGGGCTCTATTGCAGGAAGAATTAGCATTCCCTTTCAAAGTCATTATGCAAGCACAAAGTTTGCTTTAGAAGCTTACGTAGAGGCCCTTAGAATTGAAGCTAAAAAGTTCAACATTAAAGCAACTATAGTTGAAGCAGGTGATACAAAAACTTCTTTCACTAACAACAGAACTTTAACCTTTCCTAAAGGTTCTGTTTATTTAGAGCAAGGGAAAAAGTCTGTTGATAAAATGGCACACGATGAACAAAGTGGTTATAGTCCCACTAAGGTTGCTAAAGTTATTTACACCCTCTCACTAAAGAAAAATCCCCCTATCAGAGTTGCTGTGGGATTTAGTTATAAACTACTGATGTTTTTAAAGAGGTTGCTTCCTGACTTTGTCGCAGAGTTTATTATTAGTAAAATGTATCTACCTAAAAGCTGAAGAGACTTTAGCTTTTACAAACTTCCCTTCTCCTTTTTCTCCTAGGAAAGTTGAATTATCAACTATCAGTTTTCCCCTTAGGTATGTTTGGACAATTTTTCCTTTTACTTTAAAAGTATCGTACGGGGAATAGTTAGCTTTAGAGTGAACAGTAGAGCTACTAATTGTGTAGCTTGCTTTAGGATCGACTAAGATTAAATCAGCATCTGTTCCAACTTCTAAAGAGCCTTTTTCAGGATAAAGGCCAAAAGCTTTTGCAACGTTGCTACTTAAAAGTTCTACAACCTTTTTATAATCTTTATCAAAATGGGTGAAGATTAGAGAAAAGAGCTCTTCACTACCTGGTATTCCAGGAAGCACATAACGGCAATCACTACTAAGTTGTTTTTGCTCTTTACTAAAAGAGCAGTGATCGGTAGCTACAATATCTATTTCATCATTGTTTAAAGCCTCTTGAAGAGCTTTGTTATCACTTGGCTCTCGTAGAGGGGGTGTCATTAAATATAAAGAGCCCTCCTCTTTTTCTAAATAGAAGTTATTTAAAAATAGGTAGTGTGGCGTTGTTTCAACTACCACCTTTACCCCCTCTTTTCTTAGTTCTCTAACCGCTTCTAAACCTGCTTCACTAGAGAGGTGGACCACATACAAAGGGCTATCAGATTCTTTAGCTAACTTGCCAAGTTGTAAAATAGCTTTCGCTTCAGCAATTGAGGGTCTTAAAAGAGGGTGATCTTTAATATTAAAATCCCCTTTGTAATTTTTTAAACTCTCTTGTATTACTAAATCATCTTCACAGTGAGCTGTAATAAGAGCTTTCTCTTTTTTAGCTGCTTCAAAAAGCTTTTTTAAAAGGTCAATTTCAATTAAATAACCAACATCTTTGTAAGTGGTGAAAATTTTAATTGCACTTATTCCGTAATCAACTAACTCTTTTAGCTCTGTTTCAATGGTGTCAGTTACTTTGTAAACACCTTGATGAAGGGCAAAGTCGATTGCCATCTCTTTTTCCATCTCTGAAATACGAACTTTCCCATTTTCTAAAAGTGATAAACTTTTATCGTGATCAGCAAAGTCTATTACTGTTGTTACCCCACCAAAGGCAGCTAACTTCGAACCATCATAAAAGGAGTCAGCTGTGACACTGTTACGAGAAACTAAGTGGTAGTGGGTGTGCGCATCTATAACTGCTGGCATCACAATTAAGTTGCTTGCATCAACAACAGTTGTCTCATTAGGTAATGTTGTAAGTTCTATTTTGGCAGCTATTCTTTTAATCTTCTCCCCTTCAATTAAAAGATCCCCTCTTTTTTGAAAAAGGGAATCTATTAAAAGGGCGTTTTGAATTAGTATCCGTTTCATAGTTTTAGGATACAACTTCTCAATTGCAACTGCAACTTTTTAATCTAGTGTTCTTATATACTCTTCATACTCACTAGCACTTAATAAATCATCTAGTTGAGCTAAGTTGGCATCCTTAAGGGTGTAGATATAATTCTCATAAGGATCGTCATTAATAAGTTCGGGTGAGTCCTCTAAGTCTTCGTTGATAGAGGCTACTACTCCTGCAATTGGGTTGTAAATTGAGCTGGTTGTCTTAACTGATTCAACTGTTGAAATCTCTTCAGATGCATCATACTCATCACCCACTGTTGGTAGATCCACGTAGACTACCTCCCCTAATGAGTCTTGAGCATAATCGGTGATGCCAACATAAACAACATCATCTTCCACGCGAGCCCATTGGTGCTCTTTTGAATAGCGTAAGTCTGTAGGGTTATTACTCATTTTTAATACTCCTTTATAAAGGTATTACACCTAATTACGATAATGGTCCAACCACTTTAAATCAAGCTCTGGATAGAGGTTAAACCTCTCTAATAAAGATTGAACCATTTGGCGTGCTTTAGTAATGGCGTTTTTATCGGTGACAAATCTTGCTCTACTAAGTTCCCCTTTTTTCTCCCCTTTGGTGATAGTGGTGGGTTTTGTGTTGCTTAAAACAAGTTTAATAATTGCAGCAACTTCTTCCATCTCTTTAACCCCCATCCCCAATGAGGTGATAGCGGGAGTTCCAATTCTTAAACCACTGGTGTACCAAGGTCCATTAGGATCAAATGGTAAAGCATTTCTATTTAAAGTTATGCCACTTTCTCTAAGGGCACTTTCAGCTTGTCGGCCGTTTAAATTAAAGGGGCGCACATCAATGAGCATCAAGTGGTTATCGCTACCTCCTGTGGCAACAACAACACCCTCTTTAATTAAAGCAGCGGCAAGGGCTTTAGAGTTCTCTACAACTTTGTGAGCATAGGTGGAAAAACTTGGTTCCAGAGCTTCAGTAAAAGCAACTGTCTTTGCAGCTAACATATGAGGAAGTGGTCCTCCTAAAACCATTGGGCACCCCTTATCCACAGCATCGGCAAACTCCTCTTTACAAAGGACCATTCCCCCTCTAGGACCACGTAAGGTTTTGTGAGTGGTTGTTGTAACTACATCTGCCCACTTAATTGGATCGTATTGATCGGTCATCACTTTCCCTGCAACTAAGCCAGCAAAGTGGGCCATATCAACCATGAAGACCGAGTTAGATTTTTTAGCAATCTCACTCATCCTTTTAAAATCAATCAATCTAGGATAGGCACTATAACCTGCCAATAATATTAGAGGTTTAAGCTCTAAAGCTTGTTTTTCAATTGCATCGTAATCTAATAGTCCCGTTTCTTTATCAACTGTGTAGGAGTGTGCTTCAAAAAGGTGAGCTGAAATATTTTGGCGATAGCCGTGAGTTAAGTGTCCCCCTGAATAGTAATCGAGTCCTAATAGGCGTTGATTACCTGTAGCTTGGCGAACTTTTGCCCACATTTTGTCATCTAAGTCACTTGGATTTAAAATTCCAAGCTCTTCTAACATAGGAGTTTGAACTTTGGTATTTAAAATTGCCCAAAAGGCAACTAAGTTTGCATCGGCTCCACTGTGTGGTTGGATATAAGCGTGTTCAGAGCCAAACAGTTTTTTAGCCAAATCGGTTCCGTGAGCTTCAATTGCATCGACGTTATCACATCCAGCATAGAAGCGGTGAAAGGCAAACCCCTCTGCATATTTGTCAGTTAGAAGGTTCCCCATCGTTAGTTGAACAGCTAAAGAGCTGAAGTTTTCACTAGCTATTAGTTTTAGGTGGGTCCTTTGATCTACCAGCTCTTGCACTATGTGTTTCGCTACCAAAGGTGAAACTTCAGCAACCTTTTCTAGCGATGCTAAATAAGCAACTAAGTTGGTATTTACATCTTCGATTTTTCTATTTTCCAAATAAGCTTTTAAAATTGAGGTCTTGGCCATTTCATTACTCCTTGATTGTGTTGCATTGTGCCCCTAACACCATATAATTGTCAATAAATAGAGTAACAACTCTTGTTATATCATATTAATATATGTAAAGTGTTGAATTAGGTTCACTACAAGGAGGAGGTATATGGCACAACAAAGGGAGCGACTAGCTAGTCGTATCGGCTTTATCTTTTTATCAGCTGGCTGTGCTATTGGGTTAGGAAACGTATGGCGCTTTCCTTTCATAACTGGACAACATGGTGGAGGCGCATTTGTCCTTATCTATATTTTGTTCCTTTTAATCTTTGGCTTACCCATTATGGTAATGGAGTTTGCCATTGGTAGAGCTTCTCAACAAAATATTGGTATAGCCCTTAAGACTTTACAACCAAAAGGGACTAAATGGCACATCTACGGTCCTATTGCAATAATTGGGAACTACGTCTTAATGATGTTCTACACCACAGTTAGTGGTTGGTTGCTAGCCTATTTCTGGAAGATGGCAACTGGCTCGTTAACCGGTTTAGATCCTGGCCAAGTTGGTGCTAGTTTTGGAGCAATGTTAGACTCTCCAGGCCACATGACATTTTGGATGGTTCTAGCTACCGTTTTAGGGTTGGGAATTGTTGGATTAGGATTACAAAAGGGGGTTGAGAAGATCACCATGTATATGATGAGTGCCCTTTTTGCAGTTATGTTAGTCTTAGTCATTAAGTCGGTAACACTACCTGGAGCTTCTGAAGGATTAAAATTCTATCTATTACCAAACTTTAAGCGTCTATTTGAAAGTGGATTTTGGAACACTGTTTATGCTGCGATGGGGCAAGCTTTCTTCACCTTGAGCTTAGGAATTGGTTCAATGGCTATCTTTGGTAGCTACATTGGCAAAGAGCGCTCTTTAACTGGGGAATCTATAAGCATTGTTGGTCTAGATACCCTTGTTGCTTTAATGAGTGGTTTAATCATTTTCCCCGCAGCCTTAGCTTTTGGAGTTAAACCTGATGCTGGTCCTTCTCTTATTTTTATAACTTTGCCAAACATTTTTAACTCAATGGGCGGTGGAAGATTGTGGGGAGTTTTGTTCTTTGCATTTATGAGCTTTGCTGCTCTTTCTACCCTTGTAGCAGTATTTGAGAATATTGTTAGCTATTGGATTGATGTTAAAAACTTCTCTCGAAAAAAAGCTGTGATTGTAAACATTGTTGCTATCATCATCCTCTCAATGCCTGTTATTTTAGGATTTAACAAATGGTCCTCTTTCCAACCTCTAGGTCCAGGAAGTGGAGTATTAGATTTAGAAGACTTTTTTGTAAGTACAACCTTATTACCTTTAGGTTCTCTAATCTTCCTCCTCTTTGCTACAACTAAAAAAGGTTGGGGCTGGGACAACTTTATTAAAGAGGCTGATACTGGTGAGGGAATTAAATTCCCCAAATGGTCTAAGTTCTATGTGAAATATGTCCTTCCAGTTTTAGTAATCTTTGTCTTTATAATGGGATACATCGATATCTTTGGCCCAATGTTGAAAAAATAGAGTTCCTTAGCTGCCACGAAAGTGGCAGCTAACTCCTTTTTAGTAAGTTAGTTGACAAAAAGGTGCCCATTTTCTACACTTTAAGAGAATTGATATAACTAGAACTATTTGGAGGATTTGTGGCTAAAGAAGAAGCTATAGAAGTTGAAGGGATTGTGCGTGAAGCTCTCCCAAACACAATGTTTCGTGTTGAATTAAAAAATGGTCACGTGATTCTTGCCCACCTTTCTGGCAAGATGAGAAAACACTACATCAGAATTGTCCCTGGTGATACTGTTAGAGTTGCCCTCTCCCCTTACGATTTAACTAGAGGTCGTATTATTTACAGAGAGCGCTAAGTTAAATCACCTCTTTAAAACAACCCATACAGAACCTGAAAGCCCATCTGCGTTTATAATGGCACCGTATGCTCTCACTTGAGGTGAGCTTTTCAGATGCTCATAAACCATCTCTTTTAAAACCCCTTTGTTATCAACTGAGTGAAGCCCTTTACCGTGAACTATCTCAACTTTGTAGGTGTTGCGATCTAAAGCTTTGGCAATAAAGGATGAGAGTTCTTTTTCGGCTTCTAATTCACTGAAGCCGTGAAGATCTAATACCATCTTCGCTTTTTTCCCTTTGAGATGGCGAACCCCTTTTTTATTTTTTGGTTTGTCAGAGGCGGCAAGACCAGCATCTTTTTCCTCTAAGATACGAGAAAAGCGGTTGCCCTCAACCGCTTTTTTCCCCTCTGGTGTATTTTCCCACCTTCTTAAGATCTCTTCAAAGTCCATTTAAACCTCTCGCACATCCAATACTTCCATTACAAAAGGTTTAATTAAGTCGACTGCTTTACTCTTATCGATTCCTTGCATCTTAATTGTACAAACAGCGTTTGAAGAGTCTGTTCCCATGAATGTTCCAAATGAGATAATATCTACTTCGTTTTCTGCTAACAAAGAAGTTATTGTGGCAATTGTTCCAGGTCTATCCTCAACTAAGAAGCTGATTCTTACCCCCCAATGCCTAGCTCCAAACAACTCCAATAAGATTTTAAAAAGATCACTTTTAGAGACAATTCCAATTAGTTTGCCCCCCTCATCTAAAACGGGCAAACTAGAGAGGTCTTGATCAACCATCAAGCGCGCTGCCTCTTCAACTGTGGTGTTTTTAGTAATAGTAACTACATCTTTAGTCATCAACTTTTTCACCAACAACTCGCTTAAAAGGTATGCCATCTCATGAATTGAGAGGGTACTCACAGGGGATGGAGAGGCGTATAAAATATCTTTTTCGGTAATTATTCCAACGAGCTTACGCTCTTTATCTAATACAGGGAGACGGTGAACACGCTCCCTTTTCATTAAAGCTGAAGCTTCAGCAACCGACATGTCGGGAGTTGCTGTCACAGGATTTAGTGTCATTCTTCTTCCAATTATCATCTTAGCCTCCACTGAAGTGCCTTATAAGATTGTAACGCACCCTCATTTTTATTTCCATATCAATAAGAACTCAAATCGTGTATGAGGAGAACCCTCCATCCACACTTAAAATAGAACCAGTAACAAATTTAGACAAGTCTGAAATGAGATATAAAACTGCCCCAACTATCTCATCACTAGAGCCATAACGTCCCAATGGGGTGTGCTCTACCACCTTCTTTGCCCTTTTAGTTAAATTACCCTCTTTATCCAAATGTAAAAACTTTAGTTGTTCAGTCATCACAAAACCTGGGGCAACTGCGTTAACACGCACATCTGTTTTACTTAAGTGAATTGCCAACCACTTTGTAAAGTTCACTATTGCTGCTTTTGCTGAAGAGTAAGAGACAACTTTAGTTAAGGGGTTAAAAGAGCTCACTGAAGCAAAGTTGACAATAGAGCCTTTATTGGCTTTTACCATCTCTGATGCAAATAGTTGAGTGGGAATTAAGGTGCCAAAATAATTTAGATTGAAGTTTTTTTCTAAAGAGGCAATCTCTAAATCAAAGAAACTTCTCCCCTTTTGATCTTCTTGGTAAAACTCCTGATCAGTTGTAGCACTAGAATCGTTTCCCCCTGCACAGTTTACTAAAGCAGTTGGCACTCCCAGCTTATTCTTAATCTCTTTTAAAGCATTTTTTACTTCTTGTTGATTTAAAACATCACATTTAATAAAAAGGGCATTCTCATTAGGAAGTTTCTCATTGGTATCTAAAATGGCAACTTTAGCTCCTAAGGAAACGCACTGACTAACAATCTCTTTTCCTAAGGCACCAGAGCCTCCAGTAACTACACAAATGTCACTTTTAAAAGCATCTTTGGCAAAGTAGCCCATTTCAACTCCCTATGTAAAAGATGTTTTACTCCCCAAGATAAGCCGATTTCACCTTCTCATTCTCTAACAAGTTAGAGCTAAGATCGGAAAGTACGATCTCTCCGTTCTCCATCACATATCCTTGCTTTGAGGCTTTTAAAGCCATCCGAGCATTTTGTTCAACTAAGAAAATTGTAACTTTATCCTCTTTGTTAATGATAGCAATTTTCTCAAAGATATCTTGAATAATTAAAGGGGCTAAACCAAGTCCTGGTTCATCTAGTAAAAGAAGTCTAGGAGAACTCATCAACGCACGAGCGATAGCCATCATTTGTTGCTCTCCTCCACTTAGAGAGCGAGTTTTTTGTTTACGTCGAGCTTTTAAGATTGGGAAGAAGTCGTACATCTCCTCTTTTTTACGAGCTATTTGTTGCTCATCTTTGATTAAAAAAGCCCCCATATCTAAATTCTCTTCAACACTCATGTCAGCAAAAACACGCCGCCCTTCAGGTACTAAAGAGACCCCTAAAGAGGCAATTTGATCTGTACGAAGGTTTGTACTACGAGAAGGAAGACCAAAACGACTTTTGTTATCGGTGTACTTTGAATCAGCAATTATATTGCCTTGGTAACTAATTGAGCCGGTAGTTATGGGTTCTAATCCCACAATTGCTTTTAAAAGGGTGCTCTTACCCGCTCCATTGGCTCCGATGAGACAAACTATATCTCCTTGCTCAACATGGACACTAACGCCCCTTAGAGCTCGGATATTGCCGTACGAGACACTTATAGAATTAATAGTTAACAATTCACTCATTCTTCTTCCTTCCCTAAATAAGCTTCAATTACAGCTGGGTTGTTTCTGATTTCAGAAGGGGTTCCTTGTGCAATGTTTTGGCCATAGTTTAATACTGTGATTGTATCGCAGATACTCATAACCAATTTCATATCGTGCTCAATTAAAACAACTGTTACGCCTAAGTCGCGAATTCGCCTAATAGTTTTCATCAAGTTAGCTGTCTCAAAAGGATTCATCCCTGCAGCAGGCTCATCTAAAAATAAAATTTTAGGATCGGTTGCTAAAGCACGGGCTATTTCAAGTTCCCTTTGGTGTCCATAAGGGAGGTTGCTTGCCTTTTCGTTAGCCAACTTTTCAAGTTTGAAGAACTCTAACCACTTCATCGTCTTCTCTCTGAGTTCACTGTACTCATCTTTGACGTTGATAAAACTTTTAATGGCTGTAACTAAGCGCCCTCTAGTGGCACTAGGTCCTGTAGAAAAGTGTAAGCCAACCATAACGTTCTCTAAAACAGAGAGCTCTTTAAAAAGACGAATGTTTTGGAAGGTGCGAGCAATTCCCATTCTACAAATTGAGTGGGCACTTTTGTTGGTTATATCGACTCCCCGGTAGTAAACTTTTCCACCAGTGGGATTATCAAGACCTGTGATGTTGTTAAATAGTGTCGTCTTACCAGCTCCATTAGGACCAATGAGACCACTAATTAACCCCTCATTAAAGCGGAGGCTAACTTTATTAACAGCTACAACACCGCCAAAGGCTCGAGTTAGTTTTTCAGTTTCTAGTAGTACCATTACTTCTCTCCCTTCTCTAGCCTTCCTCTTTGTTGTCTACCTAAGATTCCTTGAGGTCTCCAGATCATCATCACTACTAAAATAACTCCAAACAAAACCTGTTTGAATTGAGGAGGAATAACGTTTGACAATCCAGTTAACTGAGGGAAGTATGAGATAAATTGGATAATAAAAGCACCTAAAATAACTGCTTTGAAATTTCCCATTCCCCCTAAAACAACCATACAAAGAACCATGATTGAGACCATGAAAGTGAAAACTGATGGTGTTACTGATAAGATAAATACAGCTTGTAGTGATCCTGCAACACCAGCGATGGCAGCCCCAAAGACAAAAGCCCAAACTTTATAACGGGTTGTGTTAATTCCCATTGAAGTTGCTGCAATCTCATCTTCTCTAATTGCCTCTAATGCTCTACCCATTCTAGATTTTGCAATCCTTTCGTAAAATAGGTAGGCCAAAAAGACAAAAATCCAAACGAGGAGTAAAAAGCCCCATTTGTCGTATGGACTTACTCTAAATCCAAAAATTGAGACCATTGGAATTCTTTGAATGCCCATTGGTCCGTTTGTTAAACTGTCCCAGTTATTTAAAATGTTACGGACAATCTCTCCAAATCCCAAGGTGGCAATTGCCAAGTAATCCCCTTTTAATCTAAGAGTGGGCAGTCCAATTAAAAAACCAAAAGCGCCAGCTATAAGGGCCGCTATTGGAAGAGTTAACCAAAAGTTCCACCCATAGGTGACACTTAAAATTGCAGTTGCATAACTACCAATTGCAAAAAAACCAGCTTGTGTTAATGATAAAAGCCCTACATAGCCTGTGATCAAGTTTTGACCAACTGCCATCAGAGCATATATTCCTGTATAAATAAAAATTAAAAGGACGAAGTTAAACACTACACTTTCTCCTTTTCTGCTTTTCCTAATAAACCTTCAGGTTTTACTAGTAAAATAATTATTAGAGCAACAAAAGCTATTGTATCTTTTAATCCGTAGGGTATTCCTAAAATGGCAACGCCAAAGGTCTCTAAAAGACCTAACAAAATTCCCCCTAACATAGCTCCTGAAATATTTCCAATTCCCCCTACTACGGCAGCAACGAAGGCTTTAAGGCCTGTCATTGTTCCCATTGAAGGGTAAACTTTAATCTCTAATGCCAATAAGAATCCTGCAGTAGCAGCTAAGGCCGATCCAATTGCGAAGGTGATTGCAATTATTTTATCTGATTCAATTCCCATCAGCTTGGCAGTATCACGATCTAAGCTGGTGGCCCTCATCGCCTTTCCAATTCTGGATCGGTCAATAAAGAGCTTTAGGCTAATCATCATAATTACAACAACAATTAAAATTAGAATCTGGTGTGGGGTGATAGAGACCCCTTTAAACACTATTGGAGTGTTATCAAATGGGTATGCTAACTTTCTTGATTTAGTTCCCCACATCCAAGCTGCACTGTTACTTAAAATAAAAGAGACACCAATTGCCGAAAGCAGTGGAGCTAAGCGAGTTGCATTTCTTAGCGGTTTATAAGCAATACGCTCAATGATTACCCCTAAGGCAGCACTGAAAGCCATTCCACCCAACATAGCTAAAAAGAAAGCTAATAACGTAAATGGTCCAATGCTCTCCCCTCTGATTGCATCAAAGATGAAAAGTCCTATGTATGAACCCACCATTAAGATATCTCCATGGGCAAAGTTAATGAACTTTAATATCCCATAAACCATCGTATATCCTAAAGCAATTAAGGCGTAAATACCCCCTAAAGTAAGTCCATTCATAAAGTGTTGAAAAAATTCAGCAATCGATCCCACTATCGGCTCCTTGAATAAGTCAGACCTCCGCGACTAGCGGAGGTCTGCTTGTCGACGCTGTTACACTACCACAACTAACAGCATCGTTGCAATAAATTGGTCGTAAATGGTTACTCTATCTCAATAAGAGTACCATCAACTACTCCGTAAGCTCCTAAGTATTGTGGTGTTGTTCCTTGAACTCTGTAAACGCCTTGATAAGCAACTAAGTCCCCGTTTTCGGCAAAGTTAATAATACCAGTTACACCTTGGAAGTCTTTTGTAGCAGCAAATGCATCTCTGATTGCTTTGCGGTCAAATTTACCTGTTTGGGCATAAACTTTCTCAAGTGCGTCGAAAAGGATATAAGCACCATCATAAGCGTTAGTTGCAAATGAATCTGGTGCAAAGCCCCATTTCTTGGTATAAGCATCAACAAATTTCAAATAGGCATCTGACTCTTTAACTTTGGTTGGCCCAACATAGACAACACCATCAGTGTAATCGGCTGCAAGGTCATAAATTTCAGGGTTAGAGAATCCATCTCCACTTAAGAATGGAGTTGTAATTCCAAGTTGGCTTGCTTGCTCAAGAATTTGAGCCATCTCTGCTGTGTAGTTAGGAATGTAAATTGCATCTGGATTAGCAGCTCTAATTTTTGTCAACTGAGTTCTAAAGTCTTTATCACCCTCTTGAGCTGTTTCAGCAATGATGATTCTTCCACCAGCTGCTTCAAAACTATCTTTGGTTCCTTGGTAAAGACCTTGGCTATAGTCGTTTTTAACGTATAAAACGGCAAGGTTGCGATACCCAAGTTTTTCGTAGAAGTAGTGACCTGATACTTCCCCTTGGAGTCCATCACTAGCAACTGTTCTAAAGACGTAATCACCAATGTCGGTAATGTCTTTGTGGGTTCCTGATGGAGTTACCATCATAATCCCCTCTCCTTGAACTCTCTCACCTACTGCAAAAGCAACACCGGTGAATACTGGTCCAATAAGGGCACTAATTTTGTCAGAACTTGCAAGTTTTTCAATTCCAGCTAGCCCTTTTTGAGGATCTCCCTCACTATCTTCAATAACTAAGTCAATTCTAATTTTACCAGCAATTCCACCTGTAGCGTTTTTCTCTTCAATAGCAACAAGTGCTCCCTTGCTAATAAGATCTCCGTAGTTTGCATAATCTCCAGTCATTGGTCCAATAAATCCAATTTTAACTGAAGTTGGATCTGCCTCTTTACCGCCAGCAGCGAAAAGTGTAAAGGATCCGGCCAATGCAACAATCAATATTAAGGTCAAAATCTTTTTCATACATACCTCCTGTATGGTCCCCTCTAGTAATTAGCTACTGCTAATTAACTCTTTTTTCATAAGGTTATCGGAATTATATACATAATCTAGTATATTTATTCAACACTCTTTCATTACACCCACTAAAATTATGTAATTAAAGGAGAACATAATACTATTTTTGCCTATCGTGTACCTATTTTTTCCGATATTGACCAATAGAAGCTATTTTTTCTATTATGCACCTAATAAAGCTCCGATAGCTCAGCTGGATAGAGCACTTCCCTCCTAAGGAAGGGGTCGCGCGTTCGAATCGCGCTCGGAGTAATAAATTAATTATAAGAGCTTTAAAAGCTTTTCAACTGCCTCTTTAGGAAAATCATCATCTTTGTACTTGTCCAACAGCAATTTTAAAAACTCTTTACTGAGATTTGATTGAGGAAGCATGTAAGCTGCCTCTCTAGCACAATCTTCTGCTAAGACTCTGTTTGAGTGGACAAATGCTTTTATCAACTTATCATTGTCTAAGTTTTTAGAAACCACCTCTTGAGTTGCTTTGCTCTCTAATAGCTTCTCTAAAGAAGCAACTAATTTTTTATCTTTAGCTTTTGTCTCTGGATAGTTATCGTAAGAGAGGTAGAGGGCATTAGAAGGACATGCATCGATACATAATCGACATCCATCAAGACATTTTTCAAAATCTATTTGGCCAGTTTCGGTATTAGTTGCCCCAGTTGGACAAACAAAGAGACAGATACAATCTTTTGTACATAGTGCTAAGTTTCTTACTGCGTGCATATTTTCCCCCTTTTAATATTTCACAAATCTTGATGTAGGTGCTTTACAAATTGGACAAACAACAGGAAAATCTTTTCCTATTGCAATAAAGCCACAAGCATCACACACAAATAGATTGTTATCCTCCAATAAAGAGGCTCCCTGTTTCTCGTAGCGACTTAAAACTGATTTTTGAATTGCTGTTACTTTCTTACCCCAAGTAACACATCGTAGTACTCCTCGCTCTTTTTGTTTTTCACCAAGAGCCCAAACCTTCTCATAACCATCTGTTAAATCGTCTTCAATCATAGAAGTTAGATCTTTTTTTTCATCCGCTTTTACCCGCTTTTGAAAAAAGCTCTCAACTTCTTTAAGTAAAGAGGCTTGTTCACTTCTAGTCTGTTTTTCACAAGCTTTTGCTAAATTTGAGCAGATAGCTACAAGAGTTTGGTCACTGTAATTCTCTAAACTCATCGTTTACCCCCCTGTTAGATATATAACTTAAGGATACTCTACGTACGTGACGTTGTCACCAAATCTTTCGTTGACCTGAGTAGAATAAACCACTATCCTAAAATTAGTTAATTATGAAAATTTAAAGAGGAGGTTACTAATGGCAGTTACCCTTTATACAACACCAACTTGTGGTTTTTGTCGCATGGCAAAATCTTATTTACAAGAAAATAAAATTCCTTTCACCGAGCACAACGTTGCATCAAATTCTGCAAAAGCTCAGGAGATGGTTCGTAAATCGGGCCAAATGGGTGTTCCCGTCTTAGATGTTAATGGGAAAATTATTGTTGGTTTTGACCGTGCTGCAATTGAGCGTGCACTTAAAAGATAGTTACTAAAGGGCCCAAACGGGTCCTTTTTTTATCCCCTTTAGTAGTTGATTCTTCATCTTATTTTAATCTAAAGTCCCCCTATGGGGAAAAACAAAACTACTACCATTATTTTAGCTTTAGCAACTGTTACTTTGTGGACAACTGGCTTTGTCTTTACGAAAGTTGCTGTTCGCTCCCTCTCTCCTTTCTCTTTAACATTCATTAGGTTCTTTTCGGCAGCTATCTTTGCTTTAATATTGGGTTTTTGGAAAAAAGTTCCCCTTCCTAAAGCAAAAGATATCCCCCTATTTTTACTTTTAGGATCAAGTGGATTTGCCTTATACCAACTCTTTTTCGCCTATGCGATGTTTACCCTTAGTGCAGCTATCTCCTCTTTAATAATTGCAACTGTCCCAGTAATAGTTGCCCTTTTTGCAACTCTTTTGTTTAAAGAGAAAATTGGAAAAATTGGGTGGGTCGCTATTGGCCTTGAGTTTATTGGTATTATGGTTTTATCACTTTGGAAAAGAGATATTTCAATAGGCAATGGCCTATTTTGGATTATTTTAGCTGTTATACTATTTGCAACTTATAATTTGGTACAACGCTTTGCTACTAATAACTACACCCCTTTACAATCAACTATCTACGCTTTAGTTGCAGCAGCTCTCTTATTAACTCCTTTTATTCCTCAAACTATTAAAGAAGTTGCTACAGCAGAAACAGTTGCCATACTTGCTGCAATCTTCATGGGAATTTTTCCAAGTGGTTTAGCTTTTGTCTTTTGGAATAGAGCTTTAAGTATGGCAGATCAACTAACTGACGTGACAAACTTTATGTTTTTAACCCCTATTTTAACTACCATTTTAGAAATCATAGTGTTAAAAGATCTACCTGATATGGGGACAGTAATTGGTTCAATCATAATTTTAAGTGGAGTTCTTATTTTCAACAACAGAGAGTTGTACAACCGCACCCCACTTTGATACATTTTAGTTATGAAAACTTATAACATCTTCAAAACAAAAATTGGTGAACTTTTAATTGCCCAAGAAAATGGGTTTATAAGTGATGTGACGCCCACTTTAACTAAAGGAAATTTAGACTTTGGCATTTTAGAAGAGAGTGAAATTACCAATGAAGCTGCAAAGCAGCTAATTGATTTTTTTGATAAAAAAAGAGTTGATTTTGATCTTCCTTTAAAACCTAAAGGGACAGATTTTCAAAAGCAAGTGTGGCAAGCCTTATTAGAGATTCCTTACGGAGAAACTCGCTCTTATAAAGAGATTGCCATTGCAATTGGCAATCCCAAAGCAGTAAGGGCTGTTGGGATGGCCAATAATCGTAACCCCATCTCCTTTATAATCCCATGCCATAGGGTCATTGGTTCTGATGGTTCACTAGTTGGTTATGGTGGAGGAATGGACTTAAAAGTATTCTTATTAGAATTAGAGAGTGGCAAACCTCTTACCAAATTCTAAAATACTCTCTTTTTGATCGTCGGGCTCATCTTGAACAATTAGCCCCTCCTCAAAAAGTTTTATTCCACTTTCTATAACTCTTTGTTCCCAACTTCTCATCCATTGTCCATCTCCCCAGCTGTAAGAGCCAAATAAAGCAACATCTTTATCTTTTAATAAAGGTTCTAACTTTTCGTAAAATGGTAAAAACTCCATCTCTTCTAACTCCTCTTCAGCTGAAGCAGGACATCCAAAGGCAAATCTGTCGTACTCTTTTAAAAGCGATTCGTCGAAGTGGCTAATAGGAAATAGATCAACTTTAGCTCCTGTGCTGCGAGCACCTTCTGCTACAAGGGCCCCTGTCATCTCAGTATTGCCTGTTCCACTATAATATATGATTGCTATTCGCATTTAATAACTCCTTGGTACCTCTAAGGTCGTTATGAATGAGTTATAGCGTCAAGTTGCAGAATTTTATTGACTGTGAGATTTTAGTAATTTATAGTTTTAGGTGTGGGATATTTTTGAGAAATATTGTTCTGTTAGCTACACACCTACATCAGTAATGAGTAAGTGTGTAGCTATTTTTATTATTTAATGAAAGTTCCCTCTTCAAGCTCTCTGAAAGCTAAGGCCAACTCTTCTCTCGTATTCATAACTATTGGTCCACCCCATGATATTTTCTCATTTAAAGGTTTTCCTCCAACAAATAAAAGCCTTACTCCCTCCTCTTGAGGTTCAATTTTCACTTTGTCCCCTTTGGTAAAAAGGACTGCTCTGTGCGATGGGACGATTGTTGAACTATCATCTAAGCGAACTGACCCACTAACTAAGTAGATGAAAATTGTGTGCTGTGGATCTACATCAATTTCCCAACTCTCTTTTCCTTTTAAAGCAACATCTAAATAGAGGGTTTTAACATAAGTGCCCTCAATAGCCCCTTTAGTACCTTTGTAATGGCCACTAAGAATTCTTACTGTGGCATTATCTTCTTCTACTTCTGGTACCATCTCATTTTCAATGTCGCGATAAGCGGGCTCTGTCATCTTATCTTTTTGAGGTAAGTTTACCCAAAGCTGAGCTCCTAACATATGTTCACTTGATTGAGGCATCTCTTGGTGAATAATTCCACTACCTGCTGTCATCCACTGACAAGAGCCATCTAAGATAGAACCTTTGTTTCCTAAGGAGTCTTGGTGTTCGATATCACCTTTGATTAAATAGGTGACTGTCTCTATTCCTCTATGGGGGTGCCATGGGAATCCTTTGATATAGTCTTGATCATCTTCTGAATCGAAGGCGTCTAATAATAAGAATGGGTCAAAGTCTTCTGCATCTGGTCTACCAAAAACTCTTACCAGCTTAACTCCAGCACCATCGTACTGCACTTGCCCACCAACTATCTTTTTGATTGATCTTCTAATCATATTCCCCTTCCATTTTGAAACATTGTTAGATAGAGTATAAAGGTAACCTTTCAAATGTCAAATAAGGAGTTATTAAAAATGGATGTGAAATTTTTTAGATGTGAACTTTGTGGAAACATTGTAGAGCTTATTCACAACGGTGGTGGAGAGCTAGTTTGTTGTGGCCAACCAATGAAAGAGCTTGTTGCTAGCACAGCAGATGCAGCTACTGAAAAGCACGTTCCTGTTGCCGAACAAGATGGTGACAAAGTAGTTGTAAAAGTTGGTTCAACTGCCCACCCAATGACTGAAGAGCACTATATCCAATGGATTGCAGCTGTCACTGAAGATGGAATTTTCCGTAAACATTTAAAACCTGGCGATAAACCTGAAGTAACTTTTGAAAACTTAGGTAAAGTTGTTGCCTACTACGAGTATTGCAACCTCCACTTCTTGTGGAAACTAGAGCTCTAGAAAATTCAAAGCCGGTCATTCGACCGGTTTTATTTTGATCTTTTAGGTGGTATAATTTTTTAAAGGGGATTTTCCCCTTTTTCAATGTTAGGAGAAAAGAAGTGATTTACAGAGAATTTGGGAAAACTGGGAAAAAAGTGTCGATTATAGGGATGGGAGGGATGCGCTTTAAGCAAGAGGAGTATGAGGGGGGATCTTATGAAAAAAGTAGTGAGATTGTTAAACGCGCATACCAATTAGGAGTCAACTATTTTGATACTGCTCCCGATTACTGTGATGGTCACAGTGAGAAAATCTATGGGCATGCTTTTAAATCTATGGATCGTTCTAAATTCTACGTCTCCACAAAATGTGGTCTTTGGAATGCTAAAAATAGCAGTGATGCTTGGAAAATGATTGAACAATCTCTAAAGAGGATGAACCTTGAAAAAATAGATTTTTATAACATGTGGTCAATTCTAACTTTAGATGATTACAAAGAGTATTTAAAAAAAGATGGCATTTTTGAAGCTGCTATGCAAGCTAAAGAGCAAGGATTAATAGATCATATCTGTTTTACTACCCACCTTAGTGGAGAAGATATAGCTAAAGTTGCCAATGATGGAATTTATGAAGGGGTAACTTTAGGTTACAACGCTATAAACTTTGCCTACAGGCAAGAGGGAATCGATGCTTGTCATAAAGCTAATTTAGGAATTGTTACAATGAATCCCCTTGGAGGGGGAATAATTCCACAAAATCCCTCTTATTTTGAGTTTTTAAAAGAGGGAGATGATTCACTGGTAGTCTCTGCTTTAAAGTTTATCTTAAGTCAAAATAAGGCCACCTTAGCAATTCCAGGGTTCAGTTCAGTAGAAGAGGTTGAAGAAGCTGTTAAAGCTACAAAAAACCTCAATAATGTCCCTTCTGATTATTTAGAGAAGATGGCTCTAAATCTCACTGAGGAGTTAAATACCCTTTGTACAACTTGTGGTTATTGTGATAGTTGTCCAGAACTTATCCCTATTCCTCAACTTTTAGAGTCTTACAACATGCACATCTTAACTAAAGGTGATGATAAAAAAATGTTTGGCAGAATGGAAAACCATTGGGGAGTTGATCCTCAATGGGCAGCTAAGTGTATAGCTTGTGGTCAATGTGAAGAGCTTTGCACACAAAAGCTCCCAATCATTGAACGACTTGATTATATAGCAAAAGCAATTGGGTAATATAAAAAGGGGCACCAGGCCCCTTCTTATATCTAAAAACTAATAGTTCTTTGCAGCGATCTCAAAGTGAGCTTTTTTGTGAAGACATACTGGGCAAAGCTCAGGAGCTTTTTTACCAATATGGATATGGCCACATACGCCACACTTCCAAATTTGCTCTCCGTCACGTGAAAATACGACCCCATCTTCCACATTCTTTTTGAGTGCTAAATAGCGAGCTTCGTGCTCTTTTTCAATTTTTGCAACTGCATCAAATAGAGAAGCAATTTTCTTAAATCCCTCTTCACGAGCTTCATCAGCCATGCGAGCATACATATCTGTCCACTCGTAGTGCTCTCCATCTGCAGCCATTTGTAGGTTGGTCACTGTATCAGCAAGCTCTCCACCCTCTTGTAATAGCTTGAACCAAATTTTGGCGTGCATTCTTTCGTTAACAGCAGTCTCCATAAAGAGGTTAGCAATTTGCTCATACCCCTCTTTGCGTGCAACTCCTGCCCAATAGTCGTACTTGTTACGAGCCATTGATTCGCCTGCAAATGCCTCTAGAAGGTTCTTCTCCGTCTTAGTTCCTTTTAACTCCATGGTTTCCTCCGTAATAATGTGGTAATTACTTTGAATTGAATACAAATAAATATTAGCATCGCCATATGATAGGCGCAAGGATTTTCCCTAAATTTCTTTTAAATTAGAAAAATTTACCCCAAATTGGGAGAAAAAGAGCTTTGTCTCATCATAATTTACACAAGGGCACGCCTTATGAAAAACCTTAGCTGCATTAATTGCATCATCTAAGGCGTTATGAGCGTTATACTCAAAGTTAAAGATTTCACTTAAATAGGTGAGTTTATGTGATGGTAGATCGCTCCAAATCTTACGTGCTATTTGTAAAGTACACCCATACTCAATTGATGGGATTGGGATATAAGAGTTTCTTAAATTAGCTTTTAAAATTCCAATGTCAAATGGGGCATTGTGAGCTATTAGAAAGTCCTCTCCAATAAAAGAGAGAACGTCATCCCACACTTCACTAAAAGAGGGAGCCTCTTTAACATCTTCACTTTTTATTCCATGAATTGCGATATTATCTGGATCAAAGTAAGGGTGATAAGGTTTTAATAGGGTGTAGAAAGTATCAACTATCTCCCCTTTTTCCATCCTAGCTAGTCCAACAGAACAAGGACTTAATAAGCTTTTATTAGCAGTTTCAAAATCTATTGCAACAACTCTCATAGAGTTCTCATCATACTAGAATGGGGGTAGCAAGCGCCACCCCCATTTATCAAAATTCATCTTCGCTTAAGAAACTATTAAGTTCCTTGGTAAACTCTTGGCAACACAATCATGCCCGCTACAAACACGATTATAGAAGCCACCCATGCTGCGATGGCATTTAAGAAAATACCACCAATTAAGAATCCAACTATTGAGACGACAGCAACAAATAGCGCATATGGCATTTGAGTGCTAACGTGCTCTAAGTGGGGACAACTTGCCCCAGTTGAGGATAAGATTGTTGTATCTGAAATAGGAGAGGCGTGATCTCCAAAGACCGAACCTCCAAGTACTGCAGCAACACCTAAGAACATAGCATTTGACAATCCACTTAAGTCCATCCCTTTCGAGTTGGCAAGTCCTGCAATAATAGGCATTGTGATTGGAATCATAATTGCAAATGTTCCCCAGCTTGTTCCTGTAGAAAAAGCAATCAAAGCTGAAAGGGCAAAGACTATCATTGGTACTAATGCCAATGGGAAGCCCCCTGCTACTACAGTGTCAGATAAAAATGAGGCTAAACCTAGCCCACCCTCATCAGGAGATGCTGAAATAATTGTTCCAATTGACCAAGCCATTGTTAAGATCATTAAAGCTGGAACCATTGAGCCAATTCCATCTTTCAATGCTTCAGAAGCAGTTTTAATGGTAAATAGGCGACGGGCAAAGTAGTAGATGTAAGTAACAGTGAGTGTGATAATAATTGAATAGAACAAAGCAAATGAGGCATCTGTGTTAGCAAATGCTTCAGATAGTGTCATACTTCTCATAGCTTCACCAAATGAAGCGTAAGTTCCATCTAGAGCCTCTAAGTACCAAGTTGTAATTGGGAAAAAGGCAACTGCAGATAAAATTAAAACAATGATAGGGAAAAGCATATCAATTGGTTTAGCTAAATCTGTTTCAGCTTGCATCTCAGCAATCTCACCAGGAGCATCACCATAAGCTAAGTTATACAAAGAACCAGTTGTTTCATGGTATCTGTTAGATGAGGCCATTGGTCCAAAGTCTCTATTAGTTAAAATAATCACTACAACCATTATTAGTGCAAACAAAGCATAAAGGTTGAAAGGAATTGATCTAATAAAGAACTCAAACTCACTCATCCCAAGTTCTTTAAATCCTTCAGATCCTTTAACTATCGACATAACAGTGACAACCCAAGAGGAAACTGGAGCAATAATACATACAGGAGCTGCAGTTGAGTCGAGTATGTAGGCTAATTTAGCTCTAGGAACTCCATTTGCATCGGTAATAGGACGCATGACTGTTCCAACAGCCAAGCTGTTAAAATAGTCATCAATAAAAATCATAAGACCAAAAACCCATGTTAATAACAATGAAGCTTTTTTTGTTCTCACCCTTTTTGCAGCCCATCTACCAAAAGCTTGAGCAGCACCGGTTTTAGCTAAGAGCCCAACAAGGCCTCCCAATAGAGCACAGAATAATAATATTCTAATGTTCCACCCATCGGCTAAAGATTCAGCCAATACATCAGATAAGTTAACCAATGCTAAAAATGGATTGCCTGCCGCTACAATTAAAGTTCCTGAAAGGATTCCTAAAAATAGGGAGATAACTACATCTTTTGTAATGAATGCTAGTGCAATGGTTAAAACTGGTGGGATAAGTCCCCAAATTCCAAAGTTTGCCATAATACTCCTTCCTATGTGCTTTCAATATAATTGTGCCTAGCATAACACAGGAAACTACACATATCTAGTATTATTTTACAAATTGTTAGAAATAAGAACAAACAGTTAGACTAATAACAAAAGAGCTCCCCAATCGGGGAGCTCAATCAAATTGCGAAATATCTGCTATCGGTCATATCCTAAGTTGAATCTAATTGTGAAGGCATCAACTGATCTATCACCAATAGAGACACCCATTTCACGCCAGTAGTAAGCTGCATCAACTCTCATTGCAAATAGGTCTAACCCTACTCCAACTGATAATGCACCTCTATTCATACCAGCCCTTAAGTCAATTGTAGATAGCAATCTTAGCTCAACTCCTGCTCTTAAGTAATTCCAATAAGCATTCTTATCAGTCTCTAAAGCCTTAGCTAAGTTATTAACATCAACAAAGTCAAATGAGAATGTTGGTCTAATGAATTTATCAAGACGTCCAAATGAGCCTACCCAACCAACACCAAAGTCCAATGACCATGGGACTTCAACTTCAAATTTAGTTGGTTTGTAGCTAGGATCCCCATCTTTATAAGTATTCTTATCCCCTCCAAAGAGATCCATCATCTCATTGATATAATCTCCTGAGTGTTCATACTTCTCCATCTCAAACTTTCCATTTAAATCCCTAGCAACTGCAGAAACTCTAAAGCCAAATGGTAAGTTAAGGTTAACACCAACATCAAATGGGAGAGCTGAACCAGCTGCAAGGGCAACTTCTTTCATTATTGCATCAAATGGATCATCTGCATCATCATCATCAAGAGCTATGTTTGTAATAGTCTCTACTCCGATACCTGCTGTGTAAACTTTATAAGTTGGGCGAGCCACTGCTCCAACATCCAACGATATTTTATCAGAGAGAAGTGGAATGCGTACTCCTAGCCCTACTGAAAGAGCTACATTTAACTCAACAAACAAATTTGCATCAAGGCTAGTGTCTACATTGTGCAATTGTTGTTGAACATTTAATCCCAACCCAAAACCACCAACAGTGAATGAGGTTGCAACATCAGTTGTTAAAATATCCCCTTTCCTATTAAATGTCCCTAGGATAGGCAATATATCGGCTGTTGGGTCAAATTCTTTCCCCTCCATCAACTTTTGGATAACACCAGTGTCAATAATCTTTTTAGGATTAAAAAGAGTTACCGAAACAGAGGGTAAATTCAAACTGAACTTTCCACCAGCTAAGTTTGCTGGGTTATAGAAAAAAGCATCGCTGTTTCTGGAGGTAGCTAAACCTGCTCCCCCCATAGCCTCCATCCGAGCACTGATAGGTTTAAAAGTTTTTCCTGAATCAAAAAACTCATCATCATCAAAGAAGTTTGCGTAGAGGCTAGAAGTCAACAATCCAATAATCACTAAAGTAAGTATAATTTTCTTTTTCATCTTAACTACCCCCTAACCAAAAATATCAAAGTCTTCTTCATCAGCTAACGCTTTTAGTGGACTTGCTTTTAATAAATTCTTAAATGTGCTTTTTACAATATCTCCAAAGAAACTATCCCAATTATCTTCATCATCTTCATCAAACATATCTAAATCGCCAAAGAAGTCATTAGGATCAACACTCTTATTCTTATCATAAGCATCTAAGAAAATTTTGACATCATTTAAAAATCCAAGGAAATTACTTTCATAATTATTTTCACTTAAATAACCATCAAATATTTTATGCCCACTAGTAAAAATTACACTAATTGCATAATTGATAGGATCTGAAGTTTTAACACCTTTTCTTGCAGTTTTGCCATCTTCTTTAATTATACCTTTAGCCATATATTCATAACTACTACGCATAATTGCATAATCACGAACTACTATTTTGAGCTCAGGTTCACTAATTTTACCATTTTTATTGGTGTCCATTGCAGTTAAAATTGGCCTTAGGATTGGAATGATGAATTTCTCTAAATTCTCATCAAATTCATCATTACCCACACCATCACGAGAAATTCCTCTATCACCAAGATTTGATAAGATGTCTGTAAATGCTTCACCAAGATCTACAGCTCCTACAGGAGATAGTGCATTAACAGCCTCAATTATAAACATTGCATCTGAAATTATGTTAATAATATCTCCCTCATCTAAGTCCTCAATATCATTAGCATCATTATTATCATCAATTAGTTTTTCAACACTATCCAGTAAGTCAACAACTAAGGCTGCTACTAGCAAGTCTGCTTCGCTAGTAATTTCAATATCTAAGTCAAAATCTTCACCATCTTCACCAAAAAGATCATTTAGTTTATTTTTCAACTTTGCTTCAGTTTCTGTAGCAGCGTTTTGATTTTCGGGTTTAACATCACCCTTAAGTTTTTCCTTTAGATCTTCGGTTTTCTCTGTAGATTCAAAAATATCTTTTAAATCCTCTTTTACTTCTTTTAGTTTTGCTGGATTTACTTCCCCATTATCGTCAAGCACATCACCTACTTTGTTAGCAACACTTTTAGTTTGAGTATCATCAACTTTGACCATTCCAGCTTCAGTTAGGACGTTCTTTCCCATATTACCCATCAATTTACTCAGACTGTCTAAATCACACCCTATGACGGCTATTAAGAGTATGGGTATTATTAAAAACCCTATTATTTTCTTTCTCATAACCTTTTCTCCTATAAAGGGAAATCTTTCCCTTTGTAAATAATAAGTTGTTACTAACTAAAAAGCTAGCAAAAACAGCACCATTTGTCATAACATAGCTTCCGACGCTATACAGAAAAAACAACTATGTAGCGATAAAGTAACAATAGTTGATTGACATGACAATTAAAATCATGATATCAAGAATAGGAATGATTACTAATATGAGTTATACTAGCCAATAGTGTAACTTTTTATTAAGTTACAACATCTACTATTAGAAGGAGGAAACAATGCGCTATTCACGTCAAAGAGAATTGATCTATGAAACATTAGAATCTTTTGATACTCACCCGACAGCTGAGCAAATCTACCTCCACGTAAAAAAGAAGATGCCCTCAATTAGTTTGGGGACTGTTTATAGAAACTTAAATCTACTTGTTGAGGTAGGGAAAATTATAAAAGTAGACTCAATTGACTCATCCTCTACCCGCTACGATGCCCGTAATGATGAGCACTCACACCTCTACTGTCTCAACTGTAAAAAAGTAATCGACATCGATTTAGATTTTTTCAAACCAATCGATGCCGAAATTAAAAAAGAGTTTGGCTTTGAAGTTCAAGAGCACGACATAATCCTTAAAGGGATTTGCTCAGATTGTCAAACTAACTAAAAAACAGTTTCTTTAATACCTCTAAGTTTTTCTGATCGTTTAATTGCTCACTTTCATACATCTGCTCAATGCGCTCTTTGTAATGTTCGATCACTTTGTAACGGACAAGTTTCATAGTTGAGTTTACTAATCCATCATCTTCACTGAAAGCTTTCTCAATTATTGTGAACCTACTAGGAATCCACTGAGAAGGAATAATTCCTTTAGCTTTATCTTCATACGATTTTAGGATTTTAATAACACTATCATAAAGCTCTTTTTGATCTTTTATTCCCTCTTTAGTTATAAGGGCTTTCACTGCCTCTTCTTGTAAGGTGACTAAGGCAGTGGTTATTGGGTCGTGATCGTTATAAACAACGAGTTGATTAATTAAATCAACGTTGTTAACCATCACCTCTTCAACCTCTTCAGGTGAGTACTTTTCGCCATCTTTAGCTATCAAAAGGGCTTTAGCTCTTCCAGTTACCACTAAAAAGTTATCTTCATCGTAGTATCCTAAATCTCCCGTCCACAACCAAGTCTCTCCATCTTCCTCTCTTAGAACCTCTTTAGTTGCCTCTGGGTTTTTAAAATACCCTTTCATCACGTTATCCCCTTTGATAACAATCTCACCTCTTTGGTTAACTTTAGCTTCAGTAGTATCATCAACCATTATTTTACAAGTAACAGAGGGGGCAACTACTCCACTAGTACCGAATTTATACTTTAGTGGGGAGTTGGAACTAATTATTGGGGCAGCTTCTGTTAAACCGTACCCTTGATAAACAGGTACTCCTATTGCTGCAAAGAAGTGTTGCTGACGAGCTTCTAATAAAGCTCCTCCGCCAACACAATATTCTATTCTATTGCCAAACACTTGGCGTAACTTTGGAAATACTAATATGGATGCAAGTTTGTAAGGGATAAATGTTTTAATGTGGGTTAACAAAGAGCCTTTATTAAAGCCATCACCATTACGTTTAATTCCAGCATCTAGACCGTTATTAAAAATTGTCTCAACAAACTTCCCTTTTTGTTTTATTCCACTAATCATCTTCTTCATAAAATTCCCACTTATGGAAGGAACTGTTAATAAGAAGGTGGGATTAACTTCACCTAAGTTTTTAGGGAAGTTACGAACTATTGCAGCATTGCTTCCTCGTGCATCAACAAAACTTAGTGTTATCCCTCTAAGTAAGGCTGTGTAAATAGCAACAGTGTGGGCAAATGAGTGATCCACTGGTAAAACAACTAATGTTTCTAACTTTCCATCAGGAAGATCAAAAAGCTGTACAGCATCGTGGCTATTTGACCAATAGTTAAGGTGAGTTAACATAATCCCTTTTGGATTTCCTGTAGTACCACTAGTGTAACAAATATTAACTACATCATTTTCATTTATCTCAGCGATACTGTTTTTTACTAACTCGTTGTTTTTCTTTAGAAGCTCTGTCCCTCTTTTTATAATCTTTGGCCAAATGATGTAGTCTTTACCCTCTGTCCACTTATACTTTTCACTATTACGTTTTAGACGATCGTCGTTATCATCTAAGTAGTACAACACAGGTTTTTTTTCTAACATCTCCAAAGCTTTACAAACGTTGTCTAAAGTGTTTGATGAGGCAATGATTCCTTTAGCTTCACTATGAGTTAACCTAAATGCAATCTCATCACTAGTTAACTTAATAGAAAGAGGTACTGAGACCATTTTAGCTTTTAATAAGCCCATCTCAGCAATTATCCACTCACTTCTTCCTTCAGCTAAAAGGCCAAAGTTAGAGCCTATTTCTATATTATCCTCTATTAAAGTAGCAGCAAAGTAATTAGATAGGGTATCGATATCCCCAAATGTTTTCCCCTCCCATCCCGACTCTCCTTTCATTGAAGAGTAGAAGCGATTTGGGTATCTTTTTGCAGATTCTTCAAGCATCCTAATAATGGTTCTCATCTTACACTCCTATTAGACTCTTTGGTGTGAGAAATATTAACACATTAAAATGTTTTGTCAAAATAAATCAATTATTTTTTGAGCTGTAAATCGACAACAAAGTCAAAAAGGTTCCCATTGATGATTGTGTAACTGGTTGCAACAGGAACTCGATCTTCGATGAATGCAGTGTTTTTCATCCACAAGTGCGCAGTTCCCCTTTTTACCCCAAGTAAGTTGCAATGATAATCATCAGGAATTATTGCAGAGATTGTACGTCTCATGGAAATAATTTTATTATTAGTACTTTTTTCATAAACCTCTAAAAAAGGTTTGTTAGCTAGATCTTCTCGATCTAGTAGCTTACTAGTTGATTCAGAAACAAAAACACTTTTAAGAGAGTGTGGGACCTCATCAACTAACTCTAACAGTCTAATTCTAACAATTCCCTCATCCACGTTGTTTAACAATAGAGGCATATTTTTTGCTAATGAGGTATTAGGACCATAATACTTATCTTCAATAATTTGGTTTTTTATGTTGGTAAGAATTGAATCATAAAGATTATCTGTTGCTGCATTGCGAGTTTCACTAAGGTGCTTAGTTGAACAAACAAAAGAGCCTTTACCCCTAGAACGCCTAATTAGACCTGTACGAACTAACTCTTCTAAAGCTCTTCGGACAGTGATACGACTGACGTTGTACTCTTCACACAGTTCAAACTCGGTTGGAATCATAGCATTTTCAGGCCAGTATCCACTGAGAATTTTACTTTGCAATTCCCTAAATACAGTTTCATATTTTAGTTGCATTTCACACTCCAGTAGTTAAATACACTCTCTATAATAGACTTGTAGAGATCAACTTTCAAGAAGAACTACTTTATAACTATAATTAAAGGGGCTTTTTAACAAATCCCTTTTATAATAAAGTAGTTTTATGAATTTCAGACAATTTAACAGCATAGTAGAGATAAGGACAAAAATTATTAGTATGGGGACCTACCTTAGTGCCTCTGTCTATGTTGCCATTTCAACAACTTCGTTCTCCTTATCAAAATTTATTATTATGTTGTTTGCTGTCTTATTTGTAGATATGGGCACTACTGGCTTTAACACCTACTTCGATTTTATAAACGGTACAGATAATAAAAAGTTTAACAAAGAGCAAGCTAAGGTATTAGTTCATGAACATGTTAATCCCACCATGGCTTTAATTGTCTCATCTATCTTATTTTTAGCAGCTGCAATTTTAGGTCTAATTTTAGCCTATAAAACAAGTTTTTATTTAATAATCATTGGTGCAATCTGTATGGGTGTTGGGTATGTTTATACAGGGGGTCCTTTTCCGATCTCTCGTACCCCTTTTGGGGAAATCTTTGCTGGAGGGTTTTTAGGAACTATCCTATTTTTAATAACTTACTATGTTCATACCCTTACTTTAAATCTTAGCTCTTTGTTAGTCTCACTCCCTTTTATGATTATCATTGGGATGATTTTATCTGTTAACAACCGATGTGATAAATTCTCTGATACCGAAGCTGGAAGAAGAACATTAGCAATTGTTCTTTCTGAAAAAAGTGTTGCCATCTTTATGTATGGACAACTTATTTCAACTTTTGTTCTCACTATTTTATACTCTTTTACCTCATACCTACCAATAAATGTAGCTCCATTTTCTTTAGTAGCCTTTATTCTCTCTCTTATTATTTATAAAAATATGAACAAAAGAGGTTTCTCTTTAGAAACAAAAGACCCCTCTATGGGTGATATTTCAAAGATTTTCTTACTGTACTGTTTAACATTTAGCTTAGGACTATTAAGCACAATTGTGTTTTAGATATAGAAATAACTAGGGTTTATTGACTTTAATTTGAACTCATTTTAATATCTTAAAGATGAAGAAATTCAAAACTTTTCTGTTTGTACTTATAATTTTAATATTTTTGGGTGCTGAAAAAATTATAGCCAACCACTTAAATTACGCATTACCTGAGTACCAAACATACCATTGGCTTGATAACAACGGCCAAGATTTAAATTGGGATTCAAATAGGGTTTATAATTCTTATGGACAAGTAAGTATAAGGCGAATATATTGGCAAAATTTGCCTGCTGGTTATGGGGAATTGACTTTAAGAATAAGCGTACCAACAGGTGATAATTTTGAACTAGTTAATACTGAGGATAGCTCTAAAAGAATTAGTTTTTCAGTTAAGGTTGAAGCAGAAGGTGATGTAAATCATACTTATGAAACAACTACAAGTCCTCTAGCCTATACAGTTAGTTACAAAAACGACAATACCTATAATTTTATTTCACTTAAGTTCAATGCTCCTGAAGGTGGCCAAACTTCTCTATATGGAACTTATTCTAATTTTTTTATGATTGAATTTGTTGATAACAATGGAGTGATAGTTGATAGTAGAGCATTTCCGATCGTAGCGTTTTATGTCAAACCCACAGCTAGTGGTTCTGGTGAGCCACAAAACTTTTTCTTTGTTGAACAATATCCTACAGCTGAAGGTATAGATGTTATTTACCTGAACAACAACAAAAGTGGAGTTTTAACAGTAGGAGCTGTCTCTTTCATGTCTATTGATAGTAACGCCAATGACTCTTTTAAGATTAAAATCGAACCCGAAAATAGTAACCAATTTAGATTTGAAAAAAATAACGGACAAGGATCTATTCCATATTACATTACCCTACCAGGGCGCAGCTTCTCTAGCACAAATAGTGCCGTAACTATCCCTATTGAAAACAAAGCATTATCCAACAAATGGCAAGAGTACATGGAAATTGGCATAACAAGGATAAATGAATATAACACCCCCCTAATTGGAGGAGATTACTCCTCTACAATTAAAGTCACTTTGATTAAAGATTAAAGAATTAAAAAGGGGTAGGATTTAGTTTTCCTACCCCCACTTTTTTTAATCCTTAGATTAAATTTTCCAAGTAATAATCCATTTTTTTATTTGACCTACTCCTGTGTAGAAGAAAAGACCTAATATGGTAACGTAGAAAATACAGGCAAACGACTCAGTTGTTTTTAGAAACTGAGCATACTTAATGATTTGACTTCCTAAGCCCATGTTTCCACCAACATACTCAGCACTAATACAAGCAGTAGTTGCAAAGATAGCGGCTAGTTGAAAACCGGTAAAGACATCTGGAAGGGCTGAAGGAAGTAAAATGTAGCGGAACTTTTGAAGTCGGTTAGCCCCAAGTGTTTGCATCAATTCGTGTCTAATGTGAGGAACGTTTAAAAATCCAGTGGCACTGTTCATATTAATAATTGCAAAGGATTGGATTAAGACTGTAACTATCCTAGTTTGAATTCCAAAGCCCATCCACAACATTAAAAGTGGCACTAATGTAATTAAAGGGGTTGTAACCAATAATAGAATGTAAGGGGTTAAAGCAACACTTAAAAGGGCAAAGTTTGTTACTAAAGCACTAAGTAAAATACCAACTGGAATTGCAATAAGATACCCAACTAAAATTGTCCTAAAAGTCATCCAAATGTGGGGCCACAAATCTTTAAAGTTGACAACCATCGATCTAAAGATTCTTGTGGGTGCTGGTAGTAACCAAGCTGGAATGTTGTTTAACTTAACAATTAACTCCCATACGAAGAATATGATTATAAAGAGGAGAATGGGGGCAACTATTGAAGCTACTTTACTATCTAGATTATCTTTTTTCATCTTCCATATCTCCTATTTAATAATACTTAGCTCCAACTCTCCTAAGAGGTTGGTAATCATATTAGAAAAATCTATAAACTCATGGGTCTCTTTCATCTCCAATTCCCTTGGATAAGGCAAATGGACATCCTGAATACTAATTAAGCGCCCTGGTTGAGTTGCCATAACAAAAATCTTTTCACTCAATAAAACTGCTTCATCGATGTTGTGGGTAATGAAAATTATTGTTTTTTTAGTTTTTTCCCAAACTTTGAGAATTTCCATATCAAGAGCATCTTGAGTAATTCCATCTAAAGATCCAAAAGGTTCATCCATCAAAAGAATCTCTGGGTTGTGAACCATTGCCCTAATTACTCCAGCTCGCTGAGTCATTCCCCCTGAAACTTCTGTTGGATAAGCATCTTTAGTCTCATAAAGACCAACCATATTCAATAGCTCATCCACCCTCTCCCAATCTTCACTCTCTTTCATATGAAAGACTTTTAGTGGTAAAGCAACGTTCTCTTTAATAGTTAACCAAGGAAGTAAGTTTGGCTCTTGGAAAACAAAGCCCATCTTCTTTAGCCTCTCTTTAGAGAGCTTTTTCTTTCCGTGGGGAACGCCATCTATTTTGATCTCCCCTGAAGTTGGAGGGATAATCCCATTTAAAAGACGAATAACAGTAGACTTACCACAACCTGAAGGTCCAACAATAGAGACAAACTGCCCATCTTCGATTGCGATTGAAAAATCTTGAACTGCTGTTATTTTCTGGCGCCTTGTGGAGAAAATTTTTGTTACGTTATCGTATTCTATTTTTGGTACTTTCATTCTACTTTCTCCAAATTACAACTTTTTTCTCGATAGCTTCGATGAGCATGTACATCCCAATACCTAACAAAGCGACTAGCAAAATAGAGCCATAAGCTAAATCTGTTTGAACATATTTTGTAAATTGAATAATCTTATTTCCCATCCCAATAGTCTTAGCCACAAAGTCAGCACTAATTGAACCAATAATTGAGAAAATACAACCAAGTTTAATACCGGTGAAAACTTGAGGCATCGCATTCATAAAGTTTATTTTTATGAACGCTTGGAAACGAGTTGCTCCAACACTGCGAGCTAACTCTTTCTTCTCAGTTTCAATGGTGGTAAGACCTGTTAAAGTATTTAAACAAATAATTGGAGAAGCTTGTAATATAACAATGATTACCCGTACGTTAGGATCATTGCCCAACCACAAAAGAACTAGTGGAACTAGTGTAATCATTGGAGTAATGACCAACCAAATAATCACAGGGCTTGTTGCTTTAGCTACTATTGAGAATTGACTAAAAACAGCAGCTAATAAAAGACCCAAAATAGTTGCACTTATAAACCCAATTAAAATAATTTTAATTGAGAACAAGAAGTCGGGTAAAATTGCTCTGCCAAAAGACTTGATAGTTCCTGCGACAACTTTTGATGGTGCTGGTAAAACATACTCAGCTACTTTGCCACTTTTAGCTAAAACTTCAAGTATCACAACTATGATGGCAAGTACCACAAATGGAGCCAAAATATTAATCCACTCTATTTTTTTCTTCTTTTTTGTTCCCATATTAAATCCTTACATGTTATCCCTGATTACACTATTAATTTCACTACAATATTCTAAGAACCTCGAATCGGCATATATTTCAGGAACTCGCTCTTCAAATGGAATATCGACTGAAATCTCTTTCACTATCTCAGTGGGCTTATTTGATAACACTAAAACTCGTGATGCTAGTAAAACTGCCTCTGGGACGTTATTGGTGACCATTAGCATCGTTTTATTGGTAGCTTGGTGTATTTTTAATACCTCAAAAGAGAGCATCTTTCTGGTAATAGCATCTAAAGCACCAAAGGATTGATCTAAGATTAAAATTTCTGGGTTGTGAACTAAGGCACGAGCAACAGCTACACGCTGTTTCATTCCACCCGAAAGTTCGTGAGGGAACACCTCTTTATATTGTAGCAGTCCAACAATGTCTAAAATCTCATCAACACGGTCAGTCCACTCTTTTCCTTTGAGTCTCATCACTTCTAAAGTAAACAACAAATTGCCGGCTACTGTTCGCCAGTGCAGTAAGTTTGAAGTTTGAAAAACAAAGCCGAAGGTTTTTAAAGCCTCTTTTGGAATTTGGGTTTTATAATTGACCCCATTTAAAATAATCTCACCACTGGAGGCATCAATAATTCCCCCAGCTATCTTTAAGAGAGTCGATTTTCCACACCCAGATGGGCCTAAAATCACAACACTCTCTTGTTCTTTGACAGTGTGAGTAAAATCTTTAATGACATCTAACTGATTTTTACCGTCACTAAATGATTTTGTAATGTGAGAAAGAATTAATTTATCGTTTTTTGCCACAATAAGCTCCCGTCCACTAACTCCGTTTTAAAATCTTATCCATCGCTAAGGAGGTGTTATATATAATTTGGGTTGTATAGTGTTGATAGTTGGGGGTCATCTCAGCATTGGCCCACCCTTCATACCCTATATCATCTAAGGCGTTCATAACTTCAGGCCAATTTACATCCCCTGCTAACAGATCAACAAACCCCTCAATAGTACCAACTGCTCTTCTGTAATCTTTGAAGTGGAGTTTTTTAATTCTATCTCCTAGGATACGAATCCACTGTTCAGGATAGCCAAAGCTGATGATATTACCCACATCTAAAAGCATCCCAACATAAGGTGAGTTAATCTCATCTAAGAATGTTCTAAACTCCAATGGAGAGAGTAAAAACTTGTTCCAAATATTTTCTACTAAGATGGCAACGTTGTGCTCTTTAGCAAAAGGTGCTAAATCGGCAATCGCATTTTGTGCTCTTTCATAAGCAACTTCGTATGAGATAACTTCACTACCTGTGTAGTACTCAATATTCTTAGCATCAGGAACAACTTGATCTACTCTGAAATCAACTCCAACAGCTCCTGGACACACCAACACGCCATCGGCACCTAAAAGGGCAGCTAGTTCAATCTCTTTCTTTATAACACCAACAGCTTTCTCTCTGATGTGTGCTAACTCACTTGTTAATGAGAATTGCCAAAACAGACCGGTTGCCACACTATTAATATCAATCCCAATCTCTTTTGAGCGCTCCTTAATTTTAAGAGCCTCTTTCTCTGTTGTTGCTAAAGAGAGCTCTCCATCTTTTGATAAAGTTAGTTCTATCCCTTCAAAGTTAGCCTCTTTAGCTAATACCATAGATTGTTCAATTGTAAAGTTATCGGGAAATGACCATCCATTGATCCCTTTGTAAATTTTAGATTTAGACAAAATGTTTCTCCTTAGTTGTTATTAATAAATTATCCAAGAATCTCTTTTACTTTTTTAAACATCCCCTCTGCTATGCCCTTATGTCCTTCTTTAGAGGTGTGCACTCCATCCCCCACAGCTTCTGCGAAGGGGGCACAATCGATGAAATGAGAGCCATTAACTTCAGCTATCTTTTCATAAACTGCACTGAGCTCTTTGGATTTGCGAATACTCTCTTCTGAAAATACTGTTCCATGAAGTGTTGAGCCAAATTTATCATTTAAATGAATTGGGGAAGCTATAAGAACTTCGGGGGCTGGATTTAGTTGTTTTCTAACCAGTTGAACAAGTAAATCAACTCCCCACCCAATATCCCAAGCTGTTTGGT
>Ga0265293_10002433_pt1 | contig 37486 bp, 36 predicted proteins | sample Munlanlewell138R_FD_192505 | JGI IMG/M metagenome (GOLD analysis project Ga0265293, IMG submission 192505) | Leachate microbial communities from a municipal landfill in Southern Ontario, Canada - Leachate well 138R | ecosystem: Engineered > Solid waste > Landfill > Unclassified | place: Canada... | reverse complement strand
ATTTCAGCATCATTTTTCTTTTCTTTCAAAAACTCCTTGGACAATGCTGCTCTTTCTGGTTTTTTCAACCCTAGAAAAGGAAAAAGATTTTTCATATACTTTGCCATTGGTTCCGCTTGTTCTTCATTTCTATTGTTATAGAAAACTTCATAGATATCCATATTTTTCCCTCCACTTCATATCACTCAACCTTGATTCAAAACAAATTTTCTACAATAAAATCCTCACTTAAGAAAAATGCCTGTCTTTTCTCCTCATCCTTTATATCATCAAATCCTAATTTATATACAGTTGGATTGGTACTAGATTTTACAGTTAATAGTTTATTTTTTGAATCATATGAACAAATATATCTAGTATAAGTAGTGTCATTATACTTTTTGTTTCTAATAAATCCATTTGGTATAGTCATTGAAGCCATTATATTATAAAAATTAGAAAGTGCTTCTTTAGAACTATTTGAATTTACATTCATTTTAGTTAGATAAAAGGCTTTAATAAATCTAGAAACAGGGTCATATCCTCCTGGCAAATTTTTAGCAGAGTTAAAATCTTCAAGATTCTCTAAATCTAAAAGTTGATTTAGTCTCCTAACATGAGATTCAAAGCCTGGTGAATTGGTCATTACACCATATGGATTTTCATAACATATCAATTCCTTTCTTTTAGGTTCAATAATAATACATCTTTTAGTAGAATCAGCAAACATAAAATGAAAATCTGGTGATATTACATTTTCTCCTTTATAATCTTTAGTAGATATATGAATATTTGGTAAATCTTCAACTAACTCCTCTACTGACTTATAATTTGTAAGTGCATAGGACAAGTAATTCAAGCTAGAAATATTAATCTTTTCTGATTTCACTTGATTAGCATAAAGATTGAACCCTGAAAATACATTAGTAATTCCTATTAATCCATGTTCATTAATACCATCTTTCAATGGATCCCTATTTTCAAAACACATTCCCAATGTTTTATATTTTGAGTGCAATGGCTTATTCATTAAATCACTACAAAAATTATAATTTTTTGGTAGATAGATTACATTATATTTTAGTGGAACTTCATAATCCATTGTCCTTCCCATTACACAACCATCTTCAAAATTTATTTTTATACCTGTGCACATATTATCCCTCTCATTTCATAATATACTATATATTACATCTCTGCAAAGATGTTTTAACTGGGTGTATATTTAAAAAGTTGATGTAAAGACATCAACTTTCTAGTATCTATAATTCATTATGATCAAATATAATCCTTTCCCCATCATTTACAACAATACAAGGTAATCCTATTCTTCCAGATTCTTTAATTTCTCCAAAGGCTTCATGGTTATCCCTATATTTTAAAAATCTTTTCAAGTTTAGCATACCTTCTGATATATCTAAGTATAAAAACTTAATATTATTATTTGAAAGAAACTCTTTCGTTGGCTCACAGTCTGGTCAATACTTACTTCCAAATACGATTATTTTCTCCATATACATCTCTCCTCTTTTAGATTATTGATTTGCTATTACTCTTTATCTTATCATTATTATACATTATTCGTAATATAAATCCTTAGAAAATCCATCATAACCTAAAGTTGTATTTTTAAATATATCTACAGCATTCTTCTTAAATAGTCCTACAGATTCCATAGAGGGACTAAAATGGGTAAGTAAGAGTTCTTCTACATTTCCTCTATTTGCTAGATCTGCTGCTTCTGAAAATGTCATATGTTTGTTTTTTATAGCCTTATCTACATCCTCACTATCTCCATATGTTCCTTCACATACAAGCAAATCACTTTCATAAACAAACTCTGGTATGGTATCTATAGGTCGTGTATCCACTATATAACTTAATTTTATTCCTCTTCTATTTTCACCTAATACCATATTAGGCTCATATCTATGGTTGTTATGGATTATTGTTTCTCCGTTTTGAAGTCTTTTCCACAATTCCATCGGCACTTGATTTTGAATTGCCTTTTCTGGATAAAATTTAGGCTGCCTTGGTACATATATGCTGTATCCAATACAAGGGCAAGAGTGGTCAAGCTCTAATGTTGAAATTGTAATATCCTTATTGGTACAATTCTCATCTTCTATCAACATGAGACCATTGGGTGAAATCCCAAAAGCTAACTCATGCCTTGGGTCTTCAATTATGTTCAAGTCATATGGAATATGGGGCATAATAATCTTTAGTCCCTTCATGATTCCTTTCATCCCTTTAGGACCTATTATAGTAATTGGTTCGGTTCTATCAGAGTTTCCAATGGTTGAAAGAAGACCAGGCAATCCAAAAATATGATCTCCGTGGTTGTGAGTTATACATATAATATCAATAGATTTAAATCCAGTATTAAATTTTCTCATAGCTACTTGGGTGCCTTCTCCACAGTCCATAAGGATTTTTCTCCCTTGAAAATTAACGAGTAAAGAAGAAAGAAACCTATCTGGCATAGGCATCCCCCCGCCACTTCCTAATAATCTTATATTAATCAACTAAATCATCCTCATTTAAATAATATTATGAGACATATTCTTACTCATCAAATAGATTGCTTGTTATTTATCACTTAAGGATCAAACAACAAATATAAAAAACACCTTAATATCTTTATCTATAATTTCTTTTATAACAATTTCTTTCTCTTAAAAACTGGAATTGCATCTCTACTATATCCGTTTATATTTTCTATAAAACAAGATACTAATACTTTCTTAAGTCTAAATGCTTCCCTAATCCAGTTTGTTAATTTCATCTAATTCTTTAAACAACTCTTTATACTTTTCTAGTTCCCTTTTATCTTCAATTTTCAAGCCTGAGTTATAAAAAGTAATATTACCATTACCTTCACCTAACATATTCTTTTCTCCTAAAATTTTTTTTAAATGTTTTACTGTACCAGTATTTCCATCAATTATATTAGTATCTGCTGGAAGTATTTTTCTAAATATATCTTTATAGAAAGAGAAATGGGTACATCCTAAAACGATAGTTTCGTATTTATCTAAATCATATTTACCTAACTGTTCTTCAAGATAAGGTCGAACTTTTTCTTCACTAAACTCAAATCTTTCTGCAAATTTTACTAGTTCTGGTAGTGGCAATAAATCCACAATATGTTCGTTATCTACTTTACTAATAAGGTTTTGAAGCTTTTCTTCTTTTAAAGTCAAGGCAGTAGCAGTTACTAAAATTCGTTTGTTTATATTTTTATTTTTTTCAATAGCAGGCTTCACAGCAGGCTCCATTCCAATGATTGGAATACTATATCTACCCCTTAAATCCTCTATGGCTACACTTGTAGCAGTATTGCAAGCAATAACTATGGCCTTAACTCTTTGCTGTGTTATAAACTCTACACCATTAAAAATATATTTTTTAACTTCCTCTTTAGGTTTTGGTCCATAGGGAACATTTAATGTATCTGCATAATATATATAATCCTCATTAGGTAGCATTTTCAATGTGTCATATAGTACGGTAATACCTCCAATACCTGAATCAAAAAAACCAATTTGCATTTTTATTCCTCCAATAATTAAAATATAATATTTTTATTATACTATAAATATAACTTATTGTTCTCTACAAATCAATTATCCCCTATTATTATTTATTATAAATAATTTGTAAAAATGCCTTTTTTATTATCAAAATAATATAACTCAAATTCATTTTAAAAACGGTAATATGGCAGTTTCCTGCCATATTACCATTAGCTTTTCTTATAGCTTATTAATAAAGTATTTCTTAGTCTATTACAATTTGATTCCTTCCACTATTTTTTGCCTTATACAATCTTTTATCAGCTACATTAACTATATTCTCTACTGTCAGGCTATCCTTATGAACTTCAGTTACTTCACATATTCCACAACTAAATGTGATTTTTATTTCTTTATCTTTGTATCTAAAGTTAAACTCTCTTATCTTTTCTAAAATTCTCTCCACTATAGCTTTAGAAGCTTGTTTACTTGACCCTTGGAATACTATAATAAACTCTTCTCCACCATATCGTCCTAGTATATCATATGCCCTAGTGCTTAAAGTCAGTATCTCTGAAAATTCCTTTAAAACAAGATCTCCTGCTTGATGTCCATAAGTGTCATTTATCTTTTTGAAAAAGTCCATATCAATAATGGCTATAGAAAATATATTTCCTTCCCGTCTATATAATTCTAAAATTTGATAAAGCCTTTCAAACACATATCTTCTATTGTAGATGTTAGTCAAAGAGTCTCTTATAGAAGTTTGCTTTAATCTTTCCTCCAGGTATTTTCTTTGTGAGATATCTTGCTTTATCCCTAAATAGTTTACGATTTTTCCCTGTTTATTAACTATAGGGGTGATCCTAGCCTCCTCAAAGTAAATACTGCCATCCTTCCTTTTGTTGATTAAATCTCCTTCCCAAGACTTCCCCTCTGTAATGGTCTTCCACATATCTTCAAATACCTCATCTGGAGTCAACCCACTCTTTAAAATCCTTGGGTTTTTACCAAGGGCCTCTTCTAAAGAATATCCTGTTGCCTTTTCGAAGGCTGGATTTCCATATTGGATATTACCATCTTCATCTGTCATCACAATAGATACAGATGCTTGTTCAATAGCTGTTGTCAGCTTTAATATTTCTTCTTCACTCTTTTTTCTTTCTGTAACATCAAAAATTAATCCAAACATGATAAGTGGTTTTCCATCCTTATCCAATTTTCTTACCTTTCCTCTATCATGACACCAAATCCAAGAACCATTTTTATGCTTCATACGCAATTCGCAGTCATAAAATTCTGTTTTTCCTTCAAAATGATCTTTAATAATTTTGTCAGAGTTTTCTAAGTCTTCTTCATGCATATATCCAACCCATTTTTCTACATCTATGGGTACCAGCTCATCTAAATTATATCCAAGAATATTTGCATATCTTTCATTTATTATTATTTCTTCTGTCTGTATATTCCACTCCCAAGTACCTACACTGGCAGCATTTATAATATTATCGATCCTTTCCTTGCTCTCTATTAATAGTTTTTCATTATTCCTTTTATCATAGACATTGGAAATTATCCATGAAATTGTTCGTAAAAACTCTATCTCTAATTCTGTCCACTTTCTATATTCCCTATTTTCTTCAAATCCAATAAATCCTCTTATTTCCTTATTTATGTATATTGGATAGACAAGGATAGACAATATCTCTTGGCGTTTCAATACCTTATATATATCTGCTGGTAGTTCTTCAATATTCTCACAGCATATAATATTATTTTGAATTAATAGGGGCTTCCATGAAGGAAAACTTTCATAGGATATTTCCTGAAGTTTATCTTTCCAAGATTTTATGTTTTCATTGCACCATTCATAGGTATTACTAGTTTTTCTACCATCTTCACTATCTTCAAAAACATATATTCGGCTAACATTCAGGCTATTGCCTATTAACTTTAATGCATCAGTTATCTGGCAACTAAAATCGTCTTTTTTAATAAAATCCAGTGCTATTTCAGATAGTAGCTGCTGCATTAGCAAGTTTTCTTTAGTCACATCTTCATTGTTAAAAAAGAAGGTTTTTTTACTATTCATAGTATCTCTCCTAATAAACATCTTTAGATTTACTTTTGTTGATTATACCATGTTCCAAACAGATAAGATATAACTTGAATATTTTTCCTATATTACTGTTAATATATTATTATCTTATTTCTTCCAGTATTCTTTGCTGAGTACAGTCTTTTATCTGCCATATTAGCCAAGGTCTCTATCGATAAATGACCTTCATCAAGTTCTAATATATCAGAAATACCACAGCTAAATGTAAATTTAATTTCATTTTCTTCATATTGGAAAACAGTTTCTCTTGTTTTTTCTAAACACCTTTGAATTACTAGTTCTGAAGAGTGCTTATCTAAATCTTGAAATACTACAATAAACTCTTCTCCACCATATCGTCCTAATATATCTGTCTTTCTAATTTCCCCTCCTATTATTCTGGTAAGTTCTTTTAATATAAAATCTCCAGCTTGATGTCCATAAGTATCATTTACCTTTTTAAAATAATCAATATCCAGAATAGCTAAGGAAAATATATGACCTTTTCTTTTATATAATTCTAAAATCTGGTCTAACCTCTCAAATACATATCTCCTATTATAAACATTGGTTAGATAATCTTTAATAGAGGCTTCTTTTAACTCTTGAGCCAATTGTCTAAACTTTTCTTCATTTTCAGCCAGTTTTTTTAGCGCAGTTCTTTCTTCAGTGACTTCTCTTTGAACTATAAAATGTCCGATTATTCTTTTTTGTTCATCATATATACAAATATAGTCCCCCTGAATAATCATTTTTCTTCCATCAAACTTTACTTCATTAGTATCAATACGCAATCTTCCTTTGTTTAGAAATTCCTTCCAAATTTTTTTACCATATTCTATATCATGTTTAAATAATTGTCTAAGGGTTATTCCTATAAATTCTTCTTCTTTGGCATTGTATTGCTCTAGCAATGCTTTATTTACCTTAACTACTCTTTGATGACTAAATATATGATCTATCAAAACATCCTTATCTAAAGCATTCTCCCAGTCAACTGGTTCATCTGACATCATAAAGAAGAAACCATCCAGCGATTGTTCAAAAAATAGATTCAAAAAATTCTGGCTTTTCCTCAAGGTCTTTCCAATTTGGACTCTATCATATGCATTTGAGATTATCCTTGCCACAACTTTCAAAAACTCAAGCTCTGACTTTATCCACTGATGGTTTATTTCATCCTTTCCAAAACATATGAAGCCTTTAATTTTTTTGTCTATATATAAAGGATAAGCAACCAAAGAAGATATATCTAAAAGAAGTAATGCCTTAGACACATTTTTTCCTGTTTCCTTCATATTTTCAGAGTATAATCCACCCTCTTTATTTAACAATTCCTTTAAGACGGGTATTTTCTCATAGGAAATATCTTGTAAACTACTGATTTTAGAATCTAAACCCTCACTATGCCATTCGTAGGTATTACTAGTTAAGCTTCCATCCTTACTATCTTCAAAAATATATATTCTGCTTATTGCCAATCTTTTCCCTATTAATCCCATTACATCCTTAATCTGGCTGTCAAAATCATCGCTATTTATAAAAAATAAAGCTACTTTTGATAGTATCCTTTGCATATACAAGTTTCTTCTTAAATCATCTTTAACTTTAGTTTCTTGAACGGAAAAATCTTTGTCCATGATATCCCTTCTCTGAATGTTTTTATTTTCTTTCACTATCTATACCCAATTCTATCAACTTAAAATTACTTTGATTATTATTTTTCAAAAAATATAAGGTTTTTTGTCGTTTTTTGTAACTTATTATAAGAAAATCTCTAAGATAGGTGTACCTTAGAGATTAAATCAAACTCTATTAAACTGATGCCAATAATTCTCTTACATAGGTTGGTAGCATAAATGCCCCCTTGTGAATCTGGGAATTATAGTATTTAGTCTTTAAACCAAAACTTTCCCACATTTCCTCCTTATGGTCATTAATGGGATGTAATCCTTTAGATGCAAATCCAAATAGCCAGTGTCCCGATGAATATGTTGGCATATGGAATTGATATACTTCACAAACATCAAATATCTTTTTTAATTTGCCGTGGGCCTTTAACATTTCTTCTCTATACTCCTCAAAATATGGGCTCTCATGTTGATTAATAAGGATACCTTCTTTGTTTAAAGCCCTGTAACAGTCCTTATAAAAACTGGTGGTAAACAATCCTTCTCCAGGTCCTATTGGATCTGTAGAATCAACTAGTATTAAATCGTAAAAATCTTCTTTATCTTTTATAAATTTTATACCATCTTCAAAGAATAATGAAACCCTTGCATCTTCAAGCTTTGAAGATGTTATAGGTAAATATTTTTGACATAGTCTCACTACTCTTTCATCTATTTCTACCATATGGATTTGTTCAATGTTTTTATACCTAGTTAACTCCCTTACTGTACCACCATCTCCTCCACCTATGACTAACACCTTTTTAATATGAGGATTTACTGCCATAGGAACATGAGCTATCATATCATGGTAAATGAATTCATCTTTTTCGTTTACCATCATCATACCATCTAATGTGAAAAAAACTCCAAAATCATAGGACTCAAAAAAATCAATTCTTTGAAAAGCTGTCCTTTCTGAATATATAGGTTCCTTTACTTTTATTGATAATTTACAAGTCTCTGTATTCCATTCATTAAACCATAAGTCCATCTCCAAACCTCCTTCAACTCCTTTAGAAATTCTGACCATAGTAAATTTCGTGCATTTCTCGATGAAGTTTTTTCAGTATGTAGTTTTTTTCTTCATCTTTTAAGTCTTCTGCCTTCATTTCAAATAAGTAATTGTCCAGTTCTATTTCCTTTAATATCATCTTTGTATGAAATATATTTTCCTGATATACATTAACATCAATACTATTATAAAGATTTAGATTCTTCTCAGATATAAAATCCTGTATTGAATTAATTTTATGGTCTTTAAAATGTTTGTTTCCATTTACATCCCTTGTGAATCCCCTAATACGATAATCACAGATAATAATATCTGAATCAAAGTTTTCAATTAAATAATTTAGTGCATTAAGTGGAGATATTTCTCCACAAGTTGATACATCTACATCCACCCTAAATGTCATTATCCCTTTATCAGGATGAGATTCAGGATAAGTGTGAACAGTTATATGACTTTTGTCTAAATGCCCTACTACATGTCTCGGTGTAGGTATTAAAGTACCAAGATTACAGGATGGGTCTACAGAAACTATGGGTATAGCTTCTTCTGTAATCAGTAAATTCACACTGGCACCCTGAGGTTCATAGTCTTGCTTAGCAATGTTTAAAACATTGGCACCTATCATTTTAGTAATCTCTACGAGTATCTCTGTTAGTCTAGTTGAATTATATTGTTCATCAATATACTCAATATACTTTTGTTTGTCCTGTGGTGTCACAGCATAACAAACATCATAGATATTAAAACTAAGTGTCTTTGTCAGGTTATTAAAACCATATAGCTTAAGCTTTTCCATTTCTTACCCCATTTCTAAATATTAATAAGGCTTTAAGCCTTATACAATTTTACTTTATTTAGCCATATATGTCCATAGTTAATCCTTGTTAACATAAAATGCTCTACTCACATTATTTCTTCAACCGAATAATATATTATTGTAGAATAATTAAGGAGGGATATTAAATGTTTCAGTGTAATGGATATTTACCACTATTAGGATGTTATAAGGTTCCACAAATAACTGAATTTGTATATGATGCAATTGTAGATGAGGCAACTGCTGCTGAATTTTATGGAAGATTGTTAAAGGAAGCACCAAATGATTTGCATAAAGAATTTATTCAACATGCCATGGAGGATGAATTAGATCATCTAGAAAAATTTAGTAAACTTTATTGTTACCTTACTGGATGTATGCCACATTATATGATTAATCCTACAGTATACCCTAATTATAGGGAAGGAATTTTAATTGCATTGAAGGGCGAATTAGAGGCTGCTGAATTTTATAAAGATGTACAGCTTTCTACTACTGATCAATTTGTTAGAGATACTTTCTACTATGCTATGGTAGATGAATTAGAGCATGCTACTCAGTTTAGTACTTTGTACAACACCCTTTAATTTTTTAAAAAATCCCATTATAACTAAATAGTAACAATGTCTTTTAGGATGTTTTTTATATAAATCGGAAACCATATTATTAAGATAATCTCTAATTAATATAGTGGAGGATTTTTATGTACAAATCTAAACATACTATTTTATCCATTAGTTTGATTTTACTATTGTTTAAATCAGCATCTACCAATGATGAGTGTTTTGCTTATATAGGTGTCAATCCTATAAACCCTAATGAAGAAGTAGAACTTATAATAAGCAACAGGAATGACAACTATGACATACCTGAGATTTCAGGAGAAGTAAGTAATATGCCTTGGAGAAATGATAAGGATTTTTTAAAGGCTAAGGAAAAATATGATACTAATACTCTTATAGCAGGATTTTGCGCTGTTCTTAAAAATCCTTTACCTGGTGAAGAATATAATGTTGGTCTGGCAAGTAAAAAAATTAAGGGTCAAATAGTTAAACCATCTAAGATTTTTTCCCAAAATCTTGCCATAGGCCCCTATACTAAGATACGAGGCTTTAAAGAAGGTGCATCCTATATAGGTGGTAATATAATAATGACTGAAGGTGGAGGAGTCTGCAAGATTGCTACAACCATATACAATTTAGGAGTATTGTCTAATCTTGAAATAATAGAAAGACACAATCACTCTATGCCTGTAAATTATGTGCCTTATGGTCAAGATGCGACTGTTGCCTATGGTGTAAAAGACCTTAGGTTCAAAAATACTACAGAAGCTCCAATACTAATATGGTCAGAAATGATAGGCAATAGACTTTATATGGGGTTCTATGGCAGGGAGAAACCACCTAAAATAAAATGGAACCATGAAATCAAAGATATTACTGAACCACCTATTAAATATATTAAAAATGAAAATCTAAACCCTGGTGAAATGAAACCCATTCTAGGTGGAATGGACGGAGCAACAGTCAAATCAACTATTACCATACTTTATAGAGATGGACATTTTGTTATAAAAAACATGGGCATTAGTCATTATTTACCTTTACCTAAGGTAATTGAAATTAATTAATTGTGATTTTTTGAAGTTACTGGGTATAGGTATTATAATCCATAAAATGTTTTTAAGGAGGAATTGAAGTGAAGGAAGATACAAAGGCCTTAAGTAATGACACAAAATACAAATCAAGAAAAGGTTCATATAAAAATCATCGAGACCCTTATTTTGGATATTCACAAACGGATGTGTACTATAATACTGAAATGAAAATACCAGATTCTGGAGTTGCAATACCAACCTATGATGCAGTAGTAGAAGCAAAGGAATGGGTAGATGATATAAATAAGAAATAGCCTAAGGGCTATTTTTTATGATAATTTTTATAAATTATGCCATACTAATCCTATAGATATATGAAAGGATGATAGTATGGAAAACCCAAGGGCTATTGCCGAAATACTTAGTCAAGCTAAAAAAATAGAAGAAAATAATTTTTCAAATATGGAACATTTTACCAGCATAAGTATGTTGCTTAATTCCAACGACTTAGCACAGCCTAAAGATAAGGAGCTCTCTAAAAAATTTGATAAACTCAATAAACATATGGAAGATATCAACAAACTAACAGCTGATTTACTAAATGATTTAGCAAGTATGAACAATTAAAGTGATGGATTTCCCATCACTTTAATTTATTGTATATTTTCATCTAACTAACACTAATCTTATAACAATTACAATAAAAGGCAGTATCATAAGAAACATTCCCAGAGGCCTTCCAACATTAACAGTCCAGCCTACTCCTATCCTTTTTTCTACAAATAATGAGGAATCGTCAGGATTATAATATATTGTATTGCCTAGTTTCCATAGTTTATCATCATCTATATCATAGGCTTTAGAGTTATCATCCTCATCCTTTAACTTTATTCTATCCCCACCTTGACCTAATACAATACTTAATACTATGGAACCAATAATTATAACCCCATAAATAATAAAACTAAATATATTAAATATTTTCATATTCCTAAATATTCCTAGAGTCATCATATTTAGTACCGTAAACATTACTTCAATTAAAGTTAAAGTCACAATAAAATAAGCTGACCATGCTTTTCTAAATATAATATTCTTTTTTAAAGAGGCTTCTGGATTATTGGGGTTTATCTGCTGTTTTGATCTTAGCATGAAATAATAAGATACATAAATTATTACAGCCATCAATACTTGTGTAAGTGGCATTAGTAATGCAGTAAATATAGATTTATTCATATAGGCGTCTACATTTCCTTCAAAATCCCAATGGGTAGGCACCTTATCTGGTAATGTGGGATACATAGTTAATGATAGTACTGTACTTATAATTATTACCATTACCGGAATTAGAAACCATTTCTGAGATACAGTACTTAACTTTCCCCTATCTCTGCTGAATTTCGTATCTATAACTACTACCTTGCCTCCTAGTTTATCCCATCCTTTTTCTTGTTTTAGTTCCTTTGATTTCTTGTTCCATCTTACATATTCTAAAAAAAGTATTCCTAAATATATAAAAGTAGAAAGTGTAAATACATAAGTATTGTCTATATAATATATTAGTAATGAAATAATGATTAAAGCAGGTATCCCCACCATAAGATTTTCTCTTTTAAATCCCTTAACAATATTTTTAACCTCATCTGTGTTCATCTTTTCTTCGGGTATCTTTACTCCAAAAAGTATATTCTTTCTTGTTATCTTAGGCATGAATAATTGCATTATAAGTAATATCAATAAAGTAATCGTATTAAATAGTACCATAATTAATCTCTCCCCCATACTCCCACCTCCATTCTATCTATCGCCTTCCCTTGTCAGTTTATCATAAAATCTACCACATATTTTTAAAAAATCATCCTTATCTATTCCCCTATTTTTACTATCTGAGATTAAATAATCTAATTCATTTTCAAGCATGTTCATATATTCTTCACTAGCTTCAGGTAGACTATCTTTTATCATAGCTCCCCTTCTTCTATCAATGATTAGATATCCTTCATTCTTTAATATATTATATGTCTTATTTACAGTATGGAGATTTATCCCTATATCTCCACCTAATTGCCTAACAGAAGGAAGTTCTTCTCCTAATTCTAGCTCACCAGTAGATATACCTATTATTATTTGTCGTCTTAACTGTTCATATATGGGCATTTCCGACTCAAAATCTATCTTAAGTAACATAATATTTCATCCTTTCAAGTTGTTATATATATTATATAACATTTCTTAATATGGAGCAAGAAAAACCTCTTGACCTAGTCAAGAGGATAATTTCTATAAAACTCTATTCTTTCTTCTAATGTAGGGTGGGTATGATACCATATTTTAAATATATTACTTGGGCGAGGTAAGCCTAGGCTCTCCTTATATAGTTTTTCCATGGCAGATATGGCTGATGGTCTATCCTCTCCTAGTGCTAACTCATAAGCATCTGCCTCTACCTCCATATACCTTGAAATATAGTTTGTAATTGGCATACCTAAAAATGAATAAAAATTGAAAACTAAAAGCAATAGTGGTATTGCTGCTATATCATACATCTTCCTAATACCAAAGGTTCCATTGGATAGACTTAGTATCCAGGTGGAAGTAATATATATTAAGAAGAGTATTAAAATAGTTCCTAAAATACTAAAAAATATACTCTTCCAAATATGTCCCTTCACATAATGGCCTATTTCATGGGCAGTAATGCTTATGACTTCAGATTCTTCTAAGTTATCAATAGTGGTATCCCAGAGCACTATCCGTTTTGAATGAAATATACCTGTCATATAGGCATTCATAGTCTTAGTATCCTTACTTTTATCTACCTTATATATTTTAGCATCCTGAATACCTGCCTTGTGAAGCAAATTAGTTATTTCCTGTCCCAGTCTATCATCCTCTATAGATGTATATTTATTAAATATAGGGTCTATTACAAATGGAGATACAAAGACCATAAATATGATGATTGGTATGACTAAAAATGATAGCTGTAACCACCACATCCTTGGACTTCTGTATATGAAATAAAATGGAATAAATATAAAAAAGGATAAAACTAAATCATTTACTACAAAGCCTTTCAATGTAACTTCCACCCATCGAAGAAGGGTTTGGTTAGATAAACCATATTTGTGTCTTAAATAAAAAGAACTATAATAGTCTAATGGTAGATTTACTAAAAACATTATAATAAAAAATATGATGCCATAAAGTAATCCTGTAATAAATAAGGATCTATTATTTTCTACAAAGTACCTTATCCTATAGGATAGTCTTGTTGTAAGAAATAAAAAGGGTATGAGAAACTGAAGAACTAATCTAATAGCCCATACCATTAAGCTATCCTTCCTAAAGTTATATGCATCTTGAGATAAATCCGGGTATTCAACTTTTATTTTTTCCATATTTATGTATTCACTGGCTAAAACAATGGCAATAAATCCTAATAAAAACACAAAAAATAAAGAAACTGTTACCCTTAATTTTCTATCCAAAATATCACCCCTAGTACTTTATCCTCTTATAATATTATTCTAAATTATAATGACTTATGATAATCTTATTATATACCTTTATAATATTATAATCCCCCATAGTTTGCAATATTTCTAGAACTATATCTTAAATTAAAAAAATTGCAAGAATAGGCTTATTCTTGCAATAATGATTTGAAAAATTTAAAGGTCTATTTTCTTTTCTATTAAATATCCTGTAGTTAAAAAAGCAACTATACTAATTAACAATTGAGCTAAATTTCCAATAATGTTTATGTGTGCCTCATAATTGTTCCCAAATACCATCATTTGTCCAATACCAGTATTTAAACTTGGTATTATATTTAATTCATAATAGTGAAGTATTTTAAAATTATCTAAGTTCAAATAATAAGGAAATGTATCACTTATTCTAAAGACTAAATAGCTAATTACAGCATTTAATACTAAGAATATAACAAACCATAGCCCACCAATTCTTTTGTTTCTAATACTTACACGGCTCAAAGCTATAGAGAAATAAATTAATATTAGAGTCATTAAGGATGATAATACTGACACGATTCCTAAAGATATTAGTACTGATGATATTACCCTAGGCTCTATTAAGCCTATTACCCTTTTTATAGCTTCAATCCACTGCGTACCATGTAGTATGGAAGCCAGTAAAAGATTGTACAAAAGTATTGAGATACCTAGGACCATATACCAGATAATAGCTACGATTAGCTTTGTTCCAAGTATTTTAGCGCCTGTAAGAGGAAGGGTAAAAGTCAAATATCCTCTATCCTCATATAATTCTTTCCTAAACGAACCAATTATATAGAAAAATGCCGTTAAAAATGCTCCAAAAATAACAAGTATAGATAGAACTAACATGAAACCTCTAAATACAGATATATTAGGGTCCCTAATCATATCATATGTCTTTACTTCTCTTGATATATATAATTGTATAATAGTTGATGCAATTAATACTATGGCCAAAATTCCTAAGATGAATTTATAGCTTCCCTTTATCTCATATTTCATATATTTTCTCATTTTATCCCTCCTACTCCCCGAAAATTTCTTTATAAAGATCATCTATTTGCATATTTCTCTCTTCTCTTAAAGCTTCAGCGTTGCCTTGTAAATTGACTTCTCCTTCTCTTAAGAAGACTACATCATCAAAGATATTCTCCATGTCCCTAACTAAATGAGTAGTGATAAGCATGGTACTATCTTCATTATAATTCTTTATTATTGCATCAAGAATTTGATCTCTTGCTACTGGGTCTACCCCTGCTATTGGCTCATCTAAAACATATAACTTAGCATTTCTTGACAAAACTAAAGTAAGGTTTAGTTTCTCTGTCATTCCCTTAGAAAGGGCGTTTATCTTCATATTTCTATCTAGTTTCATAAAGTCTAATAACTCATAAGCCTTATTTTCATCAAAATCCCTATAAAAATCTTTATAAAAATTAATCGCATCTTGAACATTCATCCAACTATATAGGAAATTTCTATCTGGTAAATATGATACTATTGCTTTTGTAGCTACTCCTGGCTTATTTCCATCTATTAGTACTTCTCCCTTGGACTCCCTCAGTATACCAGTCAATATTTTAATCAAAGTAGTTTTACCGCTACCATTTGGCCCAAGTATCCCCACTACCTTTCCCTTTTCAATATTTAAAGAAATATTGTTTAATGCTTTTTTATTTAGATAAGATTTTGTAAGTCCTTTGATTTCTATAATATATTCCATTACTTCGCCTCCCTTGCCTTTTCACTAATCAATTCTATGATTTCCTCTGGACTAAATCCTAAGGATCTCATATCCGTTATAAAACCTTTAACCACATTTGAAGCCATATTATTCTTTAGCTCTTTAATTATTTCTTTATCCTCTGTAACAAAGGTCCCCATACCTCTTTGTGTAAACACTAATTCTTCTCTTTCCAACTCCTGGTAAGATCTTTGTATGGTATTTGGATTCACCTTAAGCTCTGTAGATAATTCTCTAACTGATGGCAACTTGTCTCCCCCCTTTAGTTCTCCCGCAACTACTCTTTTCTTAATTAAATTCATTATCTGAGTATAAATTGGCAGATTGTCATTAAATATCATTTAATTCACCCCTATCCTTATGTTCTAGTGTATTAATTATATAGTACACTAATATTATAGGATTGTCAACAACAAATTTAAAAAAAATAAGCCCTTTCAGGCTTTTTTCTAATTATGCTTTGTTAACTGTCTAGACTTTTCTGCACATACCCTCATAGCTTCAATGATTGCAGACCTAAATCCCTTTTCTTCTAGTTTGGCAACTGCCTCTATGGTGGTCCCTTTAGGTGAACATACATTGTCTTTTAGCTCCCCTGGATGAAGCCCAGTTTCTAAAACCATCTTTGCAGAACCAAGAACTGCTTGAGCAGCCATAGTATAAGCCTGATTTCTAGGTATACCCTGCAATACTCCTCCATCTGCCATGGCTTCAATCATCATATATACATAAGCTGGAGATGAACCACAAAGAGCAGTAAAGCCATCTATAAGACTTTCATCTAATATTTCAGTTCTTCCAAAGCTATTAAATATATTTTCGATTTCTAGCTTTGAAGCTTCTTCTATACCTATATCAAAAGCTAAAGCAGTTACCCCTTCTCCTACCATTGCTGGTGTATTGGGCATGGCTTTAACAATTTTTATGTCTTCACCCAATAACCTCTTCATATATCCTATACTAATTCCTGCAGCTATGGTAATAACTGTACTATTTTTATTAATCTCTTTATTTATCTCCTTTAAAACATCCTCATGCATATATGGCTTCACTGCTATTATTAAATAATCTGCCTCCCTAGCAACTGTTTTATTATCTAAAGTAGTTCTGATCTTGTACTCATTTCTGACTTTTTCAAGAGTTTCCTTAGTTCTTGCTGAAGCAATTATATTATCTTCATTAATAATATTAGATCTTACCAAGCCTCCAATCATTGCCTTGGCCATGTTCCCACATCCAATAAATCCTATTGTTTTATTCATCCATAACCCTCCTCTTAAGAAAAACTATTGTTTACTTTTAATATACCATATTTTTAACAATTTAAGTAAATAATTAAAAAATGAGTCCTATGACTCATTTTTCAGCTTATTTAACCTATACAATATAGTGACCAGTCTTTCCAGGGTTATAGATTCTTTTGGATTTATTAAGTTTATTAATTTGTTTTCTATGGCCCAGCCCATAGCCTCCATGGCCCAAGGGCTAATTTCACCAATGACTCTTATTTCTTCAAATTCCATACTTGCCTTTGCCTCTTCAATTAGCTTATCTTTATTTAGTCCTGTCCCAGGGCAGGTCTTTTCTGCATTGGGCCCTTCTCTATGGAAAACTATACTTGAATATCCAAATCTATCTCCAAAGTATTTCATGAGTTTTAATATTTCTTGTTTTTGTTTTCCTTCAAGTTTATCATATCCAAGGTTATTTTCTACACCTGTCTTTGGTATATCGAAATTTCCCAACATCTCTACAGCTAAGGCTCCAGAGTTCCATCCCTTTATAGAAGCAGGGATTATATCAAAGGGCCTTCCTGTTACCCATAGACCATCTGGCATCAAAGTCAAATGCTGGCCAATATCACTCCATCCCCTTACATTAATATGAAAGTTTCTCATTCCTTCCTGCAATTCCACATGGTTTGTTCCATTAAAAGAACTATGGGTTGGCTTCCATGTATGATGAATATGAAGCTGTCTATAAGTATATTTTTTTAGCAATAGAATCAACTTTTCAGTATCTAATATCTGAAATCTACTCACAAAACCCCCTCCTTACCCATTATATATTAGAATATTTAATAAATTACCATATATATTTGCATTCTTATTGACAAATTATTTTTTTTGTGAATATAATAACATATAGACACTAAATATCTCATAAATCCTTTCTTTGTGTTAATGATGTTTTCTTGTTAAGGGGTGATTTTATGAATAGAAAAAAATTTTTATCTATATCTTTAATCATCTTAGTTATGGTAACACTATTTTTTATCATTAAAAACATTGTTCCACGCAATAAATACCTTTCTGAAATAGTAGCCCAATTCGATAATATTCTTTATCATTATGATAGCTTTGATGATGAACTGCCTATAGAAAATTTACGAAAAATAAACTCCCATGATGAAAACATGACTTTTATAGCTAAAGAAGAGGCCTTAGAAGATATTGAATATCTATTTAGTTTGTTAAAATTTGGGTATGCTGGTTACGAATATTTTGGTGGAGATGAAGAGTTTCTACCTGCAAAAAAAAATATGATTTGGTCTGTAGTGGAAACCTATGGAAACCATGTTGATGTAAACAGATTATTAGATATTATTTATTCAGAGCTTAAATTTATTCAGGACTCCCATTTTGACATTGGCCATTATAGATTGTGTAATTACACTAAATATTTTAGCAGTAGAAGATTTAATTTCAACAAGGATGAGGATGGTTTTTATACCTTAATAGATAATGAATTATATTATCTAATAGATATAGATGGAAATTTGCCAAATTGTTATATGAAACAGTCCTTAGATGATTATGGTAATATGATATATAATTTAGGTACACTGTCTGAAACAACTGATGTGTCTATCCCCCTCAATCTTCTTTTAAAGTCAGAAACAGGATTTAGAAGTGAAAAGGTAAGCTTATTTGAGTATATACCAATATACAAGGATAAGCCCATTGGCTATAGGTATTATCAAACCTATGGAATTCCTGTATTAGAAGTAACTAGCCTATCTCGGATTACACCTGAAGACAAATCTATTGAAAAATTTATTGAAGATAGTAAGGACTTAGGGAAAAAGGAGAACATAATTCTTGATTTGCGCAGCAATCAAGGTGGTAGCATGATTAATGTGGAAGAATGGTACAAAGGCTTTACTGGAACAACTCTAAAAAAAGATATTATCCAATCCGGTTTATATACTAATACAAGCATTAGTCTATCAAAAAGCAAATTTGAAGCAAAGGAAAATGAAACTGAAGAAGTAAAAAGTAGATGTCTAAAAGCAATATCTGGATATGAAGATGAAAAATATTTTCCAGGCTGGAGTCCTATAAAATATGAGGATTTTAAACCTATAGATAATAAGGTGAATATATACATCCTAGTGGACAAGAATACTTCATCAGCTGCTGAATTCTTTGTTTACTATCTTCGTAAATTAAACAATGTAACTATAATAGGAACTAATACTAATGGCTGTATGCTAACTGGCAATTGCAATACTGCTTACTTACCAAATTCTAATATACAACTTCATATTTCTCATAAGATTTATTTAAATAAAGAGATGGCTAATATTGACGGATTCGGTTTGTTGCCTGACCTCTGGATCAAACCTGAGCAGGCCCTAAGTAAAGTAGTTAAATATATTAGAAAAAATAAGTAGGTACCTCTTCTATTTTCATAGTTTGAGGTACCTTCATTTCATCTTCTAACTTTCTGTGCCATAGGATCTGATATGATTTCATATCCTCCCATACTTGCTGCTGTTATCATCAATGCATTTACAACTGAAAGTACTATACCTTGAAGTCCATCTAGATCCCTTGCAAAGATAAAGGTTAGTACCAGTGCCACAACAAATGCATAGAGTCGCACCATGGAATCTCCAAATTTCTTTTTGATTATGGATTTGGTAAATTGAACAATGACTGTCACTGCTGTGGTCAAACCTACAAAAGTTCTTAGAATGTCTACACTCATAAATTCATTGAACATCCGTATCCCCCCTAATAAAATCCTTAATTGATTTTATGCTTATGTTAGGGAAGATATGCTTCTTAACCCCTCATGCCATATATTTTTCCAACTGGTACAGTAAACATCAAGCCTACTCCTGGTTTTTCCATATCTCCTAAGATTTCCTTAACAACCTTAGTTGCATTCTCTAATATTTCTTCATCTTCAATAACAGTAAATATTGTTTTGTTATAAGGCTTAGCATTGTCCAGGAAGGATCTTAATGCCCCAAAAAATGGTTCGTTCCTGCTGCCGTTGGCCAATGCACTTCCCATTCCTTGACTATCTAATATGGTGGCTCCCTTTACTCCAGCCTCCACAAATCCATCTAATATTTCATCTAAGTACTCAGTTTCATTAAGGACTAAAAATAAAACATTCATGTTCTCACCTATCCTTTCCAATTTTAAAGTGCTACTTCCTTTTTAGCTTTTTTCTTAATCATACCATCTACTTCTCCAGCTTTAGTAATGGCTATTTTAGCTAGTATTGGTCCTACTATTTCATATACCAATACACTAAATAATATTACTGTAATGATGGCATCACTAAGATGGGGCAACTCTTTTCTTACTATCATTGATAAACCTATGGAAATCCCACCTTGTGTAAGCAAACTCATGCCTAAATACTTTATTACCTTTTCCTCTGATTTTACAGCCTTTGCACCAAGGGTTGCGCCAATATACTTGCCTCCTGCCCTTGCAAGTATATATCCGATACCAAGAAGCCCCACAGTAGATAATACCTTGATATTTAAGCTTGCTCCTGCAACAGTGAAAAACAAAAGATTTATTGGAGGTGTAAATTCATTGATAGCACCAAATACCCTGTTAGAGTTTTGCTTTAAATTGACTAGAGTAGCTCCAATCATCATGCAGGTAAGTAGGGGCGAAAGATTAAAGAAGTTTGCAGCTCCAGTTCCAAGCAATACAAAAGCTATGGTCATGGTAAGTAGTTCATCTTTATTCTTTGCTTTTTTTACCACATAGGTCATTATCATGCCTATTACAAATCCCAGGCCAATAGAACCGATTATCTCCAATAAAGGTTTACTGATTATTTGAAATGTGGAATAACTAGCCACACCAGATATCATCTTCGATAAGGACAAGGCCACTCCAAATACCATAATACCTAAAGCATCATCAAGAGCCACTATTGGCAATATGGTTTTTGTTAAGGGTCCATTTGCATTTAACTCTCTAATAACCATTACTATCCCTGCTGGTGCAGTTGCTGCAGACATACTAGCTATTACAAGGCTAAATTCTACAGGTTGTCTGAAAATGAAATACATAACGGAAAACACTATTACCACTGCACCTACAACTTCAGCAACCGTTATTAATAATACAGATTTCCCTACTCTTTTCATATCCTTTAGTAAAAACTCATTTCCAATGGAAAATGCAATAGCAGAGAGTGCCATCTCATTTATTATGTTAAATGATATTATATCCTGGGAGTTAATTAGGTTTATAAAAGATGGTCCAATAAATAAACCTGCAACTATGTACCCTGATACATTTGGTAGTTTAAAATAGTTAGCTACCCTTCCTCCTATAATACCTGCTAAAATTATGATACTAAGCTTAAAAAGCAAATCCAACTTAAACATTCCTCCTTACTTTTTATTATGTGAACTCTTTCGAGATAGAAAATATTAAATCCATACAGTTCTTATATCAAACCCATACACATTATACAACATAAAAAATAATATGTAAAATAAATATATAACAAAGGTAGGAGTTTCCTCCTACCTTCAATATCAATTAATCAGCTATTGTAAGCTTTTTTTTCAACCAATCTTTGCCTTCAAGCATCCTAGTCACCATCATTGATGCAACAGTATCTCCTGTTACATTTATCATAGTTGCAGGTGGGTCTACTAAATATCCAATTGTTGCAATTATTGGAAAAGCTTCCATGGGAAAACCATATAGATTTACTATAAGCATTTCACCTATTAATCCTCCTCCTGGTACACCTGACATTACTACCCCAGACAATACAGATATTAGTATGGCAGTTACATAAGTACCTATTCCACTAAAGGGCATATTAAATATTCCAAACAAGAAAGAAATTTTAAGTATTGCTGATAAACAAGAACCATCCATATGGGCTGTTGCACCTATGGGCAATACAATGTCTCTAATATCCTTAGGTACTTTTAACTTTTCTGTTGTCTCCATATTTACTGGCAATGTGGCTATACTGCTTTGTGTAGCTAAGGATGTTATAACTACTGGAAATATATTTTTAAAATATAAGTTTACTCCTTCCTTGCCTGCTGCATAATAGGAATAAAAGTAAAAAGCAATAAAAAAATACAAAATACAAATTGGATAATATATTACCATGGCCCTAGCATAGGAACCAAGTAGTTCAGGCCCAAAATCACCTATTAATGCTGCAAAGTATGCTCCCAAGCCTATTGGCGCATAATACATAATCAGTGAAACCATCTTTAAAAATACATCAGATAGTATATTTAGTCCTTCCCCTATTTTCTTTCCTCTTTCTCCTAAGAGACTAACACATATTCCAAAGAAAATTGAAAATATAATTAGAGGAAGCATATTCCTTCTAGAAATAAGTAGTGGGAAATCTGTTACTGTTAAGGCGGCAACTATTTGATCTCCTGTACTCAAAGGCTTAAGGTCTTCTGCTTGTGGTAAATCAATATTTACACCTTGAGCTGGTGGAAACATTTTCACTGTACCAATCATTATTACAGATGCTATAATTCCAGTAATTATAAAGACTAGAAGCATATTCCCAATAATTTTACCAAGCCTTTTCATATCAACCATACTAGATACTGCAGAAGAAATAGTTAAAAATACTAATGGCACAACTATTGTAAACATAAGGTTTAGGAAAATATCCCCAAAAGGTTTTAAAACTGTAGCCTTTTCACCTATAACAAGGCCTACAATACTGCCTAAGATAATCGAAGATAATAGTATTACTGGAAACTTATAATTTTGCCATACACTTCCATTCCTTTTCTCCATATCCATCCTCCTTAATAATTGTTAAATGAATCTAAAAAATCTCCATTGGCTATATGTGTTGCATTACCAGACATATAAATCTTGTGTTTTCCTCCAAGCTCTACAACTAAATTACCACCTTCAGTATTTACATAGACTATGTTTTCTAGTTTGTTTAATACATTTCCTATGACCACAGAAGCACAGGAGCCTGTGCCACACCCTAAAGTCCTTCCAGCCCCCCTTTCCCATGTATATATGTTTATATTCCTTTTATCCAATACTTTTATAAAATTTACATTTGTTTTTTTTGGGAAAATAGGATGATTCTCTATTTTTTTTCCTAAGTCATTTATATCTATTTCATCAATATCCTCTACAAATATTACAACATGGGGAACACCTACTAATACTGCTGAATATATGTAATCTTTACTATCTATAGATATGGTCTCTTCCAATATTTTATCCCTATTTATTGTTGTAGGGATATTAAGTCCTTCAAATACTGGTTCTCCCATATCTACTGTAATCTTCTCTACCTTATCAAATTCATCAGTATCCAAATTAATATATTTTATTCCAGCTAAGGTCTCTATAGAAATACTTTTCTTTTTAACAATATTATGATCATAAATGTATTTAGAAAAGCACCTAATCCCGTTGCCACACATCTCTCCTTGACTTCCATCTGAATTGTAATAAAGCATTTTTATATCTGCTATAGAGGAGTTTTCACAAACCATTATTCCATCGGCACCAATGCCAAAGTGTCTATCACATACTCTTAGAGCTAATCCATTGTAATTTTCCTCTGGATTATTTATTCCATCAAATATTATAAAATCATTGCCTGCTGCCACATATTTATCAAACCTCATATAAATCAACTCCTAATTTGAAACCCTCTATTTCTAATAATCATATCATAATATTATTATTCCTTCTACTTAATTTTTAGAATATTTAGTAATTGTTTGATGACATAATTAAATCCCATGATCATGGGATTTAGTTGTATTTTCTTTTTTCTCCAAATAGTTCGTCTTTAGTAAGCATACCTATTTTATATATATGATCTGCTATTCTTTCAAGATGGCCTATTATATCTATATATATTACTCCTGAGTCTATATTGCATACATCACAATTTAGCCTTTGTATATGATTTTTCTGGAAGGTTTCATACATATAGTCCACCTTGTTTTCTAGCTCAATGATTTTCTCTATGCTCTCTTCATTTCTTTTTCTGAGGGTAGTCTTAGTATTTTCGAATAATTCTATAATAGTAGCTTGTAATTGTTTTAACTCCTCAATAGCAACATCTGTAAATGGTAATCTGCCATCTATCTTTTTATTACAAAGGCCCGCTATTTCCATAACCCTATCGCCAGATCTCTCTATATTGTTTATACTGGATATCATTGCTGGTATGATAATAGATTGGCTTTCACTTAATTCTCTTTTGGATATTTCCACTATATATCTTGTTAAATCCTTTTGCATTTCATTTATAATATATTCATTATCAGAAATTCCGCCCATCCTTTTTGTATCTTCTGTATATATCATATCCATTACATCATTAACCATTGTTTGTAGTATTTCTGTGCCTCTAAGAAGCTCTGCCCTCGACACTTCAAAGGCTGCCACAGGTGTATCTAAAAGCAATCTATCTAATAATACTTTTCCATTGGTGGTTTCTTCCTTAGACCTTACTATTTTATAAAGAAAATCCACATAATATTTTGTAATAGGTAAGAACAACAGAGCACTCAACAAGTTAAAAAGGGTATGTGAATTTGCAATATATACTGATATATCAGCATTAGAATGAAAATAATCTGTTACATATACTACTATTTTCATGAATATTGGCAATGTAATCCAAGTTAATGCCACTCCAAATACATTATAAAGGGTATGAGCCCATGCAGTTCTCCTAGCATTTATATTTCCCGTCATGCTTGCCAGCTGTGCTGTAAAACAAGTCCCTATATTGTCACCTAACATTATACATATAGCCCCTTGTAGATCTAAGAGTCCTGCCTGGCTAAGAATCATCACTAGGCCTACTGTAGCAGCACTACTATGTACCATAGCAGTCACAACTATTCCTAAAATTACTCCTACTACTGGAATTGACGCATATCTAGTGAAAAAATACCTCAATGCCTGACTTTCCTGCATATAAGGAATACCACTATTCAATATTTTTAGACCTAAAAACATCATTCCAAAGCCCATCATAGCTTGACCCATATTTTTAATCTTTTTATTTTTTGCAATGTAATTAATAGCAAAACCAATGCCTAAAACTGGAAGGGCTATGTCTGTTAGTTTGAACTTAAAACTAAAAGCCATTAGCTGAGCTGTTATGGTGGTCCCAATATTAGCACCATAGATTATTCCAATAGCTTGAGAAAGTTTCATAAGCCCTGAATTAACAAACCCAACAGTTAACACTGTAACTGCAGTACTACTTTGGACCACTGCTGTTACAAAAATACCAACTAAAAATGCACTCCATACTTTGCCTGTTAGAACTGTAAGAATCTTTTTCATGGTCTCCCCAGATGCCTTTTCTAGACCATCCCCCATCATATCAACACCATACATGAGTAAAGCTGTGCCTCCAATAAGACCAAATATCAATTCTTGCATTTGTCTTCCTCCATTAATCAGCTTTTTATAAGGCAAAATTATAAATTAAATATACTCCTATCAATATTAATTTTATCAGTATGATTTTATAAACACAAGAATAGTTAGATTATTAACAAACGATATGTCGTTAAAAAAAATACCCTGCTGTTAATATAGCAGAGCTTTCTTTAGTGCACCAGAGAGGACTCGAACCCCCAACCCTTTGATCCGAAGTCAAATGCTCTATCCAATTGAGCTACTGGTGCAGGATGATATTTTAGATAAAAAAAATTGGCCTATGCCAATCTTTTATGTATGGTGCGGGAAAGAGGACTTGAACCCCCACGTCAATGACACTAGATCCTAAGTCTAGCGCGTCTGCCAGTTCCGCCACTCCCGCAAATTGGTCCCTCGGGACACTATAGTACCTAAAATTTAGGTTGGTGATCCATCCGCGACTCGAACGCGGGACACCCTGATTAAAAGTCAGGTGCTCTACCTACTGAGCTAATGGATCATGTATGGGGTGGATGATGGGATTCGAACCCACGACCTCCAGAGCCACAATCTGGCGCCATAACCAGCTAGGCCACACCCACCACGATTTAATTGTTTTTTAGTGCACCTAGGAGGATTCGAACCCCCGGCACACGGATTAGAAGTCCGTTGCTCTATCCTACTGAGCTATAGGTGCAAGCTCCAATAGATTTTGGTGTTCGTTGTGTTTCATAAGCGGGTAAAGGGGATCGAACCCTCGCAGCTGGCTTGGGAAGCCAGTGCTCTACCACTGAGCTATACCCGCATAGCTCTAATACTCAGTGATGATATTCAGTAAATTTTACTGAATATTTATGGAAGCTTTAATTGCTAACAATTTAAAATTATAACAGGTTCTAGATATAATGTCAATACCATATAATTTATTTTATCTCAATTATTTTTGTATATATCTTGTCATTTATGTCTATTAAGCCAATAGTTTTTGCTTTAGATTGAGTCCTTGGTATAGATGGACTTCCTGGATTCATAAATATGATTCCATTTTCCTCTATGTTAATAGGAACATGGGTATGTCCAAACAACACCATATCTACATTAAGTTCCAATGCCTTATAGTATAGATTTGTTATTCCATATCTGACATCATATCTATGTCCATGGGTCAAGAAAATCTTCCTTCCACTAATCTCTATTAGCTCATCTTCATTGTAGATCCTATTCCCTCGGTCTCCATTGCCCTTCACCATTATGGTATCTATACCCAATGCTGTACATATTTTTATGCCATCCTCTATATAGTCACCTAAATGAAATAGGAGGTCAGGTCTTTCCATTTCTGATATTTTCTCTATGACTTCCTTATTATTTCCATGGGTATCACTAACTACAACGATTTTCATACCAATCTAACTCCCAAAATATCCCTCAATTTTTCCTCTAATGCTTCTAAGGCCTTTGCCCTATGACTTATTTTGTTTTTTATTTCTTCACCTAATTCAGCAAAAGTACTATGGTATCCATCAGGTACAAACAATGGATCATATCCAAATCCATTATTCCCTCTAGGTTCAAAGATGATCTTTCCTCTGCACTCTCCGTATACTACTATTATCTCTTTATCCTCTGTAATCAAAGCAATAATAGTTTTGAACTCTGCCCCTCTATTCTCTAAAGTTACATCTTTTAACTCATCTAAAAGTTTCATGTTGTTTTTCTGATAGTTTCCCTCTTCTCCTCCATACCTTGAGGAATAAACTCCTGGAGCACCATTTAACACATCTACAAAAAGTCCCGAATCATCGGCCAAGACCATATAGTCAAGCCTTTCTGCCAAGGCCTTTGCTTTCTTTAAACTGTTCTCTTCTAAGGTTGTTCCATCTTCTATAACCTCTAAATCTCCTAGACCTACTTCTTTTTTAGATATGACCTCTATTGGTAGTCCTTTTAATATATTTTTTATTTCCTCTACCTTATGAGCATTTCCCGTTGATAATACAAGTTTTCTTTTAATCATATAAATTCTCCTTTTGATTCTTATTTATATATTTTAACAAAAAATATTGATTTTATCTACATGCAAAAAGGCGAGCAAGAAGCCCGCCCTACATTAGTATTTATTGTGAACTGTAAACTATGCATCGTATTTTTTTAGTATTCATTAGCAAAAACAGGAATTGTAGAATTTATTATCTCTCCGTCTATAAGTAGTTCAACATGTTCTATTTCTTTAAACTGGCTAAGTGTTAACCCTATGTTTTTAATTATATCACTAAAGGTTTTATCTTCTGCATTTTCCACATAACTATCATAGGATATATCCACATATGCTGTTCCATCCTTTACCTCTACTCCATGGAGCATTACATCCTTGGGTATGTCAGAAAATAGTCCCGTATCTAAAGGTGCCCCTTCAAACAAAAGATCTAAGGCTGAGTACACATTGGCTACTGGAGCTAATGTAGGAATAGTCACTGGAACAAAGTACTCGTATTCTTCATTTTCCATCCCCTTGTAGTATACTAGTACCTTTGATCTACCATCCTCTAATTTTCCTATTAGGTTAATATTTTCTCTAACCAATGGTTTACTAATATGGCTACCATACTTTAGGGTTGGAATAGTCTTGCCACCTACCAATATTTGTACTTCTTTTATTGTTGGAAATTCTGTTAGGGTATATACTACTCCCTTTATGAAGCTGTCTTCTTCCTTTTCTGACTGATTGTTAAGTACATTTTCAGAAAAATCAACCTTACATATTCCTGTCTCATCGTTGATGGATATGCCTAAAACCTCTGTACCTGCTGGTATTATTGGGATAAGCCCTGTTGGTCCTAATAGCTCCCTAAGTTCTGCACTATCTATCATATTATTTAATGTGGCCCTAGCAATCCCTTCTTCCCAAGGAATTCTTCTCATTACTGGTACTAAATACCCTTCTGAGTTTTTAAAGTATAGTACTGTCTTTCTCATGCCTTCCTCTTCTGTCAATACTATATTGTTTTCATCTGATCTAATTATTTCTATTTCATCATCCTTGGCTGATAACCTATTATCAATAAGTTTTTTCCCTAGACTTAATACCGTTAGACCTAAGACTATTATTAGTCCGAATAATATTATTCTCCTATTTATCATCATCAACCCTCCTAAATTATACTATTACATTATATTAGGAGAGTTGTGAGACTATGATTAATTTATCATTTACTTTTTAACTGATGCAAAATATCCACCGCTTATAGGATTAATATTATTTACTGTTATAAAAGCATTTTCATCATATTCATATACTATCTTCTTTAAATTAACTAAATCCTTACGATTTATTGCTACATTTAGTATTTCCTTAGTTCCTTCTAAGCCCTGGCCCTCTATGACAGTAACTCCAAATCTATTGTCACGAAGGATTTTTATTAGCTCTTTGTTGTCAGATGTTTTTAATATGATTTGTACTGCTAAATTTCCTAGGGCAATTTTATTTTCTATGGTAATTCCCAAATAATTTCCACATGCAAATCCCAAGGCATAACTAAAAAGATTTAAAGGATTGTCAAGACTGCTAACTACCTTGCTTAGGGCTGTAATATAAATACTCACCTCAAAAAAACCTATTAACGCTGCCTGCAATCTTCTTCCTTGTACCACCATTAATGTTCTAATAGTTGCTAAAGATACATCTGTAACCCTTGCGAAAAAAATAAATAAATATCCAAATAATAACTCCACAAAACCAACCTCCTCAAAATTAAATAAGCAAGGCTTCCCTTGCTTATTATCTTAATACATTTCAAAGTATTTTTCTATTCCTTTTATTATAGAATCAATAATTTTCTCTTGATATGTTTCAGTAAATAAAAGCTTTTCTTCCTCTGCATTAGACATAAATCCTACTTCAATCAACACTGCAGGCATTTTTGTTTCTCTAAGGACTACAAGGTTTGGTCTTTGAATTATTCCCTTGTCTTGGGCACCTGTACCTGCCAGTAGCTCGTCCATTATAACCTTAGCAAATGGATGTTGATCTACTTCCTTTAAATCAGATTTAGTTGCTGGACAATATAATACTTGAATACCATGAATTGACCTATCATTGTGAGCATTTCCATGAATAGAAACAAAAATATCTGCGTAGTTTTCATTGGCTATCCTAGCCCTTTCATACAAGTCCACATCTACATCCGTGTCTCTAGTCATTATGGTATTATAGCCTAGTGCCTCCAGTCTTTCATTAAGTTTTAAGGAAAGAGTAAGATTTAAATCTTTTTCATATTTTTTTGTTACAGATGTGGTTCCTGGAGCTTTACCTCCATGTCCAGGGTCTATGACTATTAGTCTCTCTGAAGATTTTATGTTTTCATTTTTCTTTATCCTTAAGGAGATTTGCCTATCAATCTCATTTGAAAGTACTGTATAATCTATACTCTTATTAAACTTAATAAATATCTTTGTATCTGTCTCATCTTTGATAACTTCTATTTCATCTACTAGTCCATCTTTTATGGAAACTATTCCTTCATTTAACTCTATATTAGAATTTGGAATTGTCAATTCTATCCACTTACTTCCCTGCTCATGATTTACAAAATACTGGGTTTCAGTGAGAGCATTAACGGTGAAAATCTTATAGTCTTCCTCAGACACATAAGATATATTTTCCCAGAATGACTTTTCAGGATAGATTACTATTTTATCTTCGTAGGTGTCTACCTTAACACTTGGGTCAGATATGCCATCCTTTACATCTAGGACTATCCTAACGATTTGATCTGCAGAGCTATAGTTGTTATCTGCACTAAACTGTGAGACTCTAACTCTCTTAACAAAGCCTAAATCATATTCATAGCTAAAATAAGTAGAACCTTCTAGAGTGGAGTCCATCAAATCTATTACAACCCTTTCTGGATTTTTTAGCTTCATGAAATTCATCTTTGGGTCTCCTGCTCCCTGTACTACAATAGCTTCCTTTCCTTCTATGAACTCTCTAGTAATAGATGATATTTTGTTTGTTCCAAGGGAAACAACTAAGCCCATTCCACCACTATATGGAGATATATTATATACTATATCCTCCTTTAAAGTAACCACTACCCTAGTAATCATTGGATTGTAAGAAAACTGTGAAAATCTAATACTTTCGATAATATCATCTTCCACTGGTAAGCTTCCTGGAGTATCTTTTGTATCCTTTAAAGAAAGCTTTGCATCCTTTATATCTATAACTATTTTTTTGGAACTCTCTAAATACATAGTATCATACTGAAAGCTTTTGTTTCCATTTATAATCAGTTTGTTTTTATCTGTGCTTCCCTTGCTAAAATAGATACTATCTATAACACCTATTTCTCCATCCTTTACAGGTGTTGTAGATGTTGTTGTATCCTCATCTGGTATTGCTGCTACATCTTTTTTAGAATTTATATAGGGAACTTTATTTATTTCATCCCATCCTACTTCATATCCCAATATTTGAGATACAAAGGATAGGGGTACCATAGTTCTAGCATCCTTGTTTGCGAAGGTTACTAATCTGGGTGTAGAGTTTTTATCTAATACTACCTTCTCATTATCTATCATTGCAATTGAACTATCTATGGTCAGCTTCATTTCTTTATTTTTATGGGTTACTGTGGCAGTTTTAGTTTTTTGATCCCAATCTACTGTTGCTCCATAGTTTTCTGCTACGAATCTGATAGGTACTAAAGTTCTGTCCACATAAATGAAGGAAGGGATTTGAGTATCTACTGCTTGTCCATCCATAATTATAGGCACCTGTGTTACAGACACATTGGTCCCATTCATGCTTACTTGTATTTTTTGGTTGCTGGCTGCATGTCCTATTTGACCAAATAACATTAACATAACAAACAAGCTTAATATTACTTTTCTTGCTTTCATATATCTTCCTCCTTATGCCCTTCTTCCGTAAGTAAAGTTTGTCTAGTTTAGTTATATCATTTAGTCAATTATTATGTCAACGCCTTCCGAATATTGTAATCATATTGTAATCATAATGTAACATTATTTGTCGAAAGCTAAGGCTTTATATAACTCATCACTGGCGGGAGATTGGATATGGTAGTTCCTTCCATTTTTCTCAATTATGGTACCCTTATCTATTATCTCTCCTATGACTGTAGACTTAATATTTACTTTCTCCAACTCCTGTTTAATCTTTAATACCTTTTCTTCTGATGCAATGATTAGCATAGACCCGCTGGAGATTAGCTTATATAAGTCTATACCCAGTATATCTGCTATTTCTCTAGTCACATCTTTAACAGGAATTAGCTCTTCTATGACCCTTATTCCTTTTCCAGTAGCCTTAGATGCTTCCCAAACAGCCCCTAAAACTCCTCCTTCAGTAATATCATGCATATAATGTACCCCAATTTCCCCGCAAATCCTTCCTTCTTTCACTACACTAAGCATATTGTCCATGTTTTTTGCAATGTCTAGTTTTTCTTTCCCTATCTTATCAATCAATAGCACTTCTAGTTCTTTGGCAATTATAGATGTCCCTTCTATTCCAGCATATTTGGTAATCAATACTTTATCACCATCTTTAATTGCTTTTGAATTTGGAAGCTTTTCTCTAACCTGCTTGCCTAAAACCGTTGTGCTGATGACAATTCTATTTACTGCATCTGTAATCTCAGTATGTCCACCGACTATTTCAACATTTATCTCCTCAGATGCTCTTCCTGCATCTTTCATTATCTCTTCTAGATCTTCTTCTCTAGTATTAGGTGGTGCTAAAATGGTAAGGAGCACTCCTATTGGTTCTGCTCCACTGGTAGCCACATCATTACAGGAAATATGTACTGCCAATCTGCCTATGTCCTTTGTAGCACCTGTAATTGGATCTGTACTCATTACACATACATCTTCTCCAAAGTCTATGATTGCTGTATCCTCTCCTACTGCAGCCCTAACTAATACTTCTTCTCTTTTGTTTTTTATATTTGCTATTACGATTTTTTCCAATATCTCATTAGGTAGTTTTCCTACTTCCATATTAGTTTCCTCCTTAAGATTTTACAATAAATTATAAGTATATTGTAGCACAACAATAACACTTTTCATACTCTTTGGGTACACTTGTAAATACTTATAATTTAATAATTAGATTTATATTGGATAAACTAGATTTAAAGTAAATTGTTAATTATTAAAGGGAGGTCTTATATTTGCTAATACCTTGTTCTGAAAAATGTATCTATGAAGATGAAGGCATATGTACTTTAAAATCAGTTATTCCACCATCAAGTACTCCTACTGAAGATTGCCCCTACTTTACTGAAAAGGAAAAGAAAAATAAATAGGGGGCCTTTTTCTGGCTCCCCTAATATATTATGAGTTTGCTATCTCCATATTTAGTTCTCCTTCTTGGTGTGCTATTACTGCTGTACATACTGCATCCCCAGTAATATTTGTAACAGTCCTACCCATGTCAACAAGTCTATCTATACCTATTATTAGACCTATACCTTCAATCGGAAGACCAATAGACTGGAGAACCATAGACAACATTAAGGTTCCTGCTCCTGGTACTCCTGCAGTTCCTATGGAAGCAAGGGTTGCAGTAAGTATTACTGTTAAGAGCATACCAACAGTCAGGTCAAATCCATATACTTGAGCTATAAAGAAGGTTGCAACACCCTGCATTATTGCTGTACCATCCATATTTATGGTTGCTCCTAAAGGTATTGTAAAAGAAGCGATATTCTTTGAAATACCTAATTCCTTCTCACATAGTTCCAAGGAAACTGGAACTGTAGCATTGCTACTAGCAGTTGAAAAGGCTACAGACATAGCTGGAAGAAATTTTTTGTAAAAGGTCCTTGGAGATATCTTAGTAAATCCTTTTAATAATCCTCCATATACGAGGAACATATGAATTATTAGTCCTACATATACTGAAAGTATATATTTGATTAGAGGCAGCATAGCTGCATATCCTACTGTGGCAAAAGTTCTTGCAATAAGGCCAAATACACCTATAGGTGCAAACAACATTACTATTTCTACCAGTTTCATTACTAAATCATTTAGATGATTGAATAGCTTTATTAGGAAATCTGCTTTTTCACCTAATAAGGATAGACCTACACCAGTTAGTATGGCAAATACAATAATTTGCAGCATGTTTCCTTCAGCCATGGCAGCTATTGGATTTCTCGGAACCATTTCATATAATATTTGGATGAGTGGTACTTTTGGGTTTATGGTAGGTTCGATTGTTTCTATGGCAGACATATCTAGCCCCATTCCTGGCTTCAAAAAGTATCCTAGTGCCAGTGCTATAACTATAGCTATGGCAGTAGTTGTTAAATAGAAAGCTATGGTTTTAACTCCTACCCTACCTAGTTTTTTCACATCTCCCATACTGGCAGCCCCATTTACTAAGGAGATAAACACTAGAGGAACAACCAACATCATAATTCCTCTTAAAAATACCTGTCCTAATAGTTGGAATATCCCATTAATCAAAATTGTATCTTTAAGCACTCCCTTAGGTAAATTAAAAACAATAATTCCAGTAATCAATCCTATTATAAGTCCTATTAATACTTTTGTTGTTAGACTCATGTTTTTCTTTGACATATTAATCCCCTCCTTAAAATAATATATGTGACATACTATATAATTATTATCATAACTCATTGGGAATATTTTTTCAAGTTAGAATTATCTGAATATATTTTTAACAAAGAAAAAAGGCTCCCAAGGAAGCCCTTTATCTCTCATTTATCATATCTATTACCATCTTATTTACCAATTGAGGGTTTGCCTTACCCTTTGAGGCCTTCATTATTTGACCCACTAAAAATCCAATAGCCCTATCCTTACCATTTTTATAGTCTATAATGGATTGTTCATTTTCATCCAATATCTTTTCCACTATTTCTCTAATGGCACCTTCATCCCTAATTTGAATTAAACCTTGCTCTTTAACTATGGTCTCAGGATCTTTTCCTGTATCAAACATTTCCTTTAATACTTTTTTACCAGTGTTATTATTAATTTTATCAGATTTAACTAAGGATATTAACTCTGCTAAAGATTTTGGATTGAGATTAGTATCTTCTATCTCCACTTCTTCATCTTTTAATCTTCTAAGAACATCTCCCATTATCCAGTTGCTAACAAGTTTTGAGTCATCAATATATTTAATAGTTTCTTCAAAGAATATGGACAATGCTTTTGATGCTGTAAGAACTCCTGAATCATATTCAGAAAGCTCATACTCTCTTATAAATCTCTCTTTTTTAGCATGAGGTAGTTCTGGAAGATTGCTTCTTATTTCTTCTATCCAATCATTTTCAATCTCTATAGGTGCCATATCTCCGTCTACTGCAAATCTATAGTCTGCTACTCCACCTTTTTCCCTCATGGTTATGGTTTGGTTTTTTACTTCATCCCATCTTCTAGTTTCTTTTACAGTATTTTTCCCTTCCTTTAAAAGTGAGATATGTCTTTTTTCTTCATATTCCATTGCCTTTACTGCACCTCTAAAGGAATTTAAGTTTTTAATTTCTGTTATATTAGTCTTTGCCCCTGTTTCCAAGTCTACCACATTAATATTCACATCGCATCTTAAGGAACCTTCCTCCATCTTGCAGTCTGATACTCCAATATACTTTAAAGTTGCCCTAAGCTTTTCAAGGAATAGTCTAGCTTCTTCTGGCGTGTTCATCTCTGGTTTTGTCACTATTTCTATTAAGGGTACTCCAGATCTATTGTAGTCTATTAGTGTATCTCCATCTGTTGTATGGGTTAACTTGCCTGTATCCTCTTCTATATGAATTCTTTGTAAGTGGATTTTCTTTATATTATCCTGCATTTCTATTTCTATATATCCACCTTCACAAATAGGTATATCATCTTGAGATATTTGATAGCCCTTGACTAAGTCTGCATAAAAATAATTCTTTCTATCCATTTTAGTCTTAGCATTTATACTAGAATTAAATCCAATCCCTGCCCTTATAGCATATTCTATTGCTGTTTTATTGATTACAGGCATTGAACCAGGCAATCCTATACACACAGGGCAACAATGGGTATTAGCTTCACCACCAAATGCATTGGTACAGCTACAAAACATCTTTGTCTTGGTAGCTAACTCAACATGGATTTCTAATCCAATAATAGTTTTATAGCCCATTTCTCATACCTCCTTCAAATCCTAGACCAGCTCTTATGATGTTTGCCTCTTTAAACTTATCACCAATTATTTGTAGTCCAAAGGGTAGTCCTTCTATGGTCCCACAGGGTACACTCATGGCACAGAGCCCTGCAAGATTTACAGGAGATGTAAATAGACTGGTTAAGTCTTTAGTCAATGGTTCTTTCTTTGTTTTCCCAAGTTCAAAGGGCAGAACAGGGGATGTAGGAGTTAGAATTATGTCCTGGTCTTTAAAGACTTTGCCAAAATCCTCTATAATTAAGGTCCTTAACTTTAAAGCTTTTTTGTAGTAGTCCATTCCGTGACCTTTACTTAAATAATAGGTTCCCAACATTATTCTTCTTTTAACTTCTTCTCCAAAGGCTTCAGACCTTGAATTTACATATAGTTCATCTAAAGTAGTATATTCTTTAGCCCTATATCCATATCTTACACCATCAAATCTAGCCAGATTAGAACTGATTTCAGCTGTAGATATAATATGATATGTGGAAAGTCCATACTTTAAATGAGGTAAGGATACTTCTTCTATATGAGCACCTAATGACTCAAACACTTTCATTGCCTTATTTAATTTTTCCTGTACTCTCTTGTCTATTTCTTCCATAAAAATTTCTTTAGGAACTCCTATCTTCATTCCCTTGATATATTCTGTAGGATCAACTTTTTTCACATCTTTTCCGATTATTACTGTGCCATTTGGACTCTTAACAGAAGTAGAATCCTTTTTATCATATCCAGAAATGGCAGAAAGCATAAGAGCAGCATCTAGAACATCCCTGCCAAATACTCCCACTGTATCTAAGGTATTTGCCATGGAAACTACTCCATATCTGGAAACCAAACCATAAGATGGCTTAATGCCTACAACATCACAGTAGGATGCAGGCTGTCTAATGGACCCACCTGTGTCTGTGCCTAGGGATAAAGTCACTTCATTAGACTTTACTGATGCTGCAGAGCCTCCAGAGGAACCACCTGGTACCAATTCCATATTCACAGGGTTTTTAGTGTCACCAAAATAAGATGTCTCTGTAGATGAACCCATGGCAAACTCGTCCATGTTAGTTTTTCCTAGGATTATTCCATCAGATTTTTTAATAGTTTCTATTACAGTTGCATCATAGGGTGAATGAAAGTTTTCTAACATTTTAGAACCACAGGTAGTTTTAGAATCCTTAGTTACAATATTATCCTTGATACCTATGGTCATTCCAACAAGTACACCTAATTCTTCTCCATTTCTCACTTTGCTATCTATTTTGTCTGCTGATTTTAAAGCTTCTTCTTTATTTAAAGATATAAAAGCATGAATATCCTTTTCTTTCTTTTCTATTTGTTCTAAATGGGCCTTTACCACATCCCTAGCAGATAGTTCTTTATTATATATCTTTTCTCTTATTTCTAATGCCGATAATTTTACTATATCCATCTTTGCACCCCTTTTATTCTACTATCCTTAGTAGTTTAAAATACCCATATTGGTCTTCTACTGCATTTTGAAGTACTTCTTCCCTAGTCAAACTTGTCAAAACCATATCTTCTCTAAGCCTTTGAGTATGGTCATTAACTCCAACTGTAGACTCCACATTTTCTGTGTCTACTTTATTTAAAATCTCCACATACTCTAAAATCTCTTTAAATCCTTTAACTAG
>Ga0265293_10002431_pt1 | contig 37489 bp, 36 predicted proteins | sample Munlanlewell138R_FD_192505 | JGI IMG/M metagenome (GOLD analysis project Ga0265293, IMG submission 192505) | Leachate microbial communities from a municipal landfill in Southern Ontario, Canada - Leachate well 138R | ecosystem: Engineered > Solid waste > Landfill > Unclassified | place: Canada... | reverse complement strand
CGTATTGAAGTTGCCGATAATGTAGGCGAAGGCTCCCACGTAAAGCACCTTGCGAATCAGGCGAACCAGCACGTCATCGGCCTGCCCAGTGGCATGGCTCAGCGCCCAGAAAAGCCCTGCAATGGTCATGTCGATCACCACCAGGGTCGCTGTCAGAAACGCCACTTCTCCACCCAGCAACCCAAAACCCGAATCGATGTAGGTGGAGAAGACATTGAGGAAGCGGTCGATCACCGCGACATCATCCATGGCCACGCGCCTCCATCGGCACAGGTATCAAAGTCATCACGCTGCCTCAGTACCCGTAGAAGGAAACCGGTTGCGGCGTATAGGCAGTCCCCGCCCCCAAAAAGCGCCGAGTCACTTCCCGGCCACGCTCGGTGGCCGCCGCTTGCCGGGCCAGTTCCAGTGACGCGGCTCGGTCCTGGGTCAGTTGCAGTTGCTGCGCCTGGATGGATTGTTTAGCCTGCAACGCCAACAACTGGTTGGTCGCTTGCATGGCCTGCAGGGCACCGTTGGCCATTTGGCTCTGGCTCACCAGGTCAGAAAGCACCCCTTCATCGTCGGCCAGGTTCTGGGACACCTGCCCCTGCATGCGCATCGCCGTGTGCAGGCCATCAAGGGTGTGCGACCAGCGCTCGCGGGCATCCTGTGCCATGCGGTCACCGCTTACGGTAGCCGCATATTCCTGCGGGTAGAGCCTGGCAAATTCCTGGTCAATAATGGTCACCTCATAGGCCAAGCCCTGGGCCTCGGCAATCAGGCGTCCGCTGGTCGCCAGTGCCGAACGCAGCCGATTCACGGTGTTGAAATCGAGCCGCTCCAGGTTCCGCGCCTGGTTAATCAGCATGTTCGCCTCGTTCTGCAGCTGCTGTACCTGGTTGTTGATCTGCTCCAGAGTGCGGGCGGCGGTCAGCATGTTCTGCGCCAGATTCGAGGGATCGAGCACAATATCGCCGACACCAAACAGAGCCTGGGCGGGCTGGGCGACGGTGAAGGCAATGACGCAGGTCAGCGCCACCACGCGAAACCGGGATACCAACGAGCGTTTACGGTTCATGACTCTTCCTCCAAGGAAGTTCCTGCGGTTGAGTGTTGATCAAGCAATTGCGCCGCCCAATCAAGGCCGCGATGACGCAGCCAGGCGGCGGCAAAATCAGATTCCGGCATTGATGCCAGCAGCGCATCCATCTCACGTTGATCCTCAGGCGTCGAGGCACCGGAAAAGGCGAGCGCTATCTGCCCCAGATCCAGGTCGAACAGGCGATTGCCGAGGCGTGACTGGTAGTAGTAATCCCGCTTGGGCTCGGCTGTGGCGACAATCTCGATCTGCCGGGCATTGAGCCCGAAGCCTTCATAAATGGAGCGAGTCTGTGGCTCGGTGGCCTGGGGATTGGGCAAAAAAATGCGGCTCGCGCAGCTCTCGACAATGGCCGGGGCAATGCTGGAATCCTGGATATCCGCCAGCGACTGGGTGGCGAAAATAACGCTGACATTCTTCTTGCGCAGGGTCTTCAGCCACTGGCGGATGCGCGCCGCGAACACCGGGTCGTCGAGGAATAGCCAGGCCTCATCCAATATCAGAAGCGTCGGCGCCCCGTCGAAACGCTCATCAAAGCGTGCGAACAAGACTCCCAGTACGGCCAGCACCGCCGCGCGGCTGGCCATCAATTCCTCCATCTCGAAGCATTGCACATCGGCTGTACCCAGGCGGTCATGCTCGGCGTCCAGCAGCTTGCCGTGGGTACCACCCAGCAGGTACGGGGCCAGCGCCTGGCGCAGTGCATTGTCCTGCAGCAGGACGGAAAATCCCGTCAGGGTGCGCTGCTCCACCGGCGCACCGGCCAGGCTTTCCAGAGCCGACCAAATCGCGGCCTTTTCATCGGGACCAAGGGTCGCCCCTTCCTGCCGTATACGCCCCTCCAGCCATTCCGCCGCCCAGGCGCGTCGATCCTCCCGGTCGATACCGGCCAGGGGTTGAAAGGCAATCTCGCCCTCCGCACCCAGGTCGTAGTGCTCGCCACCAAGGCCCAGAATCGTCGCACGCAGCGAACGCCCCATGTCGAAAGCGAAAATCCGCGAACCCGGATAGCGACGAAACTGCAAAGCCAGCGTGGCCAACAGCACCGACTTGCCCATGCCGGTAGGTCCCACCACCAAGGTATGACCGACATCACCAATATGGGTGACCAGCCGGAACGGCGTGGCGCCATCGGTGCGCGTGACAGTCAACGGTGGGCCGTCCAGATGAACATTCTTCATCGGCCCGGCCCAGACCGCCGACACTGGCAACAGGTGCGCCAGGTTTAGCGTAGAGACGATGGGCTGGCGCACATTGGCGTAGACATTGCCCGGAATAGAAGACAGCCAGGCTTCCACGGCATTGATTGTCTCGGGGATGGTGACAAAACCCCGTCCCTGGATGACCCGTTCCACCTGGCGCAGCTTCTCATCGGCAATAGCCGGGTCGTCGTCCAGCACCGTCAGAGTCGCGGTCACATAGCCGAAGGCCACTTGGTCACTGCCGAGTTCCTGCAGGGCGGCATCCGCATCCCCTGCCTTGTTCGAGGCATCGGTATCCACCAGCGGACTTTCTTGCTGGAACAGGGTCTCGCGCAACAGCGCCGCCACATTCTTGCGCTTGGCAAACCACTGCCGGCGCAGGCGGCTCAGCTCCCGCTCTGCCTCTGCCTTGTCCAGGCACAGGAAGCGCGTATTCCAGCGGTAGCCGAATCCCAGCCGGTTCAAGTCATCCAGAATCCCCGGCCAAGTCGAGGTGGGGAAGCCCCGCACCGAGGCAACCCGCAAGTGCGCCTCGCCCAGCGTCGGCGCCAGGCCACCGGTCAACGGGCTGTCGGCCAGCAAAGCGTCAAGATGGAACGGTGTCTCCGGTACCACCACTGGATGACGGCGAGTGGAAACAGTGCCGTGCAAATAGGTCAGCGTCTCACTGTCATCCAGCCAGGCCAGTTCCGGCATCACGCCATCGAGCAGATCGAACACGCGGTCCGTCTCCGCCGTAAAGGCGTCCAGACGCTCACGCCAGCTCGCCCCCTGGCGAGACGTATTTTCGTACAAGAGGCTGGCCGCCCGGGCACGGGACTCTTCCGGTGGCAGGTACATCAGCGTCAGGTGATAGACGCTTTCGAAGTGACTGTGGTCTTCCTCGAAAGCAGCCCGGCGTTCCTCATCCACCAGCCAGGAAAGCGGCTCGGGAAACTCCGACTGCGGATAGCCTGCTGCCTGGAGTCGTTCGGCTTCCACGAACAGCGCCCAGCCCAATCCCAGGCGCCGCAGCGCGTTATTGAGCCGCGCCGATGTGGCGATCAGCTCACCTTGGGTGGCGCTGTCCAGATCCGGCCCGCGAAAGCGCACCGTGCGCTGGAACGATCCATCCTTGTTGAGCACCACTCCTTTAGCGACCAGCCCTGCCCAAGGCAACCAATCGGCCAACAGGGCGGGACGCTTGCGGTATTCGGTCAGGTTCAGCATCGTCTTCCCTCACACATCCAGCAGAGGCTTATGCTTAACATGCCGCAGGAACACCGCCATAAACTGCGGGTCGGCCTGGGCACCCCATACCGCCAGTGAATGCCCAAGCAGCCACAGCACCAGGCCGGGCAACCACAGTTGCAACCCCAATCCCACTGCGGCTGCCAGGGTGCCGTTGGCGATGGCCACGGTGCGCGGTGCCCCGCCCAGCAGAATCGGCTCGGTCAGCGCCCGGTGCAGCGGCACCTCGAAACCATCGGCGAATGCGGACACTTCGTTCATGCCACCACCGCCCCGCCGGAGAAGCTGAAAAAGGACAGGAAGAACGAGGAGGCCGCAAAGGCAATGGACAGGCCAAACACGATCTGCACCAGCCGCCGAAAACCGCCGGAGGTATCACCAAAGGCCAGCGCCAACCCGGTGGCGATAATGGCGATGACCGCCACAATCCGGGCCACCGGCCCCTGGATGGAATCGAGGATGGATTGCAGCGGTCCTTCCCAGGGCATGCTGGAACCCGCGGCCTGAGCCGTTGTCGCCAGGCACAGCAACAACGCGGCAAACACCAGGGTGTTCAAGCCGGAGCGTAAAACCGGATTTACAGAAATCCGCATTGGATGGGCAGCGGTCATGATGGTTCTCCAGTTGTGGTTGAGGATGAGGCGATTGAGGATGAAAGCGACAACAGGGATTCGTCGAGGTGATAGCCGTTGCTGTCGAAACCGGTAACCCGGGCCACAGTGCGCACCTTGCGGGCACGGCCGCGCCCCGCGATAAACACCACCACGTTCACCGCCTCGGCAATCAGCGCACGCGGTGGCGTGATGGCGACTTCCAGGATCAGTTGTTCAAGACGAAGCAGTGCACCCTGAGCGGAACCCGCATGCACGGTGGCGATGCCGCCGGGATGGCCTGTACCCCAGACCTTGACCAGGTCCAGCGCCTCGCCGCCGCGCACCTCACCGACCACCACCCGGTCCGGGCGCAGGCGCATGGTGGCCCGCACCAGCTCAGTCATGGACACCACGCCGGGGCGAGTGCGAAGCGGGACGTGGTCTTTTGCGACACACTGAAGCTCAACCGTATCTTCCAATACCAGCACCCGGTCATCGGTGGCCGCAATCTCTGCCAGCAGTGCATTGGCAAGCGTCGTCTTGCCGGTACTGGTGCCGCCAGCGACCAGGATGTTCTGCCGCTCGCGCACCGCGGAGCGCAGGAAATCCGCTTGACCCTCAGCAAGCACGCCATCGCGCACATAGTCCTCCAGCGGAATTACCCCTACCGCGCGCTTGCGCAGGGCAAATGCGGGCGCTGGTGAAGCAGGAGGCAGGACACCCTCGAAACGCTCGCCGGTTTCCGGCAGCTCGGCACTCAGCAGCGGCCGACCGCGATGAACTTCCACACCCACGTGAGCCGCCACCAGGCGAATAATGCGTTCGCCATCGGCGGCGGTCAGCGTTTCACCGGTTGGCGCTCGCCCCGTGGACAGACGATCCACCCACAAACTGCCATCCGGGTTGAGCATCACCTCCACCACATCCGCGTCCGCCAGTGCGGCGGCGATCAACGGCCCCATGGCGGTGCGCAGCATGCGGATGCGCCGGTCGAGTGATTGTGTCGAGGATGACGATGGGTGAGCCGCGTTCATGATTCGCCCTCCCTGTCGAGCTGTTGTTGCTGCTCGCGCTCTTGGGCCTCAACCTGGGCGGCAGTCTCATCCAGCCGCCGCGTATCAGGTTCCAATTCTTCATAAACCTCCCGCACCAAACTGCGGCCACGTAAGATGTGGCGGCCCAACTGTTCGATAAACTGCTCGAAGCGCGCCCTGCCCTGGGCCCTGGCCGCCTCCTGATGCGCCTCCGGCAGCGGCGTGCTCACCGTCAGGTAGTAGCGCACATACAGCGCCACTGTCTCGATCAGGATGTTCTGGTCCCGCTCCAGTTTCTCGAACTGGCGTGACAGGCGATCCAGACGTTTGGCCATGGCTGCCTCGCGCTTGTCGGCGGCATCGGGCGAGAGCCAGGACGCCAATGCCGCTGCAACGATGGACGACTTGGACACACCCTTCTTCGCGGACAACTCGTTCAGGCGTCTGGCATGGTCGCGCTCGATAAACAAATTCAGGCGGTGGCGGGAATGCAGTCGGCTCATAGGGCAATTCCATCGTCGGGGTCGAGGGCGGCCTGCCGTGCCAAACGTTGCAGGCGTGGGTCAAACTTCGAGGGCAAGGGCGTGATGCCATCCTCATCATCCAATAGGGCCAGGTCATTGGTGGGAGGTTTGGTTTCCGGTTCCCAGGTCACAGTATCAGAGAGTTCCGGTTGGCGGCGCGGACCGCCATCATCATTCCCTCCGGCGTTATCAACCCCGCTGGAAGCCGCAACCGGCACCGTCGGCACTGCCAGTTCGCTCCAGTTATTGGGGCGAACCTCGGGCACATCGACATAACGTCCTTCATCCAGAACAGGCGGCGGCAGTACCCGGCGGGTAAAATTGGCATCAAGGTAATAGCGCAGCTTCTTTGCCTTAATCGGTGGCTGACCCGAAACCATCACCACTGCTTCGTCCGGTGGCAGCTGCATCACCTCCCCCGGCGTCAACAGGGGCCGCGCCGTCTCCTGGCGCGAGACCATCAAATGCCCCAGCCAGGGTGCCAGCCGGTGACCGGCGTAGTTGCGCTGTGCCCGCAGTTCGGTAGCCGTACCCAGGGTGTCGGAGATCCGCTTGGCGGTGCGCTCGTCGTTGGTGGCGAAGGTCACCCGTACGTGGCAGTTGTCGAGAATGGCGTGGTTGACGCCGTAGGCCTTGTCGATCTGGTTGAGGCTCTGGGCGATCAGGAAACTGCGAATGCCGTAGCCCGCCATAAAGGCGAGTGCCGACTCGAAAAAATCCAGTCGGCCCAGTGCGGGAAACTCGTCCAGCATCAGCAACAGCTTGTGCCGGCGCTCGATGCCGTCACTACCATCCAATGATTCGGTCAGCCGCCGACCAATCTGGTTGAGGATCAGACGGATCAGCGGTTTCGTGCGGTTGATGTCCGAGGGCGGCACCACCAGGTACAGGGACACCGGGTGCTCGGCGGCGATCAAATCTGCAATACGCCAGTCGCAGCGGGAGGTCACGGCGGCCACGGTCGGGTCACGGTACAGCCCCAGGAAACTCATGGCGGTGGACAGCACCCCGGAGCGCTCGTTGTCCGCCTTGTTCAGCACTTCCCGTGCCGCCGAGGCCACCACCGGATGTGGCCCATCATCCAAATGCTTGGTGGTCATCATCCGGTGCAGGGTCACCTCGAAGGGACAGGCCGGATCGGAAAGGAAATTGGCGACACCGCGCAGGGATTTATCCCCCCCGGCATAGAGCACATGCAGGATGGCGCCCACCAGCAAGGCATGGGAGGTTTTCTCCCAATGGTTGCGGCGCTCCAGTGCGCCTTCAGGGTCCACAAGGATATCGGCAATATTCTGCACATCGCGGACTTCATGGGCACCGCGCCGCACTTCCAGCAAGGGGTTGTAGGCCGCCGATTTGGCGTCGGTGGGGTTGAACAGCAGGCAGTGGGAAAAGCGTGCCCGCCAGCCAGCAGTCAGTTGCCAGTTCTCGCCCTTGATGTCATGGATCACCGCCGAAGCGGGCCAGGACAACAGGGTCGGCACCACCAGACCTACGCCCTTGCCTGAACGAGTAGGCGCAAAGGTCAATACATGTTCCGGGCCTTCGTGGCGCAGGTATTTATCGTCGTGCTGGCCAAGAAAAACACCGGCATCGCCGGTCAGACCGGCACGCTGAACTTCCGCAGGATCGGCCCAACGCGCCGAGCCGTAGGTGGTCACCAGCCGCGATTGCCGGGAACGCCAGATCGACATACCGATCGCGACCACCACCGCCACCAGGCCACTGGCCCCGGCTATGGCACCGCCGGTGACAAACACGCCGGGCGCATAGGCGTCGAAGAAGAACCACCAGTCGAACAAGCGCCATGGGTGGTAAACCGGTTTATCGAGCAGTTCGAACCAGGGGGCACCCAAACGAGACTGGTAGCCCAGCGCGTCGGCCACCCACTGGGTGGCGCCCCACACCCCGGCGGCGACGATGCCGAACACCGTCAGTACCTGACCGTAGAGTACCCCTGTCGCCCGCATATCGGCCTCCGAATTTGCCCTGGTTTCGCGCGCACATGAGCGCGTCAACAGGTGTCAGATTCGGTGCTGGATCAGTGCCGGTCAAAGACTGTTATCGGCACAATGCTGAAGGGAAATGCAAGATTGCCAGGCAGGGGGAACACTGTAAAAACACCGCAAATAGCAGCGTATTCCAGCAACGCGGGTTATCCAGCGAAAGTTCTCAACCGGCAGGCATTAAAACGCTGGCTTTTCCTTCGGCGGTGTATACGGCACTTCGCCATCACCAAGGAACGCCTTGTTGGTGGCCTCGGCTACTATGTTGCACAGCTTGTCACCCAGCTCCGCACGATTGAGCCGACACTGCTCACGCAGCTCCTTGCGCCGCCCGGGATCGGCCAGCAGCGATTCCACCGTATCGGTGAGAGGCACATCAGCGGATGGCTTTTCAGTCGAAGCGGGCTTCTCGCCGCAGGCACTCAACAGAACGACAAACAGCAGTATGCTCAAACGTTTCATGATCAATTTTCTCCCTTGGTATCAGATGTGAACGAGTCTCCCTCGTGCGAGGGATCGCGGCTTATCGGAGTGACTCGCCCGATAAATCTTCGAAGGGTTTCGGATGGCTCGGCATCCCGTCGCAGCAACCAGGTTGTCAGCACCTGTGATCGTCCCGCCAGAGGCCGGGCCACCACCTCCTCTCGACGAGACGCGGCCAAGTGAGAAGCGCCCACCAGTGCCAGCGCGTAACCTGCCGCCACCAGCGTCAGCATCAAGTCGTGGGAGGAAACCTGCTCCACTATCAGGGGCTCCCGATCCGCACCGCGCAGGATGCGACGGATCTGGCGGCAGTGCCCTTCGCATGACTGGGGATCGCAGGCTACCAGCGGATAGCGCAATAGTTCATCCAAAGGGATCCGCTGGTAGGTCAAAAGCGGATGCCGTGCTGGCACGGCTACCACCAACGGGTCACTCCAGACAGGCACCGCCACAATACCATCCCCCACCTCGGCGGATTGGGCGAAGCCCACATCGTAGAGGTCGTCGTGAAGCCCCTTGAGTTGCTGCGCCAGCGGGACTTCGAACAAACGGATATCCACTTCCGGCTCTTCCTCCCGACACTGGGCGAGCACCGCCGTGAGGCGTGGTGGGGTGATGCCATCGGAGAGCGCAACACGCAACTGGTCATGAAAACCTGCGGCAGCAGCCTGCACACTGCTCTTTGCCTGCTCCAGGGCAGTGAAGATGCGTGGCACATGTTCCAGAAAAAGCTGCCCGGCGCGGGTCAACCGCGTACTGCGGGTGGTGCGGTTGAAGAGGCGAACTCCCAGCTCCTCCTCCAACTCCTTGATCGCTCGCGACAACGGTGACTGCTCAATGTGCAGGCGTTCGGCCGCTCGAGCGAAATGTAATTCCTCGGCGACGGCGAGAAAACAGCGAAGGTGACGTAGCTCCATGCAATTAGCTCCATATTCCAGTCTCTCTGGTGGTCATCCTTTTCATCTGGAATATGAACATCCATCTACTACGGGTGCTCTCGATGCTACCGGTTCAGGAAGAATTCCACCGGCACGACAAATTCCAGTATTTCACCCTGCATCTCCGTTGGTGGCTCGGGCAGAGGCTGGGCGCGGTCGATCAACTCCAGGGTTTCTTCATCCAACAGAGAATGGCCCGCACTCTGCTCGATGCTTTTTGCCAAGACATTACCTTCACGATCCATGGTAAAACGAAGATAGGCGACACCTTCCTGCCGGTAGCGACGGGCGCGAGTGGGATAACGCTTGGCTTCATTGAGTTTCAACATCAGGCTGTTTTGCCATGTAGGGATGGCAGTCGCGTTGAACGCCGGAACAACTACGCCCTGTTCAGGCGCCGCAGCTTCAAGATCCTCCTGTGCCGCGTCCGGCGGCGCGCTCGCCATACTCGACGGTTGATCCTCCGGGGGAAGATCTTCAGGCGCTTCCGGTGGTGGAGGTTCTTTAGGCACCGGTCGCTCTTCGGTCACCGGTTCGGGTTTCGGTTTTACCGCCACCTCGGGTTTAACCTCGGGCGGCGCGGGTGGTATCTCGGGTTCTGGTTCGGGTTCGGGTAGTAGCTCTGGTTTCGGCGGTGGCGTGGTTTCCGTCTGTTCCGGGCCGGGCGGCATATCCGGCTGGGACGTCGGCGCCACCGGAACAGGCGCCAGTTCAACCACCATGGCAGCGGGTGGCGGGGTGTTTGCCCCTGTGCTTTTCTCGGGCATGAACCACCAGGCCAAGGGCGCCCCATAGGCGATCAATATAATCAGCAGCGAGGTTAACCACCGCAACCCCTCTCTATCGCTTTTCAGGGGCTCGTCTTTCAGATCCGGAACTATCGCCAGGATATCCGGCGATGCGTCGCCGCCTGCCTTTATCAATGTCAGCCGGGGTTTGCGGGCGAGATTGTCCGTCAAGGGCTTGTAACCTCCGGCGCTGTGCTTTCCAATCCTACTAGGGCGACCTTCAGGTAACCGGCCTCCCGCAATCGGTTCATGGTTTGCATCAGGGTATCGTAATCAACGGTCTTGTCGGCACGGAGGAAGATGCGCTGTTCCGCATTTCCTTCCGAAGCGGTGTTGAGTACCTTGGGTAACTCATCCAGTGTGACCGCATCATTACCCAGCGCCAAACTGTGATCCGCCTTGATGGTCAGGTACAGGGGTTTATCGGGTTTCGGTTGGGGTTCCGCAGTGGACGCGGGTAAGTCCACCTTCACATCCACGGTCGCCAGCGGCGCGGCCACCATAAAGATGATCAGCAGCACCAACATCACGTCGATAAAGGGCGTGACGTTGATTTCATGGTTTTCCACCAGTTCATCGTCATGCTGGATTCTGGCACTCATAATCTACTCCTCACCGCCGGGTGTCTTACCTTGCACCGCGTAGCGACTGAGATCACGGGACACCAGCCGCAGGATGGCAGCAGATGTGTCCCCCACCAGCGCCTTGTAGGCGGCAATCTGACGGGCAAAATGGTTGTAGATCACCACAGCGGGTATGGCGGCAACCAAACCGAGCGCGGTGGCCAGCAGTGCCTCGGCAATACCGGGAGCCACCACCGCCAGGTTGGTGGTCTGCGCCTTGGAGATACCGATAAAGCTGTTCATGATGCCCCACACAGTACCGAACAGACCAACGAAGGGCGCAGTTGCACCAATCGTTGCGAGAATACTGGTGCCCTTGGTGATCCTGCGCCCGGCGGCCGCTTCCAAACGCTCCAGACTGGAGGCGACGCGTTCCTTCACCCCTTCAGCATCGGCCAGGGTGTTGACGGACAATTTCAACTCCTGGGCGGCAGCGCGAGTGAGCTCCGCGCTACCCTGGCCTTCGTCCAGATTATTATGAGCAGCTTTCAGGCTGTCTGCATCAGCGACAATGCTCAGGGTTTGGCGCTGGCGTTTCACCAGTACGCGTAGCTCCCGGGTTTTGGCCACCAGCACCGTCCAGGTGGCGATGGAGGCCAACGCCAAGCCGATCATCACCGCCTTTACCACCCAATCCGCCTGCATAAACATGCCCCAGGGGCTTAGATCATGGGGCAGAACCGGCTCCGGTTCGGCGCTTGCAGTTGCCATCTGCCGCTCGGTGCCGATTTCATCCAAATTTTCCGGGGTGGTAACGTCGATGGCAGAGGACTCCGTTGCAGCCCCAGTCTCGTCACCAGGGTCGGAGGCAGGCACCTCCAAACCAGGGGTTTGTCCTGTCTGTTGCCCGGTTCCGTTATCAGCAGGCTCTTGCCCCGTGACAGTCAGCGACAATAGCAGGCAGCCTATCAATAAGCCTGCCTGCCTAAATCCGTGATGAATCATTCCTATTCCTCGTATCCACGTTGATTTCCAAATGTCAGATCGCCACCAGCAAAAGCGCTGCACCAGCCAGGCCACTGCCTGTGGCGGTAGCAATCAACAGCGCCGGGCGATAGGTCAGCAGCCCAACCACCAATAGCGCCGCCACGCTTAACACGCCGAACACTAATACCAGGCCAAAACCCCACCCGGTGTTGGTGGTGGCCGTCATAAAGGTAATCGTCAACAGCGACCAACCGGCCATCCGCAGCCAGCTCCGGCGACTTTGATGTTTAATACGCAATCCCGCCTGGCGGGCGTGGCGCTCCATGGACAGCGCCAGGCAAGCGAAACCAGCCAGCGCCAACATCAGTTGTGTCAGGGTCGCCAACGGTCCGGCGCTCATAACTGCTCTCCATAAAGGGAGTTTCCGGGCGATGCTGTCGGCACCGAGGAGCCGGTGTTCGCCACAGGCAATCTTCTCCTGACCTGAAGTGCACACCACCCCAGCAGCAAACCTATGGCCAGCATGGTCAGATCGAACCCTGCAAACACCCAATCCCCGGTTGCCAGGCTCTGCCCCAGATGCCGATCAGTGGTGAACACATTGATCACGGGCAACAAACCAAATGCCAGAGCCGCAATACCCAGTTGCTCAATCCACGCGCGCGCGGTCGGTCGCAATACCGCATGGATCAGCATGGCCAGCCAGGCCAGGAACATACTATGCGCCTCCCAATCCGCCCGGCCTGTCATCTCTACCGGTAGCAAACGATTTGCCCAGAAGTAGGCGGCAATGCCCACCGGCAGGCCGACGATGGTGCCCACATTGAGTTTTTCCACCAGGCGTAATCCCAGGTGCGGCGTGCCGTGCCTTTTTTCCACCCGCTGGCGGCGCTTCACCGCCCACAGCACCAGGCCGGTGGCGATCATCGCCGTGCCCAGCAAGCCGGACAAAAAGTACAACCAGCGCAATAGCGGCGGCGCGAAAAGACCTTCATGTAAACCGATAAAGAGATCGCGGACATTTTTCGCCGCCGACGTCGCGGGCGGCACCTCATGCAGCAACTCGCCGCTAACGCCGTCGAACACTAGGCGCTCTCCAGTACTGGCCACGCGGCTCTCGATGTTTTCATAGAAAATAATGCGGGCGTTGCTGTCGTTGGGGTGGCGAATATCGATGCTGCGAATCCGTCCCTCGCCCCAGCGGGTTTCCACTGCCGCCACCAGCCCTGTCAATGGCACCAGCGAGGCAGATTCGCCGGTGGCTTCCGCGACCAGGCCCGGGGGATCAAAGACATCAGCGATAAACTGTTGCCGTGCGTCGCCATCAACACCGTAGTGAGCGGCTACAATCAGGGGCATGTACGAAAACCCCATAAAGATCAGGCCGGAGTAGGTGATCATCAGGTGGAACGGCAATGCCACCACGCTCAGCACATTGTGGGCGTCCAGCCAGGAGCGCTGACCCTTGCCGAGCCGGAAGGTAAAGAAGTCCTTGAAGATTTTCTTGTGGACGATAATCCCCGTGATCAGTGCCAGCAGCATAAACAGCGTGGCAAAGCCAACAAGAATGTCCGCCAGGGTGACGGGGAGATAGTGGAGCTTCCAGTGCATTCGATAGAGCAAGTGGCCGCCACCAGTATCGCGGGCGGCAAGGCGCTCACCGGTAACACCGTCCACATGATAATCACCGCTGACCGCGCTGGCGCCTTCGTCAACAGAAGCACCCTGCCAGAAAACGCCGGGGTAGGGCTGGTGACGACCGGCGGGCAGCGTCAGGAGCCAGCGCTCCGCCCCCGGAGCCTCGGACTTGAGTTGATCCATCAACAGTGAGGCTGTTTCAGCGGTATCCAACCCAACCTGCGCCGGTGGCAGCTCCGGCTGCATCCAGCGGTCAATCTCGGTATCGAAATAACCGGCAGTACCGGTGAGGAAGATAAAAAACAGCACCCAACCCAGGGTCAACCCCGCCCAGGTATGCAACCAGGCCATCAACTGACGAAAGCCCGCCTTGGGTGGCTCCAAAGTATCCGTGTCGCTGCCAGTCTGCCTCATGCCCACCGCCCGGCAAACCACAGGCCAACACCGGCCAGCACACAGGCGGGCACCACCAGCCCGAGCCAGACCTTGCCCGGCCGGCGCACCGTAAATGCCCAGATTGCCGCGCCCACATACACAACAAAGCTAAGCAGGTTGCCCACCAGCGCGGCCTCACCCCTAGGCAACGGCAATACGCCGCCCAGAAATACTCCTGCCGCCGTGGCCAGGGCATAGCCGCCCAACACCGTAGCGCAAATTAATGACAGCAAGCGCCATCCGGTTAAACCCATCTGATAACCACCTAAGTTCATTAAAGTGCCAACGCACGAAAAAATTTCGAGGCCACACGCCCTTGGCAGTAGGTGCGCGGCGCCAGAGAGCTGAAATCGAATAGGCATCCCTGCCGGGGCTGTCGCCCTTCTTTTCATCCTGATACCTATAATGACGAACGAGAGTCAAAAAAGGGCAACCCCTTTTTTGGGTTATATCTTCGCCAACTACCCATGTCATCGGCTTTTATCGACGTGAACCGGCATGGCTCAACGCCAATATTGCCTTTCCAGGTTCAGTCTAATCACGCCCTAAAGTCTGACACTCGCTGACAGCAACACGGTTCTCGGATCACCAATGCGAGTACCGTTAAAGCCATTCCAATAGTGCTTGTTAAACAGATTGAGGACATCCAGCCGCAGGGTGATTGGTTTGCCGCTTAGATCAAGTTGGTAGCGGGAGCCGAGGTCAAACAGGGTGTACCCAGGCACCTTGTCGGTGTTGAAGGTGTCGCCATAGCTGGAACCGTTGTAGAGTGCGGCTGCTGAGAATGACAGATTGCGCATGCTGGGCACAGTGTACTCGGCCCGGATCTTGAACAGCTTTTCGGCGACATCCGTTGGGCGCTTGCCTTCCAGCTCTGGATTCTCCCGCTGGTCTTCAACTTTGGCATCAAGCCAAGTAAATCCGCCGAGAACACTGAGATCCGATGTCAGCTTTCCCAAGAGGACGAACTCCACGCCCTGGTGAACCTGCAACCCATCTTGAACGAAACGCGGTGCGCCAGGGTTGCCCAAGTCGTAATATTGCAGGCCTTTTTCAATGCGAAATAGCGCGGTGTTGAGTGACAGATCCAGCCAGCTCAACTTGGCGCCGATTTCAATCTGTTCGCTGACCAGGGGGTCGAACACCTCTCCGGCGTTTGCAACCGGGGCGCCGTTATATTCGACGCCAGCGGTTCCACCTGACTCCAGAGCTTCCATGTAACTGATATAGGTGGTGAGATACTCCTGGGGTTTATAAAGCAGGGATAGGGATGGGGTCACTGCGGATTCATCGTACCCCTCATCAAAGGGGCTCCAGATGTAGGTCAATGTTTCCAAGGATGTATGAGCCACACCAAGTAACGCGGACCATTTTTCATTCACCGTAACATCATCACCAATGACGACATTCCGGGTTTTTTGGTGCGACACATTTTGCAGCACTCCGCGATTGACAGGCGCTATCGTATTTGGCCGACTGACGTACGTTGGAGAATCCAGTGTTAAACCGGTGAGGGAAATTGACGCTGCACTGGTCCCATCCATGCGATCCTGCCACGACTCGCTAAATTGATACCCAAGGGTCAGCTTGTGTGAAATTTCTCCTGTATCGAATCCAAAATCAGCATAGATCGAACCGCCTTTATCTCGTTGCTTACTTACTAAGTCGTTCACACCTGGACTGTACACGCCACTGATACTCTGGTCGTAAGTATGATCTGAAGTCAGTGTATTTCGCGTACTTTCCGACCCTCGTGTCCCCCGATTATCGATGTAAGCCCCGCGAATAGCGATGTTTTCAGCGATATCCCATTTCAGGTTTACTCCATACCTGGTGTAGTCGTACCACCGATTGGTCCAGGGCTGGCCCCAGGAAATGTCGTTGTCGATCGCACTCGCTTTCGGCCTTGAAACACCGTCACCAAAATACCAGTATGTCTGCGATCCATTGACGTCGTAGGTGCGCTTCATACCGTGGAGCTGTACCCAGAAACCGTCGAATAATTCCCCATCCAGAGCCAGGCTGTAAAAACTTTTCTCGATTTCTTGCCTCTCAATCGCGGTGTCACCATCTTGCTCAACCAGATTTATCCGGTAGCCGAAGCGACCGTCAGAATCAAACTTGCCGCCAAAATCACCGTGCACATGCCAGCTCTCGTTGCCAAGACTACTCAGAGTAATGTTGTTTAATCTCTCGTCAGTTGAGCGCTTGGTGATGTAATTGACAACGCCGCCAATATTGTTGGGGCCATACAAAAAGCCCGACAAACCGGTGAGAATTTCAATTCGCTCTGCATCCTCCGTAGTTGATGTATGGTTGTACTGGTCGTCTGGCACTCCATCCCGATAAGAGTTTTGTACTGTAAAACCCCGCATCATTACCCGGGGTTGGTTGTTCTCATGCTGGGGACGGACTAATTGGGTCGTGGGGTTCATACGAAAGACCTGATCCGGAGTCGTTGCCTGCAGATTTTCCATCAGCTCTTCGGAGTAAACGGTCATCGAATACGGTGTATCCTGCAACGTGCGACCCTGCCAGGGGCCGACTTGCGACACTTTCTCTGTGACGTAGCCCATTTCCGTGCTCCCGTCACTCACGGAATCTCCTGTCACAGTAACGGGCGGCAGCATATTCGCCTGTGCCTGCTGCAATACATAATCCCCATTACGTTGCCGAACCGCCCGCTGCCCGGTACCGCTCAACAGTACATCGAATCCTTGTTCAACCGTGTAGGTACCTTTCAGGCCGGAAGACTGGACATCCCCCAGTTGTCCGGCGTCGAAAGACAACGCCACACCGGCCGCACCCGCGAACTGGCTGAGCACCTGGCTCAGCGGCCCGGCGGAAATCGTAAAGTTGCGGGCTTCGCTTGCGACCCGCGGGGTGGTGGGTTCGGCGGCGTTGGCGATGGAATAAAACGGCCCAACCGACAGCACCGCTATGGCGATGCCAACTGCCAGGGTTAAAGGCTTCTTCTCCGGTTTTCGTTGTGTGCATACTTTCGTTGTGAACATTGCGGCTCCTTGTCTTTGCCAGGTTTCAAGGGAGAGCCGATTCAGGAAGTGCAAATGTGCAACGTAGCGATAAATTTTCAAAAAGATTTTTTGTGGAGCCAAACTTTACGGCGACGGTTTGTCGATAGATGTCCGTCTGACATTTTCGCCTGCAGGGCAGGCTCCTACGGAATGCAACCATGCCTAAGCCGGGGTGATGCGCACAAAATAGCTGGTTACCCGCTGTTGACGCACGGGGAACGCCCGCTCCAGCACCATCAGCGCCCGGTCGGTATCGTCCAGGGGAAATGCGCCTGAGACCTTTAAATGCGCAACAGCCGGATCACAACGCAGCAGGCCGGGGCGGTAGCGGGTCAGTTCCGCAACCAAGTCGCCCAGGGGCATGTCCACCACCATCAGGCTGCCGTTGACCCAGGATACGGTGTTATCTGCCAGTGGCTGCGGATCGCCAATCCGGCGATCGGTAAAATGCAGTTGCTGACCCTGTTGAATTTCTACGGGCTTACCGCCGTGAGCGGCGGTGACCCGCACCGCTTTCTCCAACACATTGACGCGGGCGCTGTCGCGGTCGATGCGCAAAGCAAAACGTGTGCCCAATGCCTCTACCCGGCCCTGCGGCATTTCCACGATAAACGGGCGCGGGGGAGAAACCGGGTCCGGCGCGGTCTGCACAAGAATTTCGCCCCGGTGCAGGCTGACCTGTCGCACCGCCTCGGCATAGCGAACATCGGCAGCACTGTCGGTATTCAGCACCAGCAACCCGCCGTCGGCCAGGGTGACTTCCTGCCGTTCGCCGGTGGCAGTGGTGTAACCTGTCTGCCACTGGCGCCAGGGCATGACCTGCCAGGCAATCAAGGCCACCGGCGCCACGGCGGCCACCATACCGAGCCGACGGATCAGTTCCCGGCGAGTCAGCCTGGCTTCATTTAATGCGGATACGGTAAACTCGCCGGGCAGCCGGGAAAAGTTGGCCTGAACCTGCTCCACTTCAGCCCAGGCAAGGCGATGATGGGGGGACGCCTCCAGCCATTGTCGCCAGTATGCCCGGTCGCTATCTCCTGCTTCGGAAGCCTGCAGGCGGGCATACCAGGCGGCGGCATCACTGACAGCGCGGCGCAGCTCGATGGAGGCAACAGAACTATTCATAATTCACTGCGCTCCAGTCGAAAAAGGCAGCAATGCTCCATGGCTTTAGCCATGTAAGTGTTTACCGTGCGCAACGACACCTCCAACTCCTCCGCTATCTGGTGGTAGTTGCGGCCATCGAGTTGGGACAGCAGGAATGCCTGCCGGACGTTAGCCCCCAGCCCACAGAGCATGGCATCCAGTTCCATGAGGGCCTCAATGGCCAGCGCACGCTCCTCTTCCGACGGCCATTGAGGTTCGGGCAATGTGGCCAGCACCTCCAGATACTGCCGCTCCAGGGTGCGTTTGCGAAACAGATCGATCGTCAGCCCCCGGGCAATAGTGAGCAAAAAATGCCGGGGTTCGCGGATCTCGCTACCTTGTCGCGGGGCGCGAATGACCCGCACGAAGGTATCCTGCGCCAGATCCTCGGCATCCATAACATTGCCTAGTCGGCCCCGCAGCCAGCCCAAAAGCCAACCGTGGTGGTTGCTGTAAAGCGAGTCGAGCTGCTGATAGACAATCGTGTCGGTCATTGCCGATCAGTGAACTGTAGTAGTCAATGAATGAATTTCAGCCTGCCGCTGAACCGGCGACAACGCGGGTTCAGCTTCGGGTCGCAACGGCAGGTAATAGCCCCGGGACTCCAGCCGCTGGCACAGACCCAGCACCATCGCCGAGCAGACACGGGCAACAGTGGGCATCAACCATTGGTGCAGCAGAAATTCCGCCTGGGTCGGTTGCTGATTCTGGTGCAGGGAGGCGACCTGGAGAAATGTCAGTTCATCCGGGCTGATGCCAACACACCCCAGATGCTGGATCTGCAGGATATGCCTGGACCCGGAAAAGATGCCGTGTAGCAACTGATCGAACAGCCCTTCGGTGCAAGGCGGCAGCCCGGCGGCGCGAAATCCCAGTTGCCAGTCCGGCACCGGTTGCATGTTGTCGCTGGCGTGGGCATGGGCCCACAGGCGGAAGCTGACCAGAACCAGATTTTCCGCCGTGTGCAATTGCGGAACCTGGAGTGTTTTATTCAGTGATTGCACCCTTGACCCATCCATACCTGATATCCAAGCCATGATTTAGAAAACTATGGCAACCATAAATGATCTTTTTTGCGAATGCAAACGATTATCATTTACATAAAGGGTATGGGATCGCCCGTCAGGTACGCAAGACCCACAAATTAAATCACGGATGATTGGACGAGTGGGGTTTTGACCATTGCGCTGCTAAATTTAGCAGCGTGTATTTTGGCAAATACACGACAGGGCTATTATCCCCGGTGCGCAGCTCTCCTTGGATCGAAGGATTGAGGTGATAGAGGCCCTAACTCCCCTCTTCCACATACAGGACGAGATTGAAACCAACGAGTTTGTAGCCCAGCTGTTCGACTTCGCGTTTTTTTTGCTCGTAAAGCGCGGTGTCGGTAAGTTCAACGATTTCGCCGGATTCCTCGCAGACCATATGATAATGCTGTCGTCCCCGTGCCAGTTCAAAATTCGCCGGGCTGGAAGTAAAGTGGTGTCGCACCACCAGGTTCGCCTCCTCGAATTGTGCAAGGATTCGATAGATGGTTCCGAGGCCAATGGGCTCATCATTTGCGACCAGCTCCTTGTAAACGTCTTCGGCTGTCAGGTGCCGCCTCTTTGGCTCCGCATCCATCAGGGTTTGCAGAACCTTTACTCTCGACAGGGTTATCTTTAATCCTGCTTGGCGCAGGGTTTGATTGATTGATGTCATCTCACTTTTTCGGTTCACTTTCTGTATAAGACGAACGAGACGTACAAAAAGGGCAACATCCTATGGACAAATTGTGGCGGCCTCCATGCCGCCCACGTCGTCTGGTTCGATCAGAAGGTGTAACGCGCACTGACAACAAAGGAACGCCCCGGCTCCAGCAGGGTTTTCACAGTAGGAAACTCCTGCCCGTAGGTGGCGCGGTCGGTATAGGCTTCGTCTGTCAGGTTGTCGATTTCAAAGCGCAGGGACAGGCTGTCGAGGATGGCGTAATCGGCGTAGGCACCAATAACGGTGTAGCCCTTCTGGGAAGCACCACTGGTTTCAACGTCGTTGTTATCCAGCGCGATCTCCGCATTCAGACCCAGCTCCAGGCGCTGCTCCGGGAAGTGCAGCGCACCGGTGACGGTGAACAGCTCCCCGAGGGGAATGGTGAAGTAGTTGCCGTCATAAGAGCTGGCGATGACCCCGTCCTTTTCAGACTCGATGTTGGCGTATTTCAGCGAAACATTACCCCGGCGGGCGAAGTATCCCACCAGCACATCGAAACCCTCGATATCAAAATCGGATACCAGGTTTGGGCCGCCCCCCCAGGATGCCACTCGACCGTTGTCGATCTTGGTGCGGAAGCTGTTGGCCTCGGCGACAAAGCCATTGCCGTTGAGCTTGATACCCACGGAATAGTTGTTGGCCTCAACCGGGGCAATGCTGGCGTAGTTCCAGGCGCCGTTAAGGATATAGTTCTCGGCCAGGGCAATACCGCCCCAGACGTCTGCATAACCGGCATTCAGGCTGACATGATCGTTGAGCCGGACTTCACCGAACAGGTTGGCACTGAGGCCGGAATCGTCCTGGTCGGAACCGTCGGTGCCGGTAAAGTCCTGCTGGTCATAACGCAGGCCATAGGAGAGATCGACATTGTCACCCACGGGCTGGCGGAACTGAACGAAGGCACCGACGTTTTCAGCCTGTTCCTCCAGGTCCGGGTCGCCCGCGAATTTGAAAATGGCGCTGTCGTCGTAGTAATCAACACCTGCGGCAATCTCGGCAAATGCCGTGTGAAAGGTGTTTTTCACAACCGCCGAGGTGCTCTCGGTAATGCCGGTGTAGACAATGGTTGCAGAAGGGTCGCTTAAGGGTACTTCGCGGGTTTCCAGCTCCGTCTCATTGTTGGCGACAGTCAGGCTGGGGTTCCACAGGCCGCCGCCTGTTTCACGACTGTAGTTAAACACCGTGTTCTCCCGGCTGAGGTCGTAGATCCGTGATTCCGGCACCGGCCGCCCGGCTGTCAAGCCACCAAAATTGGCGCGATAAGGCCGCGCCGCATCATCGTTGACCCGCTCATGGGTCAGCTCAAAACGCCCCGCCTGTTGGTTCTCGTAAGCGATCTTGGCCAGGCCGCTCAGCAAGGCAGGGCCGGTAAAGCGCACGGTGTCGCCCTCGCCGTCTTCGTAGTCGTCACCATCCACATGGTTAAGGTAACCGAGAAATTCAAAGCCATTGCTGCGGCCATACAGTGAGCCCGCCGTGGTTGTGTGATCGCCATTGGAGCCGTAGCGCCCGTTCACAAAGCCGCCGAAATCCCGGTCGCTGTCCAGCAGGTCCGCCACGTCGACGGTTTCATAGATCAAGCTGCCGCCAATGGCGCCGGGGCCGTCGTCCGCCGGGGCAACCCCGGCCGAGGCGCGCACTGCCTTAAGCAAAGCCGGGTCAATCAGGTTGGTAGCATTGTGGTGGAACACCTTGTTGTTCTGTCGGCCGCCATCCACCTTCACCAGCATGGCGGTCTCTTCCACCCCGCGAACATAGACCTTCTGATTGATGGCCATGGAGCCACCCACGGCAACAGAGGGTTCCTTGCGAAACAGGTCCTTCAGATCCTGGGGCTGGGAGGCCTGAATCTCTTCATAGTCGTACGCCACGGTCGTTTGGGCGCCGGCAATGGCGGAGGCGCCAATTTTTACCGGTGGTAAGGCGGTGGCGCTGTCGCCCTCGGGGGCGGCCATCAGGCTTACCTGGTTTTCGCCGGTATAGCGATAGCCCACACCGGAGCCTTCTAATAATTGGCTCAGCGCCTGCTCTGGCGTGTATTCACCGTTCAGCGCCGGAGCCTGTTTGCCCCTTAACAATGACGCATCACCTCCAATGGTCAGCCCCGCCTGATCCGCCAGCTCCAGCACCGCCCGATCCAGCGGCTGGGCGGGAAGACTGAGGGTCACGGCTGGATTATCGGCCAGTGAAACGGCCGGCAGACCAAGACTCAGGCCCAAAGTTAACAGGGCCGTGGTGAGCGGTCGGCGAATAAAGCGGTTGTCCATGGAATGTGCTCCTGCATAGTCGTTGTGAGGTGTTGCTTATCTCTAATGACAAAGCAGAAGCGAAATCGGGCAGTGGGGATTGAAATAATTTTAGCCGATCATCCCATGATCGCCGAATAGCTTTGAATTCATGGCGCGGTCCCTTTCCGTAGGTGGGTTGAGCGCTAGCGATACCCAACATGCGGTATCGGGCGTCACGATTTGTTGGGTTTCATTCCTCAACCCAACCTACGGGCTACGGGCTACGGGCTACGGGCTACGGGCTACGGGCTAGAAGTTTAGAATGACCAGTCAACCTTTGCCAGAATTGTTCTGGGAGCACCAGGCTCTATCCATGTAAGCCTGCCTCCGGTTGATTCAATGTAGTATTTATCGAACAGGTTTTTGACGTTTAGCGAAACACCCACATCAGGAGAAAACTTGTACCGAGCCAGTAAATCTACAGTTGCATACCCTGATGCTGAAAATGAGTTATCAAGAGATCCTTCCCGTTCACCTGATGCGAATACTCCGGCACCAATTTCCCAGTCTGAAAGCGGCTCGTTTAGGAATGAATAGGTAGTCCAAAGACTTCCGCTCAATCTGGGAGCATTTGGGAGGCGGTTTCCTTCGTCATAAGTATTATCATCGACGATCTCGGAATCCATCCATGAAAATGAACTCAATAGGTTCCATCCGGGAGTTAGCTCTCCGCTGACATCAATCTCTAAGCCACGACTACGTTGCTCACCGGTTTGTATCGAAAAATTTGCATTTTCAGGGTCACTAGTCGATACATTTTTTCGAACGAGATCGAAAATTGCAAATGTCGTTGATAAGCGCCCGCCCATCCATTCTCGTTTTACGCCCAGCTCCAATTGTTCTCCTTCTTCAGGCTTAAATTCTTCACCGCTTGCACTGGCGCCTGAAAGCGGGGGAGCAAAGGACTCTGTATAACTGAGGTAGAAACTCATGCTTTCTGTTGGTTGGAATATTAAACCAGCACGAGGCGAGAATTCATGATCTTTTTTGTTGTCGGTAAGGAGGTTTGCATTAGCCTGATAATTAGTTTCGACGATATCATAGCGCCCGCCAAGCATGACTTTCCAGTTACGATTGAACGAGATCAAATCGTTGATATAGATCCCATAGAAATCTATATCCCTGGCTTGTCCTCCAGTGAAGCTGGTAGGCCCTGGTGTTGACCCATATACCGGCGCGAAGATATCAATCGCATCGATTGTGGCTAGACTAAATGCCATATCGAGCTTCGTCTGGTTTGCATCAACACCTATTAATAGGTCGTGATCCATTGCCCCAATAGATAAATGCCCAATGAGGTTTGCCTGGGCACCAAAATTCTCAGTTTCCCAAAGTACCTCCTGATAGTTTCGATTTAATGTTCGGTCATCTGCCTGTAGAGAAACAGGATTAACTGCTTTTATGGGTTGGTCGCTGTTTGTTATTTGTGTCAATGCCCGTAGAGTCCAATCGCTATTAATGCTGTGTTCTACTGCGAGTGTCGTGCGATGGTCTTCGGATTTGGTGGTGCTATAAGATTCTCCCAGATATCGTTCGCGTGGCAGGAGGGTTAGGTTGTTGCCGTTTTCAGCAACCAGTCCTCGATCATACATTCGTTCCTGATCTGTATATTCGAATTGAAGGTCGACAGTTGTCTTTTTAGAGGGCAACCATCGTAGCGATGGTGCAATGAGCAACCGTTGTGTATTGACGAAATAATCTCGAAAGTCCCCTCCGTCCCGGTAGCTCGCATTCAGCCGTCCTAGCAGTTTACCTGATGTACTTAAAGGCTGGTTTAAATCTACTTCTACAAGTTTGTAATCATCAGTCCCATAAGTTCCGCTAAGCCTTCCAAAGGCTTCTTGTAATGGTTTCTTGGTAACAAGGTTAATCAATCCTCCCGGTTCGACTTGCCCGTATAGGATGCTGGCTGGACCTTTGAGAACCTCAACCCTTGAAAGGTTTGATAGTTCGACAAAACTGGAGTCCCCAAAGGATGCAGGCGAGAGGACTCCATCTCTGGCAAGCCTAAGGCTACTGAATCCACGAATCGTGAAGCTTTCTGACCGATTACCAGCGGTTGAGTCGATGCGTACTCCACTAACATTCCTAACCACATCTTTTAAACTTGATACATTTTGGTCTTTGATAACCTTCTCTGACACTACTTGGATGGAAGCTGGGGTGTCAATTATTGCGATATCCATTTTAGTGGCCGTTGCGCTACGTGTCGCGGTGTAGCTTGCTACGGGCCCGTAGGCTGATTCTTCAGAAGCATCCGCACTCACCTTCACGGGCGGCAATGTGGTCACCCCTTCACTTTCTCCCATCAAAGTAACCGTATTTTCACCACTAAACCGAAACCTAATCCCCGACCCCGCCAACAACTGCTGCAGGCCCTCGGCAACAGTGTATTCCCCCTTGAGGCCGCTGCTGGTTTTGTTGTTTGTCAGCTCTCCGGCGCCACTCAGGTACAACCCCGTCTGCTCCGCAAAACGGTTCAGAGCTGCGGACAGGGAGCCTGCGGGAATATCAAAGGCCATGCGTGCCTGTGATTCCACATTGCTTTGAGCATTGGCGTGGCTCGACAACAGCATGGGCAGTGTGACGGCGGCGGATCCGACAAGCCCGGTGCAGGCAATATGAATGGCCAGGGCCAGCGCACTGGTATTGCGGGCACTTTTACCCGGTGTGTGAGTGGGTTTTCCCTCGGGTTTGGGCACAAAAGTGAACGGCATTTTCAAGACTCCCTCAAAGGCTAAAGTTTCTGGTTCTTACCCTTACACGGGCGAGCCAAAAAAAGGGAAGTCTTAAGGTGAGTTTTTTTGTAATCAGATACGGATTTAGTGGCTGGGTTCGAGCGTTACCCACCAGGGCAACAATCGGTTGATGCGTATGGGCAGGGCGTCCTCCAGCATGGCGAGGGCATGATCAGGTTTGTCAGCCGGATAGGTGCCCATCACTTTCAGGCCGGCCACCGATGGATCAACACCCAGGTAGCCGTGGCGATACCGACCCAGTTCCGCCACCAGTTCCCGAAGCGGAATGTTGTCCGCGACGATCAGGCCCTGGCTCCAGGTGGCCCGTGAGCGCTGCGCCTTTTCCACTTGGCCTATGCCACTGGTGCTAAACAGGGCTTGCTCACCAGCCTGCAAGGTACGGCTACGGCCTTCGATAGTTTTGATTTCCACCGCGCCCTCGTAGACGGTAAGAAGGGTGCTGCCCTCCCCTTGCCAAACGCTAAAGCGGGTGCCCAGCGCGCGCAGTTGCCCTTGCCGGGTGTTGACGACAAAGGGGCGATTGAGGGAATCCTTGCCGGTTTGGATCAGAACTTCGCCGGTGCGGAGGCTGATCTGGCGTACGCTGTCGTTGTAATTGACATCCACGGCAGTCGCTGTGTTTAGCCATAGCTGCCCACCGTCGGCGAGGGTGAGCTGGCGGGTTTCACCGGTGGCGGTGTGGTGATCCGCCGTCCAGCTATCAACCACCTGTTGGGTGACTGCGGACAGCGGTGTGTAACGCCAACTGATCAAGGCCGCCATGCAGGCAAGGCCGCCCCCCAGCGCCTTGCGCCGGCTAATGCGTTCGGCGCGGCTGGAGTTAAGAATTCTTCCAACGCCCTCTGTGCCCGCGCTCTGTTGCGCCAACTGGAAACGCTGGCCGACCCGCTCCACATAGTGCCAGGCTTGTTGGTGTTCGGTACTTTGGTTTATCCACGCCCGCCACCGGGTCTGATCCTGTTCCGTAATGTCGTCATCCGACAGCGTCGCAAACCATTCCGCCGCTTGTTGCAGGATGGCGTGGTCGGGCACGGTGCGTTCCGCCATCAGCGCACCGCCTCCTGATGCCGCGCCTCGATCAGCACGCACTCCAGCATGGCGCGAGCCATCCAGGTTTTGATGGTGCGCTCGGATACGTCCATGCGGGCGGCGATCTGCTTGTAGGTGAGCCCATCGAGCTGGGCAAGAAGAAAGGCGCGTGCGACCTTTTCAGGCAACCGGCGAAGCATGTCGTCCAGTTCGCAGAAGGTTTCAATGATGATGGCGTGGTCTTCCGGGGAAATATCCACTTCTTCTGGCCGCGCCGCCAGCACTTCCAGCCATGCCTGCTCAACCGCCTTGCGTCTCCACATATCGATACACAGGCGATCGGCAACGGTGCGCAGGTAGCCGCGGGCGCTGTCGATATTGTCCACTGAGCGCGGTTTTATCAACAGGCGCAGGAAAGTGTCCTGGGCAAGGTCGGCGGCCAGCTCCCGGCAACCCACACGACGGCTGAGCCAGTTGTGCAGCCAGCCGTGGTGGTGGCGATACAGGTGGTCTGCCCGGTGGGCGTCCAAACCAGCAACGTCAGTCATGGCTGGTCCGCCGCGGCGAGATAAACAACATAGGGTGAGAAACAGCGCTGCTCCAGGTTCATGCTGTCCGCCAGCAGATCAAGCGCCGCCAGCGAGTCATCGGCGGGCAGCGCGCCGGTAAATCGGCGATTGTCGGCGCTGCTATGGAGATGAATCAGGCCACGGTGGTAGTGACCGAGGCGGGCAACGACCTCCGACATCGGTGCATCCTGAAAGACCAGGCGTTTGCGAGACCAGTCCGGGTAGGCGGGCAGGTCGCCCGCCAACATCTGAATGAATTCAGCCTGGAGCCGCACTTGCTGACCAGCCTCCACGACACGGGTGGTTTGTTGGTCGGCGGTGCTGACTTGCACCTGAGATTCGTAAACGCTGACCACGCTGTGGTCGTCACCCCGGCGGACGCTGTAGCGGGTGCCCAGTGCCTGTACGGTTCCTTCGGGCACGGCTACCACCATGGGGCGTTGCGGGTCCTTGCTGACCTCCAGCAGCACTGCGCCCCGGATCAGTTCTATGCGGCGCTGTTCCTGGTCGAATGCCACGTCGATAGCGCTGTTGCTGTCCAGGGTTACGCTGCTGCCATCGGGCAAGGTGAGGGTATGGATTTCGCCCATGGCCGTGCGGTAATCCGCCTGCCAGTAGTGCCACGGCAGCTGGAAAATCAGCAGCGCGGCAAGCAGGACAAGCCCCGTCACCGACAGCAGGGGTTTGAAATGGGAGGCGTTTTTTGGGGGACTGGCGGCAAGCCACAACCGCTCCATCTGCTCGAAAACCCGGCGGTGCCGGTTATCCCGGGACAGCCAGCCCTGGAAGGCCTGCCGTTGATCCGGGGTTGGCTCGCCGTCGAGTTGTACCAGCCAGTCGGCGGCCTGCTCGCGGATGATGTCTGTGGTGATGCCCTCCCCCGCCATTACTGATATTCCCCGAGTTCGTCATACAGCCGCTTATGGCAATGTATAAGCGCCCTGGAGATGTATTGTTTGACGCTGCTTTCCGACACTTTGAGCCGCCTGGCGATCTGGCGGTAGCTCTTGCCGTCGATCCGCGCCATCAGAAACGCCCTGCGGGGTTTCTCGGGCAATTCCTCGGTCAACATCAGCAGCACCCGGTGGAGCAGGTCGCGGGCGGCAACAATTTCGGCGGGGCCTTTTTCATCCCAGCTCTCCATCAGGTGGGCCACCTGTTGGAGAACATCTGATTCCACTTTATTGCGCCGGTAGCGGTTGATCAGCAGGCGGTTGGCGATCACCAGCAGGTAGGCGCGGGGTTCCCTTAGCGCACTGATATCCGTGGAAAGCAGACGCAGGAAGGTATCCTGGCTCAGGTCACCGGCATCAAAAGGGCAGCCAAGCTTGCCCTTCAGCCAATTGAGTAGCCAGGGCTGGTGTTCCCGGTAGAGACAGCCGACATCCGGGGAGAGTGCCCGGTCGTAGTTGGCTGCATCAATGTCCTGTGCGTATTGCTGGCCCATGAGGTTAGCTTTCTAACTGTGAACGCAAATGATAATCAGTATTATCTGGTATAGCAAGAGCGCTACTTGCGTTACGCCCTGACATTCCCAGAGGGAGCTGGATACTCCTGCCCCTGACGACCAATGAATCTCTGCCAATCCTCCCGCGTCACCCTATACAACACATGTTCGGACAGGTGGTGATCCTCCGGGAGATCCGGATGAAGGAAGTTTTGACCGGTATTGCTCATGCCGATTCGCTCCATGACAGCCCAGGAACGGTTATTGCCAGGCACTGTGAAAGCAACTACCTGCCCCAATTCCAGGGTGTTGAACGCAAACCGCAATGCTTCCGTTGCCCCCTCCGTTGCATAGCCATTGCCCCAGTGCTGTTTCGCCAGCCGCCAGCCAACCTCAACGCAAGGTGAAAACGGCAACGACGGTTTGCAGGTGTTCAACCCCACCAGGCCGATAAATTCGCCGGTGGCTTTCACCTCTGTGGCCCAGAAGCCCCAACCCAGATTGGATATCAATGACCGGCATTTGTTGGCCATGGCATCGCTTTCAATCTCGGATAGTGGCGCCGGCAGGTACTTCATCACGGAGGAGTCTCCATTGAGTTGTGCGAACGCAGGGTAGTCTTCCCGCCGCCATTGGCGTATTGGCGTAGCCGAAGGCGTGGTGTTTCCAGCGTTGTAATCTGATCGAACATCGGCGGGTAATCCCAGTGAGTGAGTTGAGGGAATCTAAGCAGAGTATTGATATGATAATGATTCTCGTTTACATTTGTCAAAATATAGCCGCTCCCTGATTCACAACAATACGGATCCTCGACTTTTACAGAAAGATTATGCCAACCGTAGACACAGACGCCCACCGCATCCTTGATGCCATGTACATCGACCATCATGGCTGGTTGCTGAACTGGTTATGCAAGAAGCTGCGTTGCCCGCACCAGGCGGCGGATATGGCTCAGGACACCTTCGTGCGTCTGTTCTCATTCAGCGGTGTGCGAAATGTGGAGGAACCCAGGGCGCTGCTGGTTACCACCGCGTCGCGGTTGATGATAGACGCGGCTCGACGGCGCAAGATCGAGCAGGCCTACCTTGAAACCCATGCTTTTCACCAGGGTGAGGTTATGGCAGCGCCATCCGCCGAGGAATTGGCGCTGATCAGCGAAACCTTGATTGTCATCGCCCGGATGCTGGAAGGACTCCCACGAATATGCCGGGAAGCCTTCCTGATGAATCGGTTGGACGGCATGAAACACGGGGAGATTGCCAACCGTCTTGACGTATCGAAAAGCTCGATAAAAAAGTATATCGCCACCGCGATGCTCCATTGCCACCGTATTGTGCAGACAGAGGGTCATTAAAGATGAGCACTATTGCCGGGGATCAAGCCCGTGGGCACGTGTGGGATGAGCTGTTACAACAGGCTGCCGAGTGGCATGTGGCGCTGCACTCCGGGGAAGTAGATGAAGAGGATCGACGCCTGTTCACCACTTGGGTAACTGATCCGGAGAATGCCAGAGCCTATGAAGAACTGGCTGCCGTGTGGGGTCGTTTCGACCCGGCCGCCTCCGCGCCGGCCCGGCAGGCTCTCCGGCAGGCCCTTGACGATGAAAACGACGACAAGCAAAGCCAGCGACAACTGGCCGTGATCGTCACTTGCGGGCTGTTGATTGTGCTATCAGGCCTGGTCGCCGTTATGCAAAGCTATCGGCCTGTATCCACTGGTGTCACCCTGGCGCATTATTTATCGCTGGATTACCTGCTCTCGGATCACAGATCTGGCCTGGGAGAACAACGAACGGTTGTCCTGCCGGACCAGAGCCGCGTGGTTCTCAACTCGTTCTCTGCCATCAACGTGGAATATTCCGCGGGTGAACGGCGGATTCGATTGCTGCAGGGCGAAGTAAACCTCAGTGTGGCCAGTGACCCTGAACGGCCACTCAGGGTTGTTAGCAGGCATGGCACAGCGACCGCGTTAGGCACCCGTTACAGCGTGTATGACCGGGGCAATGCGACCGAGGTGACGGTACTGGAATCCCGTGTGGAGGCGTGTACTCTGCGGGAAGCCGAGCGCCACCACTGTGAACGCTTGGGAGCGGGACAGCGCACCACCGTAGGACATAACGGCGTAGCCACCCCTGAACCCGTTGACCCAGGCTTTGAGCACGATTGGAACGCCAGCACCCTGGTTGTCGAAAATCAGCCCCTGGTGAAAGTGCTGGATGAGATCGGTCGCTACCGTTGGGGGGTTATCCGTGTGAACCACGACGAGTTGGCGCGCTTCAATGTATCCGGTGTGTCCCCACTGGATAATCCAGAGCGGGCATTGGCGGTGCTCGCCCGCAGCTTGCCTGTAGAGATCGTCCACTACTCGCCATTACTGACGGTGGTTTCAAAAAAATAGAGATTCTTTTATCCCGTTTGCCAATTCGCTCGTCATCACTACTGATTATCCCATTTGAATGCCCCGCCACGGCGGCTAAAAAGGAGTCAGTATGCGTAGTCGAACCCCCAGGCAGGCTCTTATGAGTGGCCTTTGTACCTTTGCACTGGTAGCGGCTGGAACGGTGTCCTCAGTAAATCCACTGCTGGCCAATGCCCAAGAGCCTGTCCAGCAAACCCAGCCCACTGCTGTTCTCAGCCTTGACCTTCCCGCCGGATCACTGACCAGAGCCCTGAACCAGCTCGCGCGACAGGCCGGGGTGGCTTTGTCCTTCGAGGCTTCTATTGCCGAGGATAAAACAACGGCCGGATTGAAGGGCAACTACACCCTTGAGAAGGGCATCGCCGCATTGCTTGCCAATAGCGGGCTTCAGGCAAGAAAAGCCCCGGAAGGCTACGTGATAACGGCTGAAGCCGACGGGGATGTACAGACCTTGCCACCGGTAAAAGTCAGTGCCACATCGATTAGTACCAGGGCAGTTTTACCGGAAGCCTATGCCGGTGGTCATGTGGCCAGCGGCGCCCGGCTTGGCATGCTGGGCAATACGGATATTATGCAAACGCCCTTCAGTGTAACCAGCTATACGGAAGCGGCCATTCAGGATCAACAGGCGCGGAGTATTCTCGATGTGTTAATCGAGGAACCATCGGTTCGAAGCGCCAGCGCGCGCACCAATATCAACGAGGATTTCACCATACGGGGTTTCCCCGTCGCCAGCCAGGATGTTGCCCTCAATGGCATATTCGGGCTGATGCCCTACTTCCGTGTGCCCATCGAGATGGCGGAGCGGGTCGAGGTTATGAAAGGCCCAAGCGCCCTGCTGAATGGTATGCCGCCCAGCGGCAATGTGGGCGGTGCGATCAATATCGCCCCCAAGAGGGCCGGAGCGGAACCACTGACACGAGTAACTGCGGAATACCTCTCCGACTCTATCTACGGCGGTCATCTGGATGTGGGCCGGCGGTTTGGCGATGAAGACGAACTCGGCGTGCGCCTCAATGCCGCGTCGCGTAGTGGCGACTCCACTGTGGACTTTCAATCCACCAGTGAGAAAGTGTTTTCCATGGGGCTGGATTACGACAAGGGAGCATTGCGGTTGTCGGCGGATATTCTCCATCAGAATCAGGTGATCGACGGCGTGGTGCGTCAGTTTTCTCTCGATCCCGCCATCATCGACATTCCGTCACCTCCCGGCGGTGAAACCAGTTATCCAGGGCGATGGGGCGATCTGGATATGGAGGACTTTTCCGCTGTCGCCCGCATGGAATTCGACGTTACAGATGCCGTGACCGTTTACGCCGGTTCTGGGGAGCGCCACAGCAGCATGGATTCCCTGACCGGCAACCCCCTGTTGAGCAACGAATCCGGGGATTACCTCTACGCGCCTGCCTGGCAGATATTCAATGTTGAATCCACATCCAACGAGGTTGGCGCCCTGGGCAACTTCGCCACAGGGCCTGTCACCCACGAATGGACGCTGGGCTACACCCGGGTGGAGCAGAACGCGGATATCTTCTTTTACACGGGCTTTCCATTCCAGGGAGCCAATCTCTACCAGCCTGTAACGCTCACTCACGTCAGCCGCGAAGGTATTGAGCCAAACCTGAACCGATATAACGAGACGCTACTAACCAGTTACGCGTTTGCCGACACCCTGTCCTTTATGGATGAACGCGTCCAGCTGACCTTGGGGGCGCGGCGCCAGCAAGTGGAGGTACAGAACTTCAACTTTGTCACCGGCCAGCCATCGGGTGCGGGCTACGATGAAGATGCAACCACGCCAGTTGCAGGCATTGTGATCAAGCCCGGGGAGAATGTGTCCCTCTACGCCAGTTATATCGAAGGACTCAGCCAGGGGCCGAGTGCGCCCAACGATCCTACCCTTACCAACCCCGGCGAGGTCTTTCCTCCCCTGGAATCCAAACAGAAAGAAATTGGCATCAAGATTGATTGGGGAACGCTGTACGGTTCCGTCGCACTGTATGAGTTTGACAAACCCAGCGGCGTCCGCGTTGGCAACACTTTTTCCGTCAACGGTGAGCAGCGCCATCGCGGCCTGGAATTGACCCTGTTCGGTGAACCCCTACCCTCTGTACGCCTCAACGCCGGTTTGGCCTGGATGGATTCCGAGCTGAGTAATACCAGCAATCCGGCAACCGAGGGCAAGGAAGGCATCGGCGTGCCCGAACTCCAGGCAAATCTGCGGGGCGAATGGGAGACACCCTTCCTCACCGGTCTAACACTGCACGCCAGGGTGGTCTACACCGGGGAACAATATGTGAACCAGGCAAATACCCAGGAGGTTGACGATTGGGTTCGCACCGATGTTGGCGCCCGCTATCAGCTGGCCGTTGGTAACAAACCCGTGGTGTTGCGAGCCACTGTCGAGAATGTGTTCGACGAATCCTATTGGGGTGTGGCCACTGCCGGCTATTTGCATCTGGGAGAGGCGCGAACCCTGCTCGTATCGGCGACGGTGGATTTTTGATTCCGGTAACGGTGGAGAGAGATGATGTCGATTAAATCCTGGTATCTGATTCACAAGTGGACGAGCCTTGTTTGCACACTGTCTTTGCTGATGTTGTGCGTCACCGGTTTGCCGCTCATATTCCATGAGGAAATCGAGCACTATCTCATGGATGAAGTTGAAGCGCCGGAAATGTCGCCCGAGTTACCCGCTACCAGTATGGATCGTATCGCAGAGGCGGCTCGTCTACAGCGCCCCGACAATGTGATTCGCTATATGTTCTGGGACGCTGACCACCATCCCAACCTCACCCTTGTTTCCATGGCCAGTTCCATGGAGGCACCACCAGACGAGAATAATTTTGTGGTGGTCGATTCCCGCACCGCCAAGGTTCTGGATGAGCCGGCGGCGGATGAAGGCTTTATGTACATCATGTTCAAACTCCACGTGGACATGTTCGCGGGCCTGCCGGGCATGTTGTTTCTGGGTTTCATGGGGCTGTTGTTCGTGGTTGCCATCGTGTCGGGTGTGGTGCTCTATGCGCCGTTTATGCGCAAGCTGGATTTTGGCACTGTCCGCAAGGACAGGAGTTCACGGCTCAAATGGCTTGACCTTCACAACCTGCTGGGCGTGGTCACCCTCGTCTGGGCGCTGGTGGTTGGTATTACAGGCAGCATCAACACCCTGAGTCAGGTATTGCTGGGAGTTTGGCAGCAGGACCAGCTTGCGGAAATGGTCGCCCCTTACAAAGACCTGCCGCCAGCCACGGAATTGGGGTCTCTTGAGACCGCCATGGAAACCGCACGGAAGGCGGTATCGGATATGGAGGTAAACTTCGTTGCCTACCCTGGCACAATGTTTTCCAGCCTGCACCATTACGCCGTCTTCATGAACGGCAAGACGCCTGTCACATCACGACTGCTGCAACCAGCATTGGTGGATGCACAGACCGGGGCATTGACTGATTCCCGCTCCATGCCCTGGTATATTCAGGGGCTGTTGCTCTCACAGCCTCTTCACTTTGGCGATTACGGCGGTCTGCCGCTAAAAATCATCTGGGCCATTCTCGATATCATCACCATCGTCGTCCTGGTGAGTGGCCTGTACCTATGGTGGGGAAGACGCAAGAGCCCGGTGCGCCAGCACATCGCCGAAGTGGAAACAGGAGGAGGCATGCAGGAGATAGCCCGATGAACACCAATGGACGCACGTTGTGGCAGATTTTTGCGGTGCCCTTCTGGGTTGGCGTGATCAGTTTTATTGGCTTGATTGCGGCCCTGGTGGGTGACGGTGTGTTCGATGGAATTTCCTGGCTGGCCTTGGGGATTCCTATCATTCTGGTGGTCCATTTCAACCGGCGCGCTTCGAAAAACAGCCGTTGATAAATTGCTAATCCTCCGGGTTCTTACAACCCGAAGGATTAGCAGGCAAATCACAGCGCTAGAAAATTCAGGTCATTCTTTGGAGACCACTGGATACTTGAGTGCATCGGTTCATGGATGATTAGCCAATGCCGTGCCCCCGCTGCCGACCGACTTCCCAACTGACACCACTGCCCCGAACCACCGCCGACAGGGATTACCCCAATCGCTGTTCGATCACCGGTTTCCAGGGCACTATGCTGCGGCATTATGGGCTGTGCAGTATTGACACTCACAAATGACGGGATGTATTTCTCCGGCACGATCACACCGCCACTCCACTTTAATGTTCGTTCACCCGTAGTACCCACTCATGCTGACTCCGCCAAATCATTTTTTACAAATGGATGCCGGTAACAACTGGCCCAGATTTTCGGAGGAGCAGAGTGTCACGCCAATATTTTTCATCTCTTCTTCTCCCTTGGGATAGAGCTGAGAAATCGCATCCGTGACCAGCATAGCCTTGAAATCCCGCTCACTGGCCTCGTAGATACTGGTGCGGGGACAATTGGGATAGTTACAACCCAGAAACACCAAGGTATTGATACCTCGCCCTCGCAGGAAATTTTCCAGTCCTGTCTGGTAAAAGGCGCCCCACCGGGGCTTGAAAAAAACAAACTCATTGCGACCAATTTCCTGGACACCACCCGACAACAATAATTGGGCATTCAAGCGGGTATCACTATTGGGCTTCAATGATGCAACAAGCTCAGCACCGTCACTTTCCGGTATCGCGATACGGGCTCCTCGCTCAACGGCAGCACGGCGGCATAAGTCCACATTGGAGCCATCCGGCAGGTACAAGCGGATAACATGGATAACCGGTAAATCGCTGTCTCGAAACGACTGAATCACCCTTCTCATTGCCGGAACCGCTTCCAGCGTGCCTGGAATGCGGGCGGGGGCATCATCAAGCACAAAGTCGTTTTGTACATCGATGCTGATCAACGCGCTGTGGTTTAGGTCGGGGGTTGTGTAGCCATTCATTATCCTTTCCTGCCTACTCCTTAATTTTTGAAGATTGCAACATTGTCATGATAGTTGCCGTCATGGTCACTACCGGCTTTTCTTCGCCATATTCCGAGCTGTACAACGCAGCTTCCACCACAGAAATTGTTTTGCCTGGCTTGACCACGGTTGCCTTCGCGGCAAAGTGATCCCCCTTGGCAGGGCGCAACAGGTTGACCTTGAATTCCACGGTGAGCACATCCGCCCCCTGTGGCATCAGGGTAAATGCGGCATAGCCACAGGCGCTGTCCAGGATAGTGGCGACAATGCCTGCATGGATATAGCCGTTCTGTTGCGTAAACCGCGATTGGAAGGGAAAGCGGATGGAGACGGTTCCTGGCCCCTGAATACTCAGCTCCGCCTCCAGGGTTTGCATCACCGCTTGGCGGCCAAAACTCTCGAGTGTCGTGGATTCATAGCCTGTATCTTTCGCTTCCACCATTTAACTCCCTACCTAATTTTTTATTTGAAAATTTACTGCGTTTTGTTCGATGCCTGTCTCTCGAAAATGATGAATAAAACCAAAAGTGAAAGGGATCAATGTCGTCAATTCTCCTCCGGCATAAAGATCAAGTCTGTCACCCCGAAGTCTACGCCTTGTTGGGACAGCGCCGCTGTCACCTGTCCACGATGGTGGGTTTGGTGATTGAAGAAATGCACAATAGCCTGAGCGAAGTCCACATTCCGCTCGGTATTGCTCGACAAACTGACATAGTTCAACCGTTCGGGCGGTGGGGATAACGCAAGGCTTTGTGCCCAGGCAATAATGTCCTTGTCAGTTTGCTCCCGGGCTTGTCGCAACTGGGCATAATCGCCGAACAGCTCCTGGGTCAGGCTTTTCACTGTGACGGGCTCGCTTTTGAATCGGGCCAGCCACATCAGGTCGCAGACCAGCAAGTGATTGAGGGTGTTGTAGATGGAGCCGAAGAACAGGCCGCACTCCGACCGGCGCTGCTCAGGGGGCAAGGTCGCTGCGGCCGAATACAGACTGCCATTTATCCACTGGTTGTAGCGAGCCATGGTGTTGGCGTAGCTGGCCAAGTCGAAGGTCATTGTCTTTTCTCCCCACATTCGTCATCAATCAATGCCTGGTAGGCCAGTGACAGCCGCTGATATACAGGCCCAGGACACTGGGCGATCTGCCGACCATCGATTGTTTTAACTGGAATCAACCGCGCACCGCTGCCGCAGATAAAACACTCCTCGGCAGTGTAAAGATCGTAGCTGGTGAGGGACTGCTCGCGAGCCTCCAGTCCTTGTTGAGGCGCCAGCTCCAACAGGGTTTCTCGGGTAATTCCTTCCAATGCACCGTCCTGAACTGGCGGCGTTAGCAGCGATCCCGCCTTGACGACAAAGATATTCTCGGCGCTGCATTCGGCCACATGACCAAACTGGTTTAGCAAGATGGCTTCATCAACTCCGGCGGCATTCGCTTCCGCCCTGGCCAGAACCGAATGCAGGTAATTCAGAGATTTGACCCTTGCATCCAGACCTGTACCGACTGCTCGCTTGATACTGCTGGTGATCAGGCTAACCCCCTGGCGCCGGCTTTCATCACTGACCAACGACAGTGACGCGGGAATGATAAATACATTGGGCGCGGTGCAATTGCGGGGGTTCAGCCCCATATCCCCCTCACCTCGGGTCACCAAAATCCGCAGGTAGCCATCTTCCATGCCCGAGCCAGTAATACAGGCCATGACCGCTTCTGCAAGGGTGTCATTGGTATAAGGGATAGCGATCGCCAGAGCACTGAGGGAGCGCCGCAGCCGCGCCAGGTGACGATCCAACCGGAAGGGGCACCGGTGATAAAAACGCAGCCCCTCGAAGCAGCCGTCACCGTATAGCAAACCGTGATCATAGATCGAAACAACCGCCTGGTCAGCGCTCACCAGCTCACCATTCTTCCAGCAAGAGTACTTCGTTTTTGTATGACACATGGGTTGGGCCTGCATCCGATATCACCTCACAGAGTTGACGCTCCCGTACCGTCTGAAAGATAACGATGCCATTGATGGGCTCATCGGATTCAGGCTATTGAGGGAGCAATGCAGACAGTGTAATCTTTCCAAGGAAAGGGTACAGATACAGTTTATATCAATTTAAACGGGTACAGATTTTGGACGCACCACGCTTTCAACTCCATCGCTACGAGCAGCTCGCCGACCAGCTGACCAGGGAGATCCAGGCAGGACGCTACAGTCCAGGAGAAAAAATTCCCGGAACGCGTGTGCTGGCGGAAACCCATGCTGTCAGCATCAATACTGTCCTCCAGGCGCAGAAGCTATTGGAAAACCAGGGCATGATCGAAGCGGTTCCGCGCTCAGGGTTCTTCGTCAAATGGCGCGGCGAAGACGCCGCACAACTGGTAAAAAGCCCGGCCAAGGCCCAGTTGAAGCCGATATTGGTGAAGCGCCAGCGACTGGCGCTGGATTTGATCCAGGCCACTGGCAGCAAGACCATGGTGCAACTGGGGGCGGCCCTACCCCACGAGAGCTACTTCCCCGGACAGGAGCTGCAACGAATCGCCGCCCGGGTCAGCCGAGCCGACGATACCGGCTTTATGCGCTACGAAGTCCCACCCGGATTGCCATCACTCTGCGAATCCCTGGCGCTGCGGATGCTGAGCTACG
>Ga0265293_10002430_pt1 | contig 37496 bp, 50 predicted proteins | sample Munlanlewell138R_FD_192505 | JGI IMG/M metagenome (GOLD analysis project Ga0265293, IMG submission 192505) | Leachate microbial communities from a municipal landfill in Southern Ontario, Canada - Leachate well 138R | ecosystem: Engineered > Solid waste > Landfill > Unclassified | place: Canada... | reverse complement strand
ATCGAGCATTATACAGACCGGCACAGACATACCAACAAGGACTAAAACTTTTTCACATATCGTTACCTGCTTATCTATCATTATGTACTTGTTTGTTTGCGCGGGGTAGGTGGGGTTATTAGGTAAGGTAGTGTGCTTGCGTAGTGGCGGGCTGTGTGTATGGTCTATCGGTTATCATGTGCGCTCAGGCTAGTAGACAAGTGGGCGAACGGTGCATGATACGTGGACTATGGATTAGTGGGGCAACAGTAAAGGCAGGACGCGGGGAGCCCTGCCTCAACTGTGTACTAGTCGCGCGTGTTACTTGCGAGCGGTGCGCCTACCTCGCGTGGCCTTGGGAGCAGCGGCGGCCTCAGCAGCGGCAAGCTCGGCCTTGAGCCGTGCGATGCGCTCACTCGGAGACTCATCGGCCTCAGCATCAGGGTTCACACCCAGCGCAGTGAACAGCGCCTTAGCAGCGCCCCACGTCGCGTGATGCTTGTCGAGTGTCACAGTGCGCTTGCCGCCCGGCACGGCCTCACCCTCGCAGTGATACACATAGCGCTTGTTCGCCTTGTCACTCGCACCCTTGTCGTAGGTGGCCACGATGTCACGCGCAAGATTGCCCTCGGCATCCGTGAACCCTTCGACAGCGAAACCCTGCGACGTAGGCGTGCGGAACAGAATCGAGACAGTCACAACCAAACCTCCAGTGCAACCGAACACCCTGTGTGTCCAGTGCGACCACGATACACACGCTTGCCTGTCGCGTAGGTTAACCAACTGTTAAATCTTTGCCCACCTGTTTAACTTATACCTGGCATAACAAAGGTCCCCTCGCCACCAAGCAGCAGTAGTATATACACTAGCGACTAGTCAACGAGCGAAGCGAGTCACAGACCACAAGCGTAGCGCGTGGGATGTCTACCATGGTAGATTAATCTATCATATATACAGTAACATAATTGCGCGTGAGGCAATAAAATAACTCGCCTCATTAGAAGCGAGCAAAGTAATACAGACGCCGGGCAGCATACAAGTTATATATAAATGTTAAAGAAGTGTTAATATAGCTATCATATATATGTTATATAGCTTTTGAAAACCCCCCCCCTTATGTATCCCCCCCCCTTAAAACTTATTATCTCATACCATTTTAGATTTGTCAATAGGCTAGCTAAATATTTTCTAGAATTATTTTATAACTACCTCTAACTACTTCTAACTATATCTATAAGACTAGTAGAGTAGGGGGGACACCCCCCTCACCCCCCATAAGAAAGAGAAAACAGAGATTTAACATATATACTTATCTCTACTTCACTAGTTTAGTTTACCTTTTCTAGATATATATTATATCTTTGTGAGATATAATACCGTTTCGTAGGCCGCCGAGTTATTGTTGGTTGGATATTATATATAACCGACGGGTTATATAACAAGACACTTCTCACTAGTCTCTAATCTAGTTGTTAGCAGGGCAGCAGCGGCACATTTATTCCATGCACTGCAAATATACTGATAAGGTTTCTTAACTATACAATTTAGTTACTTATCATAGTTATATGTATAATAATTATATAACTATTGACTGATATATTTATCAACATATAAGTTAGTTTAGTTATGTCTACATAGTATCAGGTAAGTGGGCGGCGGGTTGACACGGGTTTGACACGGTGCTAGGCTGGTCGCAGCGGCTCGCCAGTTCGGTTGAGTGACAGCGCGGTTATCCACATAAGGTGTTGATAGCGCGGCCATCGTAATCACCAATGAGTGATGAACATTGGGCAAGAAGCAACCCAGCCTAATACGCATAAGCCAAGTTAGGGGTGGTTGTGGAGGCGGCTTGACCCTGCTCGAATATTGTAAAGATATACAGGGAACATAGCGAATAGGCAGGGGGCCATAGGGAGCCGCCCCCATATTTAGTTATCAATTAGATAAGCACGAAAGGATGATTATTGATTAACATATATCACAGCAGTATAGTTAGGTGTGTCCACTGTGCTGCTATGGTTTCAATGGGCACGCAAGTTGATAAGCACATGAGGCAGGGCGTTCATCATAGGACGTTCGAGCCTCTTGTTTTTAGATTGGAGGGTTCGCCGATATGAGTGATGAGGATAGAGGGTTCTTGTTTGGTGTGATAGTGACGAGCATGTTGTGGTCACTCATCATAGGGTTCTTTGGCATCCTGTATGAAGGTGAGCAAACATCACAAGTCACCTATCAAGACTGCCTCGAAGATGAAGTGTGGGCATGGCAGCATAACGGCGGCGACTTTCCCAATGATGTTGAGTGGGGCTGCGTGCCGATAGACAACCTGTTGGTATTGGAGTAACACATGCTGGATGACACGCGCTTGATTCGTTGCGACCTCGATGAGAATTGTGATGATTGGAGTAAGCACAGGCCAACCATGAGTGATGGGTTTGCCTACGACCCACGCATGGCAGCACATGATTTGAGGGCTGGCTTCATGACTCAGCAAGAGTTCAATGAATACTGTGCCGAGGGTATGCGTAAGATTCGTGAAGCACATGGCCTCACTCACTAAGCAGCAGCGGCAATGCAACCATGTGTGGCGCTACCTTCTTAACAAGAGGCAGCAATGTGTTAGATGTGGCTTGATTCGTCACACTAATTGGACGCATCGAAGGAAGAACTGATTGCTTCTATTTACCGAGGAAGAACTGCTTCAAATGTTGAAGTCTGACTTGGAAGATGTTGCTTCCAAAGATTGGAGTGATGTCTTTGAATTGATGCAGAAGGTGGAGGATATCTTTGATGCTGTCCGATACCTTCGGCGGAACAACTTGAAGAAGTGAGTAGACGCAAGTGGCTGTGCCTTGATTGCTCGATTGATACGGGCAAGATAGGTGAGCACTACATGCTGGTCGATAGCACATGGAGGCAAGCACACAATAGCAATAAGGGTATGCTGTGTGTTGGTTGCATTGAACGTAGACTTGGACGGCGGCTAGTTGCTGCCGACTTCAACCATTCATATCTGAATCGCGACCTCAATGTAAGCATGAGGTTGCTGCAAAGGATGCGTGCATGACAACGCACCATCTTGGTGACTGCTCAAGTGAATGCGAAATCTGTGCTCGTCGTTGTGCTCGTCGCGAACATGATGAGTGCATCGGCACAGAAGAACAGCGGCGGTGGGGTGACAGCCTACTAAAGAAGTTTATATGGGGCACATTCGCTGAGGATGAGGAGACTGAACAATGAAGAAGGAAGATGTGTTGGTGGAATACAATGAGTTGGTTGAGCGTTGGAGGGAGGATAAGAAGGCGCTCGATGGAGCATACAAAGAGGCGTTGAAGCCTATCAATGAGGCATTCAATAATGCTCGTGATGCGCTGTGGTCATACTTTGATAACATCACTGACGAGTATGAAAAGAAGTACGAGGCCGCAGATAAGTAACCTCACCCCGAAGGGGTGTCAAGGCTGCCTGCCCTGTTCTGTGAGGAGGGGTAGGGGGAGGAGCAATTAATCGTGACTAGTCTGTTGGTTCAGTTGTGGTTGATGGTGGCGAGCGTGGTGACAGTCATGCCCATTGATGCGCTGCCTGACGGGTGGGCAAATGACTATGCGCAATTGGTGACAGCCGATGGGCGTGTTAGTAGTGCGGCTGTTGGTTGTCATGCCGCCGATGATGTGCGCTATTACAGGCGCTCGTTTGCATTGCATCTTCAAGATGTGCAGCGAGAGAAGCCGTGGCTTGCATTCAAGGTGCAGGTGGCGATGGCTCACATTCGATTCGTGGATACTGAGGAGCACGAGTTGGCGCATGTCGTGGATTGCATGGATGATGGGCTGCTGAATGGGTCGCCCGGCCACCATGATTGGACAAGCAATGACGCCTACTGTATGTCCAATGATGCCGAGCGGTATGCGTGTGCCGTCGATGCTACTGGAAGGATTAAGTAATGACCAACGATGAGTTGTTGGTGGAGGCGATGCTCGTTATTGTGCGCAGCGAGGTACTCAAGGTGCCCATGGACACAGTAAAGACAGGCTTCTTCATTAGCCTGTTTGACACGCCCGATGTGTTGCGTGCCGAATACTGGATTGATGATGGCGTTGTATATAAGGACAGTGAGGAAGTTTATCGGCTTGACTAATCGCACCGTGATGCAGGATGGCGGGGGCCAGCAGCATACTGCACTACACATGCAGCGTGCTGTCCCTGCATCACAACATACTTACAAGCAGACTCGTTTGACGTACCTAGATTGAAGGTAGAGGGGTAGTGTTGCACGTCCTGTTGCACCTACCAATGAACACCTAATCTCAAGACTTGTTAGCTAGCACGGCGGCGGCGTTGCGGTCGAGGCGGCTCATACACTGCGCCATATAGCAGCGTATACATGGCACGCTGACCACTAAAGCCAGCCGGTACCGCCATCACTGGACTGCCCTCCACCTTAGCCCAATTAATGGTGCTCAGGTTCGAGGTCAGCGCAGCAATGGTTTCGTCAGGGTCGCTGTTGTCTTGGGCCTCGGCATCAAGGGCGCTAGTAATGACGTCCTTACCCAGCCGAGCAAGAGCAGCAGTGCCCACTAAATCGTGGATGCGATAGCTTACCTTAACAGCGTTGCCATCCTCACCAATGATTGGCTCTTCGTTCCATGCATCGGTGCTTGAATCAACCACGCCTTGCCAGTATGACTTGGCCAGTTCAACAGCCACGTCGAGGTCGTCAATGCGTGCAAGCAGTTCCTCAGTGAACATGCTTTGAGTGCTGCGCCTGAGTCCCTCGAATGTGGTACGGCCACGGCCAGCAAAGGCAACGCGCCCATACCATACGCTGTCCTCATCACGCGCAAGAGAGGCGGCAATATAACGAATCTTCTGAGGGTACGTGTCTGTGCCCACGTCAGTAATATCATGCCGAGTAATCTCGACAAGCGTCTTGCCAACACCCTTTTGCGTGGTGTTAATAACATCAAAGGCTTCGGCCTCGGCTGCATAGTCAAGGCCAAACATCAACACAAGCGGCACGTCAGGATTGAACTCGCTGTTTTCGTTGCGAGCCCACTCCAAACCAAGGCGGCGGTGCTGTCCATCAATGATGGCGAGCGGCCTATCCATGGTGACACTCAACGCTTCCCATGCCTCAGCACGCACGGCCTCAAGGAATGTATCAACATCGCCAAGAGGGACGTTGCGAACGCTAGCAATGATGGGCGTAATCATGCCGCCGCTTGCAAAGTGACGGCCAATCGTGCGACCACGCGAAGTGATGGGTTCACGCTGGTATCCGTGCTTGCTTGGCGCAGGACTATCCACGTCCTCGGTGCTGTATGTAGGCACAAAGGACAGCGACAGGAATGCATCAAGAGGCATGGAGACAAGCGCCTCATCGTCTCGCAGTTGGACAACACGGTCATTAAGACGGCGCTTAGAAACCACAGTTGTATCTCACTTCCCACTCATATGTTAAGAGTGTATTAAGTGAGACTAGGTGTCCATTGGTAAGGTGCTCGGCCACTCAGCGAGCAGGCCACCGTCAGCGTAGCACTGCCAACGTGACAAAGCCATGCTCTCGCAGCGGTCAGGTGTGGCAGTTGCATCGCCTCGCCGTGAGGTTTGCTCAGGTTTCGCTGTGTTAGTTAGCCTTACCAACACACATGCATAGTCTTAGAACCACACGCGCGAACGGCCACCCCGAAGGGGTGAGGGGGCTCGTGCCCTTACGCAGCATGGCCTGACCCGACGGCCAGCATCTAGGAGTTAATACTTTGGAAACACATGAGCACAAGTTGCTGTGCCACACAGAACAGGTGAAGAAGAACAAGGATGAGTTCATTACAGTAGGTGTGGCGAAGTGCATCTACTGTGACTTTGAAGTGGACTGTCCTAGTAAGGAGCACGCGCGTGGATGATTGGAACATCGGCATCGTGGGTGGTCGTGATTTCAATGACTGGTCTGTCATGTGCAACGTCATGTCTGCCATGATGTGTATGTTTGCCGAGGTTGGCGCTGTTGTGCCCGAGGCCACACTTATTAGAGTGGTGAGTGGTGGTGCAAGAGGCGCTGATTGTATGGGGGCAGCATGGGGCGAGGCCGAGCGTTGGATTGATGAAGTTCGTGTCTATCCTGCTGAGTGGAATAAGTATGGCAAGAGTGCGGGCTATAAGCGTAACCAACTTATAGTCAAGGACTCTGATATTCTTATTGCTTTCTGGGATGGTAAGTCGAAGGGTACCAAGCATAGTATCGACTTGGCTAAGACAAAGGGAATACCAACAGTAGTGGTAAGGTACTAACATGGGTAGCTATGTGTTGGGTTACTTGCCAACGATTGAGTATTGCAGGCAGCGAACCAAGATAGCAGAGCGCAGGCTTCGCAAGTTGTATCCGCTGTGGTTCATCAACCCCAAGTATTACTACGACATTAACTGGAAGTTCATCGGTGTGAAGATTGCTATTGATAGCATCTATCGACCGCTGCATGTTGAACTTAAGAACAGTTTGAGGAGGCGGCGAAGTGAAGGTTAGCTGGCCGTGCTTTCATTGCTGGCATAGCTTGTGGACTGGCTATCGAGTTTCTCGTGTGGAGAACCATCGCGGGTTTGGCAACATGGAGTTCAAGAGCACTCATGAAGTGAAGAAGTGCTGCAAGTGCGAGAAGATTGTGCACCTTGATGGTTACTGGAAGCCACGGCGCATTAAGAACTGTGACTGTGGCCACTGAGAAGGGATGGACATGGGACAAGCGGCACTTTATGGAGCACAGTGTTGCTGTTAAGTGCCGAACTTATACGGGCTGGCGTACATTCATGGCGTGGCGATGTCACAAGACGTGCCCTTGTATGAAGGAAGTATGATGGGAACTCAGCGTAACATCAGCAAGAAGGACACTAGGCAGATGCTTGATAACACTAAGCAGAAGTCCAAGCCATTTCGTACTCGTGTCAATGGATACCGAAACGAGTGGGTGTGGGAGGGCGACATGATGGTGGTCAAGAGAGTGCGAAAGGCGTAGCTATTATGGAAGACAAGATGGATTTCGAAGAGGCAAAGCGATTGATGGATGAGTCGTTGGCTAAATTGGAGCAGCGCGACCTTGCCATTGCTGACTTCTTTACCAGTCGAGGTATGGACTTTGATTTGGTGCAGGACAAGGCTGCTGAACTGGCCGACAACGATGTAGTTCAGGCACTGATGTACTTGGAGGCGAGCAAGCATCCACTGTTCGCATCTATTTCACGCAGCAGTTATGACGTGGCCTCCATCATTACGCATGTAGCACAGGTGGCGATGGTCACGGGCTGTGTGATTGGCATCCATCATGGCATGGAGCGGGCTGAGTTCAACAAGCTTGACCTGCCTGACATTAACCTCGACTAATGGGGAAGCACGGTAGGTTCAATCACTCCGATTTGGAAGTGACTTGTCCCGTTGCAGATTGCAAGCTGATTATGAATGTGAGAGATTATAGACAACACTTGATGGTTCACACTAAGGCTGAGTTAACACAAGCACTGTTAATGAGAACACCGAGCAGAGCTAAGGAGAGATAGCAGTGGCTATCCGTGGTAAGTATCTGTGTCCTGTTTGCAAGGACGACTACCCAATTGTGAAGTTCATGCGTGACGCTGACTATGATGCGCTCGATGCATACAGTGCACGCGATTGGGATGAGGCAGTGATTGAGCGGCGTGACGAGGGTCGCATACTCTGCATTGCTGGCGACGAACACGAACTGTCCAACTTCTGTGACGAGTGTGGCCGCATGATTAGCCGTGCTCGCAAGAACATGGAGGAGCGGCTGGGTCATGGGCAAATCAAGACTCGGCGCAAGGATGGCAAGTACGTGGACATGGAGTCGCACCAAGAGTACATGTACATGGTGCATGAGGCCGAGCCACAGTGGGAGTTTGCGCTTGATGGCGAGACTACTAAGGATGGGCAGCCGCTTTCATTCACGGACATTGACCTTGCCAAGTTGAGCATGTTGCGTATTCGTAATGTGCTGGTCAAGAAGGGCTTCACTGATATTCCGTGGCACGAGATTGAAGACCATGCACAGAACGTGAGCCTTGCATTCCTTGAGAAGCTTAAGTGTGGTGGCTGTGGCACGCTGGGCTACATGACAGGTGAGTCTTGCTGTGAAGTCGGCGAGCCTACTAGTGATATTGATTCGCTGCACGCCTATCATTGGGCTTGCTGCAATGGTGAGGCCAAGCGTCTCATGACTGAGTATGTGGAGCGGCGGCTGTCTCAGCTGCCACAGGACGTGCTCGACATTGCTAAGGCGATGAACATGAGCGATGGGGCCACGGTTGCACAGTATGAGAATGGCTTCTTCGTGCAGTCCATTCATAAGCACAATCGTGAAGCGCCACTGTGGAAGCGGCTCGAAATTGATGGCTTGGTGTTGGACTTTGAGAAGGCTGGCATCACCAACATCACTGCGAAAGAGATGAAGATTCTTAGCAACGCTATCAAGGCGCACGCTGACCCCAATAGCAGGGACGGTAAGAACAAGGACAAGGTGAAGCGCATCATTAATAGGCTAGCCGATGAGGGTAAGGCCGAGGCTGCCTACGAAATTCTTATGGGGCGAGTGAAGGAGTAAGGTTTTGGCTGAGAAAATTAGGCGACGTACTGAAATCCCGTGCAAGGATTGTGGTCGAGGTCGTCATCGTACTTGCAGTGCTTGCGGCCAGACCAAGCTCATTGGTTATGCGGGCAAGTCGGGCCTGTATGACCACATCACGCAGCAGTTGCACACCTGTAATGCTGAGGCACCTTGGGAAGTTGAGGGCAGCGGCAGCGACAGCAACCAGAGTGATGAAAATATCAAGGGTGCTGATACTGGCGGTAGCGGAGGAGGCGGTAACACGCAGCAAGACCCGGAGTCTGATGATAGTAATAGTGGCGGACAGGGTGACTCGGATGATAATCCTTTCGAGGGCAAGAACGTTGTCGTCACCGGCACACTAAAGAATATGTCACGAGCACAGGCCGTTGTTGCTATTAACACAAAGGGTGGTCGCGTTCAGTCATATGTTAATAGCTCGACTGACTTCATTGTAGTTGCTGATTCGGCCAAGAACACTGGCAAGCAGCAGGCAGCAGAGCGGCTGGGCGTTGACACTATGTCTGAGGAAGAGTTCGAAGCTGCCTTGAATGGCAAGCAGCAGCAGTCACAGCAGTCACAGCAAGGAAACAACGGCGAAGGCAGCAATGATGAGGAGCAGGTCAGTAATGAGGACTTGCTTACTCGTGTAGTCGAGGCGCTCAAGACTAAGCGTGAGGACTTGCTTGGCTTCAATCCTGACCAGCTTGAGAAGAAGCTTGAGGACTTGGCGCAAGAGGCCATCGAAACTGCGAAGGCTAACCAGACCCTTGTCATTGAGGTCAAGAGCACGGCCGTTGGTGACGATGGTGAGGAAGTCGAGCAGACCACCACTATTAACGGTGCGCATGAGCAGATGCCCACGCTGCTTAAAATCATGAGTGCTCGCAAGAACATTATGATTGTTGGCCCTGCTGGTAGTGGCAAGACTCGTGGTGTAGAAGAGGCAGCCAAGGCGCTGGGCCTGAGCTTCCATCCCAAGAGCGTTGGCCCTGCTACCACAGAGTATGCGTTGTTCGGATATATGGATGCTAATGGCAACTACATTCCGGGCATCATGCGCACGCCATTTGAAAGCGGTGGTGTGCTGCTCATTGACGAGATTGATGCGGGCAACCCAGCCTGTATCACGGCACTGAACACGGCCTTGGCGAATGACTATTGCTCGTTCCCCGACGGTGTGATTAAGAAGCATCCTGATTTCGTGGCAGTGGCGTCGGCTAACACGTTTGGCCGAGGCGCTGACCGTCAGTATGTGGGACGCAACCAGATGGATGCCGCCACACTTGACCGCTTCATTAAGCTGCCGTGGGACTATGACCGCAAGCTTGAGCAGAACATTATCACGGCCATGATTAATAGCAGTGGTGAGAACAAACTGCAAGACTGGCTCAAGAAGGTGTGGTCGATTCGTGATGCAGTGGATGCCACCAAGGAACGGTTTGTGGTTGGCACGAGGGCTGTCATTGATGGGGCTGACCTCATTCTTGCGGGCTTCACGCTGGCACAGACCGAGACGTTGCGCATCTGGAATGGCACCGATGACGAGATGAGGAATCGGCTGCTGGCTAGGATGAAGTAATGAGTGAGGAAGATGGGCACCTGCATCAAGCTATTGTAGGATTGGAGGACACCGCCTATCACACTAAGAGCCATGAATATTACATGAACGAGACTGACCTCGAGCGATGGCGCGAATATGCCAAGCAAAACTCATCATATAATACCATGCTCGAAGAACGTTTCGGATTTAATCGCATCATTGTGGTGCGTGAGTGGGAGTCGTTGTGGAACTACATCGATACTGCCATCAACTTGAAGTCACCGCTGAAAGACCACGAGCGTGCCAGTCGCAGCGAGGGTAGCACTGAGTGGGCGGGTGGTTCGTGGGAAGATGCCGTGAATAGGGCGCAGGCTGGCTGGCCCGAGGGTGTGCATCTTGCTCGTGACTTTGCTGATGATGTGCGGTTCGAGATTGAGGACGAGTACCAGCTAGTGTACACGCCCAACATCATGCATCAGCAGGCCGGGCAGATGGTGGACATTGGCAGGTTTCTAGCAGGCGAGCCCGAGGCCATGATGGATATTCTGGTTGAAGAGAAGTCCAAGCCTGTCGTCAAGATACTCGTTAACAGTGCGGCCAGCTTCCGCATCAAGCCCGAGGTTGTCGTGCGTCGGGGTGCAATCGTGGTGGCGCTGGTTGACCTGCTCGAAAACATGAACATGCGATGCGAGGTTGTCATGTGTGTGGCGCTGGAGGCTGAGTCCTTCGGTGGTGTGAACGGGTTGCAGTATTTCGTGACTGTGAAGAAGCCCGAGCATACGCTGCAAATTGATGCACTCATGTTTATGATGGCTAACCCCGGCTCGCTGCGTCGCATTGCTTTTAGTGTGATGGAGACAGAGCCGAGCGAAGTACGCACGGGTATGGATATTAATAAGTGGGGCGGCTACGGCTACCCTACTAACCCTGTTGAGTATCCGCACGACATCTTTGTACCGGCACTGACGATGGGTAGCGGCGACTTCAACACTGATGAGGGTGCGAAGTCGTGGCTGCTTGAAGTGCTACGTGAGCAGGGGTTGACGTTCTTTAACAAGGAGCAGGAGCTTTAGCCCTAGCCGAAGGCTAGCCGAGAGCTGGCCCCCTTGCTCGAAGCACCGACCGACGACGGCGAGTTCAGCGGAGGGTTACATGAGTAACTAACTAACAGATAAACAAACTTCAATGCATCGAAAGGAAAACATTAATGGCTATTGAGCGTACCCCGATTACTCCGAGCGACGAGTTCGGCCCTGTCACGATTGTCAAGCGAGGCCAGTCGGCTGAGATTGCAGTGTGGCGCAGCCGGTACAATGGCGCGAACCAGATTAGTCTGGCGCAGCGTCACCCGCAGAAGACGGCTGGCTTTTGGAAGGCTGGCGTTGCTAACCTTGATGGTGAGCTGAGTGCCGCTGTTGCTGAGGCGAGCGTGGGCTGGACGATTGGCGTCGAGGCTCCGGCTGTCGAGGCTCCCAAGGCTAAGGCCAAGCGCGGCGTTCGTAAGGCGTAGTAAGCGCGCGAAGCAGCACATATTGAGGAGGGGCTGCCGTGATGAGCAAGGGGATGAGGCTCATTATAATAAAGCAAGGGGTCGAAAGAGGTAATATGTTTAAACTGATTGGCATTGGCGCGTTTGCCATCACGATGCTGCTGGTTGCTGTGGCTAGTGTGCAGGTGGCGGCAGCTTATAATGAGAGCGAGTGTGCTCCCGAATTTATTATCGAAGAGCGCGAGGTCGAGGTTGGCACTGAATACGAGTGGCAGCTACAGCAGTGGGCGTTCTTTAAGTGGGTTAATAATGGGCAGCCAGTGTGGGCAGTTGAGCAGCCTGACACGCCCGGCAATTCGCAGTTCAAGCGGTATGTGGCAACGGGCAACGAGCGTCCCATTATTGAGATTCAGCAGGTCGAGGTTGAGAATCCCGAGTACGACCCTGAGTGTGGACTTGACCCGTATCAGAACATGACTGTTGCGTGGCGTGTGCCGTTGACCTACACTGAGTATGCGGCGCTGGGCTTCCCGACTGGCAACGATGCGAATGGTGCAATCTGGCCGCAGACCCTGCACGCTACGGCGCTGACGGTTGGCGTTGACCTCGATGCACTGGATGAGATTGAGCTGCCTGCCTGTAGTGTGTTCCAGATTGACACCTATGACCGTGCGGCTGGCGAGGCACTGGCTGCTGTAGGTACGCTGAATTGGGGCGACGACCACGGCAGCGTGATTAGCTGGAAGTTCCTGTTCAATGACAACTGTGAGCCAGAAGTGACGCCGACTCCCGAGCCTACTGTTGAGCCGACGCCTACGATTGTTGACGAGGAACCTGAGCCTGAGCCCACTGAGACGCCGGAGCCCACGCCTACTGTGGTATTGCCACCTGCCCTGTCCTCTGAGTCAGTGTGTATTGGCAACGACCTGCACACCTTCAACTACGAGGATGGTGTGGTTGTGAGCACCGAGGTTGCAGTCAATGAGACTGAGTGCAGCGAGCCCACTGTTACGGTGGAGCCGCCTGTTATCGAGCGACCTGCTGCGCCCATTCCTGCTGTCACTGGACACGGGCCGGTCGAGCACCGCTAAGTAAGGAGCTGTATTAATGAACATCACTGAGAAGAAGCGGGCTGAGTCCATGGTTGAGGACTGGCAGAACAACAAGCTGGCCGAGATTCGTAACAGGCCCAAGCCCGAGATTGAAAAGCCTGCTGCCACGGACGAGAAGAAGTTCAAGGATGCAATTGCCACCCTGCGTGAGCTTAAGCAGACCTATGACTTCAACAGTTATTATCTGACTAACGGACTTGGCAAGGGTGAGAACCTAATGCTGGTATCTCGTGAATCGAAGAGCAAGAACCTCAAGAAGTATGAGGACGAGAACGATAAGTTGAAGGTCAGGCCGTGGATGACAAGGCTCGCATGATTATCGTCGACGTGTGGGACAACAAGCACACCTTCGAGTCGCTGGCCTTGGCACTGAACTAATAGTAATTATAGAGGGGAGGGTAACTCCTCCTCTCTATTATACTGGAGAAACAATATGAAGACTGGACTTGATATTCTGTTGGGCACGGACAGCTACAAGATGGGGCACAGCCTCATGTATCCTGATGACACCACGCACATCATCAGTTACTTTGAGTCGCGCGGCGGCATGTTCAGCAATGGCAGCCGGACGTTTGACGACATTGTATTCTTCGGCTTGCAGTATTTCTTGAAGGAATATCTGTCTGCCCGCATTTCGCTTGAAGATGTGTGGGAGACAGCTGCGTTTGCTGAGGAGCACGGCGTCCCGTTCGACGACAAGATGTGGCTGCGTGTCGTGCAGGAAAACTACGGGCGGCTGCCTGTGCGAATTCGTGCGCTGCCCGAGGGAACGATTGTCAAGCCCGGTATGCCGCTGTTCACAGTCGAGAACACGATGCCCGGTGCGCATGGAGTGGTGTCTTATTTGGAGACAGAGCTGACGCATGTGTGGCAGCCCATTACCGTGGCCAGTTATTCATGGGCATTGCGGCAAACGTTGCGCAAGTATTACGACATAAGTGGGACGGAGGCCGAGACCTTTGATTTCCGAGTACATGACTTTGGCGGGCGCGGTGCTTCAAGCCGTGAATCTGCAATGCTTGGTGGCATGGCTCACCTCGCCGTGGGTTGGCGTGGCACTGACACGGTGGTGGCGATAGACGGGGCGCGTTCCTACTACAATGAGCCAATGGCTGGCTTCTCTGTGCCTGCGACCGAGCACTCAGTTATGACGGCATGGGGGCCAGACCGCGAGCTTGCTGCCTACACTCAGATGATGAGTAGGTTTGGTAAGCGAGGCGGCATTGTCAGCATTGTCAGTGACACTTATGACGTACATAATGTGGTTGATAATATCATGCCTCAGATTCGCAATACGGCTGAGTCGTATGGTGCGACGCCTGTGGTTCGGCTGGATAGCGGCGATGCCATTCGTAATGTGCTGCTGACGCTTGACTCATTGAGCAGTTCGTACGGCTACACTGTCAACGACAAGGGCTACCACGTCCTTAATGGTGTGCGAATCTTGCAGGGCGATGGCGTCAACCTGCACGCTGTCGAAGATATCTTGGATGTCATGACGCGCTACCAGTGGTCGATTGACAACATCGTGTTCGGCATCGGCGGCGCACTGTTGCAGAAGCATGACCGTGACACCTTCAAGTTTGCATTCAAGGCGTGTGGCGTGCGTGATGGACAGTCGCCCGACACCTACCGTCCTATCAAGAAGCAACCCAAGCATGGTGGTGAATGGAAGACGAGCAAGGGCATCGACGAACTGGACACCAGCAAATTCGTGACTGTCTTTAACGGCAGCATCAGCCACAACAATGACTTCTCGGATATTCGCGAAAGGATTAACTCCTAATGAATACGTTTGACATTCGTGATGTGATGGAAAATTACTTCGACATCATTGAAGAGCAGACTGTTGCGTCACTGATTAAGAGTGGCGCATACTTCATGGGCATCAGTGCTGGTGCAGCGGGCCTGACTAACTATCTTCGTGTGCCCGGTAGCTCCAAGCTCATTGGTGGGTGGCTGACTCTCAATGATACTGATGTCATTCATGACCACATTATTCTTGATGCAGATGCCAAGTTTGTTTCACAGGAAGTGGCTGTAAAGTATGCAGAGCTGGCTTCCTATATGTTCAATGGCTCTAAGAAGGGTGCTTTGTACACTGGTGTTACTGCGTCACTTGCCACCAACTACGACAAGCGCGCTGCTGACCAAGCATACTTGGCGATGATTTCTAACACAGGGTCGGTCGGTGTCCACATCGTGTTTGAGAACAACCTCAGTGATTTTAGTAAGAGCGAGCTGCGTACTGAACAGAACTATGCACTCTGTAGTGCTGTGTTCTGGATGGCTGGACACTTGGGCTATTGGGGCAACGTGTCCGACAGCGAGGTTTCCATGCTCCAAGAAAGCGCTGTCATTAAGGAGGCTACTACGTGGGACTTCTCGAAGACTTCTTAGACGGCCAGCAACACAGCTTTCTTGTAGCACACGGCGGTCTACTTTATCCAGCTGACCACATGGGTACACGATGGCGTCAGATGTTTAAGGGCATCTATCCCGGCTCGTTTAATCCTGTTCATCAAGACCACATCAATGTACACAAGGCGGCAGAGATGCAGCTTGGTGGCAAGGTGGCCTACGAAATTAGCGTGGTCAATGCAGACAAGGGCAACCTCACTGCTGATGAAGTGCTCGACCGTCTCAACCAAACACCGCTGATTAACGATGATGTGTATGTGTTCATTACTAAGGCGAGTCTGTTCAGAGAGAAGATGAGCCTGTTTCCACACACTACCGTTATCATGGGAGCCGACACCTTTGAGCGCTTCCTTGACCCCAAGTATCTACGCAAGTCGTTTGATTTCTTTGGGCAGCCAATTGTATATAATGCACAGGCAGACGAGTACCTGCTACAACGCCAGCTTGAGGACATGACTACGCTTGGTTGCTCTGTCATTGTGGCTGAACGTAACGGCAAAACTTTGGACAGTGTTATTGAAAGTTCAGCCGTGCCATGGTACAATCACAGACGACAGTTCCATAAGTTGATTAACTACCAGCCCATTGGTTTGTCGAGCACGGCCATTCGCGCAGGAGAGCAGCAACCATTTAGCTACTAGATAGGATGCATGATGGGTAGTAAGCCATCCAAGAAGGAACGCAAGGAGCTGCAAGAAATGAAGCGACAGGGACTGACGCCAGTTAAGAAGGGCAAGCAATGAGCCGATATACTATACGCGAAGTGGTTATGCCCAACGGAGTCACGCACGAGGTTGTTGTCGCACCCAAGGAAGTTGTTGCCATCCTGCTCATGGATGAAGAAGAGTTCGTGTTCGTGAAACAGTATCGTGCTGGCGCTGAGGACTATCTAGTTGAGGCACCAGCCGGACTCATTGAGGATGGCGAAACTCCACAAGAGGCAGCTGTACGTGAAGCACGCGAGGAGACTGGCCTCGAACCCGGCAGCCTGCTATTTGTGGGCAAGTTCTACAAGTCGCCGGGCTGGACTACTGAGGTCGTACACTGTTACATTGGCTGGGACTTGGTAGAGAACCCGCTGCCCGCCGATGAGTCAGAGGACATTGAGATTGTTCGGATGCGAGACGTGTTGGTTGGCGAGATTGCTTGCATGACCACCGTGTTCCTGTTGAATATGTTCAATCTCATCGTGAACGGCGGCGGTGCTCAGGTGATTATTGAGGAGGGCAATGACTTATCTGTTAGTTGATGCGGACAGCCTTGTAGACAAGTTCAGTAAGGTGGTATCACGGCAGCTTGTTGATGCGCTGATACTGCGACTTGTCTACAAGGTAAAGATGCTGCACTTTCCTGACCACACAGTTGTAGTAGGCAACAGCAAGCGCACGTTGCCGTTTAATAATGTGCACCAGACCACACTCAGTTTCAAGGAAGTAATTGAACAGTTTGGTATTGAGCAAGATACTATTATTCTGTCAGCCAATCCCACCATCCTAGGCCTGACTGCATACAAAATCACCTGCTATGAGCCATCGCTTGACTGGCTCGAACCCGTCGAGATTACACACGGCAAGCTCAAGAAGCGGCTGGGTCATGAGCCACGCGACCATGACATTATTTCAAACACCACGTATAGTGAAGACATAGCAGCCAACAAAAAGATTACGGCGGCCATTGGACGTGGACGCAAGGCACGCTGGGAACTTATCGAGAAGTTCATCGCTGGTGACATTCAGGGCATGGATAGCTATATCACCATCGCCGAAAACGTACACATCAAAGTGGGGCGCAGTGGTTTCCAAAATTATGAAGTGGTGCAGGATGGGCCAGCCTTTGCCCGCCAGCTAGAACAAGTGAGTGACTTGGGCTGGGACACTGAGACCACGGGCTTGGACTGGATGAGTGACCAGATTGTAGGCGAGAGCTTTTCGTTCGACGGGAAGCGCGGCTTCTATCTTCCGATGCGTCACACGGTGCAGGGCAACCAATATGTGAACATCAATCCACGATTTGTCGAGGACGTGATTCACCCGCTGCTTCATGAACGTAAGTTGCGTGGCGCGAACCTCGGCTTCGATGTATTGATGGGCGCTGACCGAGGACTAAGTTTCCCGCGTGGCCTCTATGATGTGCAGGGCTATGCATACATGTTGGGAATGCACGTACCTGACCCGTCACAGCTTGGCTTGAAGGCGCTGTCACGTAATGTGCTGGGTGATGTCATGGAAGAATATGCAGCCGTGTCACAGGGACAAACATTCGACCTCGTACCTATTGATAGAGCTGCACCATATGCTGCCGACGATGCAGTCAAGTCTTATCGGCTGATTGACGCGCTTGGGAAGCAGCTTACACAGCAGCAACTTGACAGATATGAAGACATTCTTAAGCCACTATTATACACCTGTATTCGCATGTCATATAATGGCATGTACCTTGACCTGTCGAAACTCGAACCGCTGCTAGACACCCTGCGCTTCGAGCAAGAAACATCGGCATCACATATCATTGCGTATGCAGGCTACCAGTTTAATGTTAACTCTCCTGTACAATTGCGCAAGGTGTTGTTCGATGAGCTTGGCTTACCTCCAACACCCCTTACTAAGAGCGGTCTATCATCAACGGGCAGCGAACATCTTGAACGCATCAGCGACGCGCACCCCATCATTGATGAAATCATTACATACCGCGAACTCACCAAACTTATTACCACCTATCTCGACAAGTATCCGACATTCATTAAGCAGGACGGACGCATCCACAGCTCACTAAATCCATTCAAGGTTATTACAGGCCGACTCAGTTCAACCAACCCTAACCTTATGAATATTCCTGTGCGTAGTGAGACAGGCTCGCAGATTCGCAAGCTGTTTACTGCACAGTACGAGGATTACTTACTCAGCTGCGATGCTAGCCAGCTTGAATATCGAGTGCTGGCCCACTACACAGGCAACCAAGCACTGATTGAAGCATTCACTGACCCCACGCGCGACATTCATAAGACCACTGCCTCGATTATCTTTAACAAGCCCGAAGACCAAATCACCAAGCAAGAGCGCGACATTGCTAAGACGGCATTCTATGCTATCCTCTATGGCGCAAGTGCTCCACGTATTGCACGCACGCTGAACATCCGTATCGATGAGGCAGCCAGCATCCTTGCCAAGATTCGCAACAACCTGCCAGAAATTGAAGAACTACGCAAGGAAGTAATTGAACGTGTGAGGCGGGACGGCTATGTTGAATCTTACCTTGGGCACCGATCGTATATATATGGCCTGTTCTCTCGAAATTCGCAGGAGCGGGAAAGCGCAGAACGTTCGGCGTTTGATTCACTATTCCAAGGTACGGGATCAGGGGACATTACGGCGCTCGCTACGATTAGAACTCAAGCACTATTGGATGCACGTTACCCTACGAGTACGTATGGCAACCGACCCCCCGTCATTCTAGTGCAGCAGATTCATGATGAGTTGCTGCTTGAGGGTAGCGAGGACGAACTCCAACAGCTTGGCCCCGAAGTGCAGCGAATATTCGAACAGACCGTGAAGCTCAAAGTACCTATCGTTTCCACATGGGACGTTGGCAAGACTTGGGGCGACATTCACTAAGTATTGGCCATTGGAAGCCTGTCTCCCCGAAGGGGAGGGGTGACTGCCTCTCCTCTCGTGGGGACAGCGGCAACGGCGACGAAAGGATTAATAATGATTAAGTTTAGCAAGACATGGCCTAGTGATATTTTAATTATTCCGGATGGATATGCTTCGTGGGATGCCAAGAAGCAGCTCTTCAAGGCTGGCGTACACATTAGCAACGGCGACGACAATATCAGTGTCGCTATTGACGAGGCTGAGAAGTTCGTTGAAGTGTTCAACAAGGCGGTCGTCGAGGCTCGCAAGCTTAAGGAAAAGGCTAACAAGGAATTGGAGGCTGAGGACTAATACCACGATTTCAGGTTACAATGTCTGTGATTGAAACCACCACCATCACACAAATCATTGAGTGTGCTGATGAGCAACAGGCGCGTGACATGGGCGAATACTTGATTCAAGATGGTGATGTCATGTCCTTTGGCGACACTATGCTTGACGATATTGAAGTGGTGGTTGAGCCGGTCAGAGGATACAGCGAAGTGGACTTTGACCAGTATGACGTAGACGAAGCTATTGGGAACTAGGTGATATGAATCCAAGTATCAGACTCTCCCAAGGATTATGGACTAGAGAACGATGCATGGTATCCAAACCAGCAGCAACTTGTGCAAGCGGTTGTGGACTGGTACGATGGGCCTAAGCGTTTCCTAGTTATCTCGGCACCTACGGGCACAGGCAAGTCGCTCGTGTCCATTGCAGCGCAGCGCATCCTCAATAAGAAGGTACATACACTGGTAAGCACCATCCGTCTTCAAGACCAAATGAAGAACTCATATAAGTTTGCGCCTGTACTCAAGGGTCGTAGCCACTACGAGTGTCTGATTACTGACGTGACGGTTGACAGGGCACCATGCCAAGTAGGGTTTCAATGCACACGCAAGTTCGAGTGCGACTACTTTCTTGACAGGGACAGCGCCTTCACGTCACAGTATGCAGTGTTCAACTATCAGCTGTACATGCATCAGTTGGAATTCAATACCACCTTTCAAAAGCCTGACTTGCTTGTGTGCGACGAGGCGCATCTTGCCCACCTTGAACTGGAGAAATACATTAGCGCCGAGATAAAGGTGCGAGACATTTCACTGGAGGGGTGGCGGCGACCACAGGACACATCAGTTGAGGGATTGAGCGATTGGGCCAGCAACTACCTGCCAGACGCCGAGCAAGCCTTGCGCATTTCTCGTGCCAAGATTTTTGGTGTGACTGGTGGGCCTGCTGGCGACACAATCAGGGGTGGCGGGCGCGAATATAAGCGAGCCATGAGCAAGTATGCACGGCAGCAGCAACTCGTGCGAACCCTATCCTTGTTTTATCAGGCTGGTCTTGATACTGAGGAAGGTAAGCCATGGGTGACGTCGCAAATCAACAACCTGTACCAAGTTCGACCAGTATTTGTTGACAGACACACCGATTACCTGTTTGGCAGCATACCCAAAATCGTGCTGATGAGCGCCACAATTAGCAAAGAGGACATAGACAGGCTCGGCATTGACCAGTCTGAATATGAGTTTGTTGAGACGGGCAGCAACTATGCAGCCGAGCGTCGGCCCGTGTACTACAGGCCAGTAGGTGCAATGAGTACCAAGTCCGAAGATAGGCTGTGGCCCGACATGATGGACGAGATTGATACCATCATTGGTGGGCACATGCAGTACGGACACAAGGGCATCATACACACGGTCAGCTATGAGCGAGCCAAGCGCATTCAGGACAGCAGCCAATATAGAAAGCAAATCCTCATTCATGACAGCAAGAACAAGGACGAAGTAATCAAGGCATTCAAGGAAAGCAAGACACCTGTAGTGTTGCTATCACCGTCTATCATTGAAGGCGAGGACTTCCCGCATGATGAGTGCCGCTATGTCATTATACCCAAGGTTCCATATCTATCGCTGGGCGATGAAGTTATTCGCGAAAGGATAAAGCAAGACCCCGATTGGTATGGCTGGAAGGCTATCCAAGATATTATACAGGGAGCTGGAAGGGGGATGCGTAACGAGTCAGACTTTTGTTCAGTCTATATTCTGGATAGCATGTTCGAGAAACTAGCTAATAAACATTGGGACGAAATCCCGCAATGGTTTCGAGATGCAGTAAAGTATCTTGAGCTGAAAGGAAACTAACTTAAATGGTTAACGAAACTGAGACTCGCGTCATTGAAGTTGGCGAGAACATTCTTGACAGCAAGAACGTGAACGACCGCAACTACCGCGTGTATGAAGTGACTGGCAAGGGTCAGTTTGTGGCTACCAAGCGTGCCTACCGCGACCCTGACAAGATTGCAGAGGACAGGGCCAATGGTGGCGACGGCACGTTCGAGATTGTGGACTTCCGCCTGCCTGTGACGCAGCTGTATCCTGAGCTGGGTGCTGGCGAGGAGCGCGAGATTGTCATTGACCTGACTCGTGATCAGGCTGACGCTGTGCGCAATGAGCAGGCTCCGGCGCTGGGCATTCGCACGTCGCTTGGCCGCTTTGCAAAGCAGTTCGGTAATGTGGATGCGCCCGCCCCAACCTCTGAGGACATTCAGGGCGAGGTTATTCTTGTCGCTCACTACACCACGGTGGGCAAGAACAATGGCCGCACCTACTACAACACCGATGTGGTGGCTCACCTTGGCGACCGTCTGAACTACGACCTTGATCGTGGCAAGGAAATCATCGAGGACGAGCAGCGTGGCTCCAAGCGCCGCGTCTAACTAGTCATGCCGCCTACACCTGACTTATGGAGGCCTTAATATCATAGAGGCCGATTGGTGTGGGTTGGTGGCTTTGGCTACGCTATGAGCACCCAAGGCTGGGCGGTGCTTAATCAAATGCCTACAACGTCATAGCGTACCATCGATTTGACAGCTTGTCCAAGGATGTGATACAATGGATGCAATGAATAAAGCACTTTCGTACTCATCCTTGGACAAGTTTAATAAATGTGCCCTGCAATTCAAGCGCATGAAGGCCACCGACTATAAGCGCGAAGCCATCTATGACCGCAAGAATGCACGAGGCACCATCTTTCATAGGTTCATGCAAGAGCTGAACAATGATCGCATCCTTCGAGGCAAGTGGATGAGCCAAGCTAACGCTGGCGATTTGATGAATGACCTGTGGACAAACGGCTTCCCTACAAAAGAGGATGCCAGCCTCAATATACTTGAAGCGCCACAGTGGGGCTATGACAACTTCCTTGCCAAGAGCATATCGGACTCGCAACTTTTCATACCTATGATTTATGACGAAGTAATACCGCATCTGAATCCAGTGGAAGCAGAAGCCTATCGCTCAATTAAACTCGAAGTACCCGGCAAGCAGTACACAAATCTGCATGGCGAAATAGACTTGATTAATGACCCCAACGGCATCATCGATTGGAAGACTGTCGAACGTGCAAGGCGCAGTGACACAGAGGACTTGGATATTCAAGCCACCATCTATGCTGCCATCAGCGGCTTCACTCGTTGCAGCGTACATTTCGTACAGTTCATATTCTTGCGACGCGACCCGCCACGCATTCAGTGGAATACAACCAAGCGCGACACCCGACACATAGACTGGCTCATGAAGACCTACCTACCGGCGGTTGTGCAGCAGATAGAAGCCGACATTATGCCACCTGCACCGGGCTGGCATTGTGATTGGTGCAACACCCCGTGCGGCATACGACCAGAGATTGGAGCTTAATGTGGAAGATGTGTTTGTCACCGTAGTTCTTGACTGCTCTGGTAGCATGGCTGATTTCGTTGGGCCAGTGACTGCCACGATGCGGAAGATGTTTACTGAAATGAACGCAGACAACACGCGCCAGTATCATGTACGGTTGTGCGAAATCGGCGTGGACTATGAATCGAATGCACAAAAGCAGATTCAAATCTCTGATGTCAAGAGTCCGGCCAAGCTGACAACTTATAAGGCGAAGGCTATGGGAGGCACGCCGCTTTATGATGGGCTGTTCCGCGTACTAAACACTGCAAACGACCCGGCTGGTATGGGTGCACATGCCATCCTCGTACTCATTACGGATGGTGGTGAGGGCGGCTCGCTGCTGCATCAAAACTGGCAGGAGATTCGCGAACTCATCAGAGACAAGGTGTCAACTGGTTGGAAGTTTGCCTACCTCGCCATTGGTTCTGAGGCAGGGCAGCAGGCCAACCAAATCACCAATGAAGTGCAGCAGTTTGGTGGCAAGACCATGACTGACTTTCAGAGCGTGAGCTACTATTCGCGCAGGTCTGTTGATTTCACTGGCTTTGTGCCGAAGCTGATGAAGTTTGTTAGAGAAAGGATATAATGAGTTACAAGGAAACTCTGTGCTATGTTGGTGGAGACAGTGTGGGCAAGACTACAGCCCTGCTAGAGATTGCCGAGTATCATCCCAACAGCAAGGTAATTATGATTGACTTCGAGAACAAGTGGCGCAAGGTCAGGGATGTATATTTTCCTGACTTGGACATTGAAGTGTTCTCAGTCAGCGAATGGAACGATGTCATTGATGCCTTTGATAAGGTTGAGAAGACACTAGGCGTGGGTGACTGGCTACTTATTGATGGCTTGGACAAGGCATGGGACATTATCCAGTCCACCTATGATGAGAAGAAGCATGGCCCGAACGAATGGGGCTGGATTAAGGGTGAGCACAACAAGAACTGGCTCGACATTGCATGTGGCCGTGCGCCCTACAACGTCGCCGCTACTGCCTATGCACAGCCAAACGCCGACTTCAACATTCAGCGTGAAAGCGACAAGGGCGTTCAACAGGAGCTGCTGCTATGGAAGCAGATTGGCTTTAGGCCGGGTGGCGAGAAGCGCAACATGAGCCGCTTTGATACTGTGTTTGCATTGAAGGCGCAGCTGTCACCACGCAAGAATCTTGTGACTACGTTCAAGGACAAGGGGCGACCGTACTTGGATGATGGCAAGAAGGGTCTGTGGCTAGAGTTCCAGTTCCCATTCTGGCCAGTGTACAAGGCCAAGGTCGATGCGGCGCTGGCTGCTGGCGAACGAGTCGTCCCGCTAGAATAAACGAGGTACCAAATGCTAACCATCGACAATCGCGAGGACGAGGCCGTTCGTAATCCCATCATCACTGTCTTTGAAAAGGCTGGCATTCCCGTGCAAGTCAAGAAGATGGACTATGGGGATTTCCGCATGGACATTAAGATGGAGGATGGCACCAAGCGCGTCGTCGTCATTGAACGCAAGACGCCGGGCGACTTCATCAATAGCACGAACGCCACCATCAAGGAGCCAGCCACCAAGCTGTCACGTCAGTTGAATGGCTGCTTGACTGAAACTGGTGCCGATGTCGTTCTCTTGTTGCTCGATGGGCCATGGTATCCGCTGGCTGGTGGACGTACAAAGACTGGCAAAATCACATTGAAGCATTCGCCAGACGCCATGGCAAGCAAGCTGCGAACTATTCAGGGGCACGGCATTCGTGTCGAGTTCAATGCAGCTGAGTGGTACCTGCCCTATTATCTACTCGCCTTGTACAATTATGAGAGCAAGCTTGAGCACGTATCACTGAGCCTGTCACCTCGCTCCTTCTCACTACCAAGCAAGGAGGATGCTAAGTGGGTCATGCTGATGGGCGTGCGCGGCGTCGGAGTCATGATGGCCAAGCAACTCATTGAGCATTTTGGTTCAGTGAATGCCATCGCCAACGCCAGCCTTGAACAACTCATGGAAGTTAAAGGCCTCGGCCCCAAAACAGCAGAGACAATTCAATGGTATCTGAACTAGCCTGCAAGTGGTGCGTCTTTCCGCAGACAAAGCATTGCACAAAACCAGTCGGCCATGTGTGCACTAGAGACATGGTGCATCATCCCTTTGAACGAAAGGAAAACTAATGGCAGAATATCGCGCCTTTCTAGCTGACCCCATCACCCTTGGTTGCGAGGAATGGATTACGTTCGCCAACACAGTCACAACTTATGCCGTATATCCTGAGCCGCTGATGGAGGGCGATTACGCCAATGAACTCATCATGCGAGTGAGGGACTACGGTCGACCATTCATCATTGTCAATGGCCTCGATGCGATTATTTATACGACAGGACAGAATTGTGACACAGTTAATCGTGCAGGACGAACAGGGACAGCGGTGGATAGTAACACAACACGAGCCGCTGTATCGCTTCCTGCTGAAATTGCAGTTACCGTCCGTGTTATTGACAATACCCCGCACCTATTTTATCGAGGACGCGCAGTCACCTACCTCAATCCAGAGCAGGCCTCGCGGCTACTTTCCGCCATCATCACAAGTGGCAATGAAGGACGACCAGCTAACTAAGCTAATAGTAGAAGAGGCATACCTGCTTCTCAAGGGGGCCGAGCGTGACTTCCACAATTCCTACCAAGTATCTAGTGCCGGAACAGTCCTACATCTGGAAGCGTGAAGGCGCGGCTGACGTGCCTGTTGTGGAAATCGTCACACCCAACGATGAAACCTACATGATACCTGCTGTGTGGAACTTCATCGTCTTTGGCGTTGGCGGCGTAGTGCTCACTGTACTATTTGTGGATGCACTCGAGTTCTACGGCTCGCTGCTTGAAGGCCTCTTGACCGCAGATAACAATACAACAGAACATCTCAAGAAACTACTACCAACATTCAAACAAGAACTAAAAGAAACCAACGCACGATACGCTATATTGATGGGGGGAGGGACGCAAGGCTTAGAGAATGCCCGCGCCCTCTCATATCATCAGGATGAAGACGAAGCTATTCTTGAGTTTAAGCGGGTGGCGGAGGCAGTTGAGCGTGGTGACATTTCGGTGTTCGTGGATAGAGTGACAGCTGAACCTTTACTCCGTCTAGAAGAGGGGATTAAATTACTAGTTTCAGATACGAGTACGGCAGGGAGCGAACAGATTTCCCCAAACTAGTGAAGCGCGACTTCGAAAAGTTTGAGGCACTCACTGAGTACATCATTGATTCGTTTGGATTGACGCCTCAGTGGGAAGTTGTGGTGCGTGTCAACAACCCCGAGGAGCTAGGCGGCGAGCATGTGGCCGCAACTACTCATTGGCCAGCACATTATCGCGAAGTATTCATTGATACGAATCCGCATTGGGTGAAGAAGCGCGAGAGCTGGATTAAGCATTTGATTCACGAATGCGTACACGTAATGCTGGCCGACCTGCATGACCACTTGACTGAAAGCACGCCCAAGATACAGCAAGATTATATGGTGGATATTACTGAGACAGCCGTATCCGTTATTGCAAATGTTTACTATGCGCAATTCATGGTCGCAAATGCAGATGTAATTGACAAACTCATTCGCTAGTGGTATAATAAGAGAATATGAATTATGAGACGGCCCTGCCCTGTGACGGGTGGGGCTTCTCTTTACCCTTTTGCAGCAACTAGCGAGAGGAAGGTGGAGGCGATGGTCAGTAAATGTTCAAGTTGGACAGCCAGTTCGTAGATAGATACAGGCAGCGCCCTGTCAGGTTTGGATGGAATGGGTTAGGCGAAACAGTCTTCTATCGCACGTACAGCCGCGAAGATAATCCCCACGTCGATGGCATGGAGTCATGGACTGACGTATGTGAGCGCGTGATTGATGGCATGTATCGGTTGCAAGAGCAGCGCATTGCACGTAACAAGTGGGATGAGGCCAAGGCTCAGTCAAGCGCACAAGAAGCATTTGACATGATGTGGAACATGAAGTGGACACCGCCCGGTCGTGGACTGTGGCAGATGGGTACGCCCTTTGTCATGGAGCGTGGCGTTGTAACCGCACTGCAAAACTGTGGCTTTATATCCAGCGAGTATTTGCCAGAAGAACAGGGTGACTTCTTCCGCTGGTTCATGGAACGATTAATGGAAGGAGTTGGAGTTGGCTTCGATACAAAGGGCGCAGCCCAACGCATCACTATCCACCAGCCCGTGGGCACCAAGCATCACAGGTTCGTGGTTGAAGACAGCCGCGAAGGATGGGCCAAGTCCATCGAGGCGCTCTACAACTCGTATGTCCGCCCAAACTCGGCAACCGTCAGCTTCGACTACAGTAAAGTTAGACCCCGAGGTTCGCGAATTGCTGGCTTCGGTGGTGTTGCCAGTGGGCCAGAGCCGCTTGCAAAACTCCATGAAGAAGTTAGAGCCATACTTGACCGACGAGCCCAAAGCGTCGAAACTCATGATAGATGGTTGTCAAGTCGAGATATCACCGATGTTTGTAACCATATCGGTACCTGCGTTATTGCGGGCAACGTTAGACGTAGCGCAGAGATTGCCTTTGGTTATCCAACGGATCGAGACTTCCTACAACTTAAAGATTACGTACAAAACCCAGAGCGAGAATCCTTTGGATGGGTCTCTAACAATTCGGTGTATGTATATAAAGGTCAGCGGTATGACTATCTAGCCGAGCAGACGTGGGCTAACGGCGAGCCGGGTTATGCGTGGATGGAAAACGTACACAGCTTCGGTCGCATGAATGGCGTGCCTCTACTTAACGACAAGGCAGTGGGCTTCAATCCGTGTGGCGAGCAACCACTGGAGCATCGCGAGCTTTGTACACTAGTTGAGATTTACTTGCCTAACATTGCAAGCAAGGACGAGCTTAAGCGCGCAGTCAAGTATGCCTATATGTATGGCAAGACTGTGACACTAGCCAACGACCTTGTGGTTGATGAGAAGTCTCGCGAAGTTATGATGAACAACAGGCGCATTGGTCTCTCGTTCACCGGCATCACCCAGTTTATTGGCAAGCACGGATATGACACCTACCTCGACTGGATTGAAAACGCATACAATTGGAGTGGCGACTATGATTCTGTTTACAGTCAGTGGTTTGATATTCCTCTGTCTATTAGGCGAACTAGCGTTAAGCCAAGTGGCACGGTTTCTCTTGTCGTGGGAGTCACGCCCGGTATACATTTCAACGTTGCTTCTCGTTATCACATTAGGCGAGTCACTCTTGCTAATGATCACCGCCTTGTCGATAGCTTATCTGCCGCTGGCTATCGCATTGAACCATCCAAGTTTGACAGCTCCAGCGTTGTTGTCGAGTTTCCTGTTGATGCTGGCGTGGGCACTCGTTCAGAGGCAGAGGTTACGCCGGAGGAACAGCTCCAACTTGTAGCCGATACCATGAAGCATGGCGTAGATAACAGCGTCAGCGTCACTGTGAAGTTTGACAAGAAGAAGCACACGCCAGTCGACATCGAGCGTTGGTTGCGGTGGAGCGAGGACAAGCTCAAGGATGTAGCATTCTTGCCACTGGACGACCACGGCTACGAGCAGGCACCATACGAATCCATTACTGAGGCCGAGTATGGCGCAAGAGTGGCGCAAGTGCGGCGACTGCAAATTGACACCAACCAACTATTACATGAGGACGATATGTTAGATAAGTATTGTGAAGGCGACGCATGTGCCCTTCCAGAAATAGGAGAAGCATAGTATGTTTGAAGTTTTTCTTGCTGGTCTGGCATTCTGTGTAGGATGGGCCACACGCATGGCAGTCGAAAAGGACTACACGCTCTGGCTACTACGTTCAGCGGACGGCCATCCACGCCAGCCCAACGAATCACTCAAAGATTGGGCAGCACGAATTAGCGGTACCTTCTAGAACACACTGCTTGCAATAACGGGGAGAGGAGGGAGAGGGGAACACAACCCTTCTCCCTTTTCTTTTAGGAGATAACATATGGCAGACTACAGCGACGCATATCAAAATTACTCAACAATGACCACCGCCACACTACCTAAAATTGATACTTGTGAACACCAGCCAGTCATTGATATGATGGAGATTCATGTCTTTGAAGTTGAATACTCTAAACACAAGAACTATGTAAGAATTAAAGATAAGTCACCAGTAAAAATCATCGAAGGCACAGCAGATTACATGACAAATAGAACGACAATAAGATGCTTCAAGTGTAACAAAATTCTATACACCGTTTTTGACAGTAACGTAGCTTGGGAGGACTAGCAGGGATGGAGCAGAAAGCAACAGCAACTTATGTTCACAAGCACAACTTTCGAACTGTAGTCATGACTGATGGAACCAAGTACACCTATTGCACAAGCTGCGATACAAGCATCAAGGAGGAGAATGAAAATGGCTAACATCTATATCCTATTGGGCTATGACTGGGACGAGAACGGCACCAATGGGCAGTGGATTTGTGGGGCATTTCACACTGAGCAGAAGGCCATTGCAGCACTTGAGCAGGAGTGGACAGAGCTTGAACTGGATTGTGATGGCGAATGCTGTGAAGACTGTGCACCGCAAGTTAAAACTGCACTTGACTCAGATGATGAAGACTTTGTGTTCGAGAAGACATTTGGCAGCTTTGGTTTCTATATCACGAAGACCCGCATTGAAGGGGATAGCGACTAATGGCACGGCTGTACGTAGACTGTGACATGACACTGGTGCTGTGGCAGGACGGGCTTGAGCATCCATATGAGGGAGCAGAGCGATACGTTCGCAACCAGCCGCTCATTGACGCTATTGAGAAGTTTCTTGGTAACTCACCTGACTACGGACTGACGGTGTGGAGTTTTGGCGGCATGGAATATGCACGCGGATGGGCTCGGCGCTTTGGTCTGGATATTGATGGCGTCATGGCCAAGGATATTCGTGTACCACAGCCGGGTGACATTTGCATTGACGACATGCCGCTGCGAGTGCGATCTATTATTATGACACCTGACCAGTTTGTCAGCTATGTGGATGAGTCCATTAATGATACTAGCAAGTGGCGGCGAGCGCGAGCTGATGATGCCATTCGGCTGTTCGATAAGTTTGTCGAGATTGATGGCGTGCGAGCTGTCGAGGACAACGTGGTGCGATGCGCTGTGTGCGGTATGCGGGTTGTCAGCGAAGTAGAAATGGCCACCAACCACCGCTTTATGACTGGACACGTATTGGAGATTGATAATGAGTAGACATATCATGTTCGACCTTGAGACGCTAGGTACCATGGTGGGTGCGCCCATCCTGTCCATTGGTGCTGTGCGTTTTGCCTTGGACGACATGCCACCTATCTTCAAGCCAGTAATGAGTGACGCACGCAAGAGCTTCAAGATGGGCGGCAACTCAAACCTTGATGCATTCTATCGCAACATTTCACTGACCAGCAATATGCGTGCCGATCTTGTAGAGATTACGCAGGGCTCGCTGGACTTTTGGCTACAGCAGCCAGATGCAGTGAGACTTGCGTTGCTTGACGGACGTGTACCATTGCGCGATGCTTTGAGCGATTTCTGGAAGTGGGTGGATGCTGAGGAATATGAAGGCTTCTGGTCGCATGGGACGACGTTCGATGTGCCCCTATTGCAAGAGGCGTACATGGCTACATATAATCAAGACCGTGTGCCGTGGCGCTATCGTGCTGTCCGCGACACTCGCACTGTGTTTAGTGTTGCCTTTCCTGACGAGCAGGTGCCGGTCAAAGTAGACAGCCGCAGTAAGCACAACGCGCTGATGGATGCTTACTGGCAAGCAAAGATGGTGCAGGCTGCCTATGAGCGAATTTATAGGTGGCAGGGGCGAGCGATGAGGGAGGCGGTGCTGTAGGTGGAACAGCTGCGAACACTTGAGAATCGCATCACACTATGCACAGACTGCAACCTGTGTCACAATCGCGCCTTTAGTGTGCCGGGTGAGGGGCCGCTGGATGCCGACATTGTGATTATTGGCGAGGCTCCCGGTGCACAGGAGAACAGCACAGGTAGGCCGTTCCTAGGTCGCAGTGGACAGAAGCTCAACCAAATGCTGGCAGCGGCTGGTATCAGTAGGGCTGACTGTTATGTCACCAACATGGTCAAGTGTTGGCCGGGACAGGGCAATCCTGACCCACCGCAACAGGCGCTTGAGGCTTGCGAGCACTGGCTAGACAGTCAGCTGGAACTCATTAGACCGCGTGGTATTATTACGTTGGGTAAGTATTCAACATCTAAGTTCATGAGCATGGATGGAACAAGTATGGGCAGGTTGCAGGGTGCAGTTCGCAAGGCCTACTGGTCAGCGGACGAGCCTGTGTTTATTATGCCGCTCTACCATCCATCATATCTGTTACGTAATCCGCAAGAGGCTCCTATTACACAGGCGCACCTTGATAAGTTTAAGGAGTTTATTTATGGCTGATACCTATACGCGCATTGAGGACATTGAGCGTGACCTTGCTCTCGCTATGGACGAGATTGATGCCGACGACTATTTTGATCAGGTGGCAGTGCTGAGGCGTGCCTACAACATTAACATCAAAGAGGACGAGTATAAGTCTATTGTGAAAATGGCACTAACTGAGCTGCTCGAAGGTAACAAGGAAATTATTACCTCTCGTGACACGCTGCTTGAGGGCGAGAACCGCGCCAAGTTTCTTGCTGCCGACCTTGCTGTCATGGAGTTGATGGCTGATGGTAAGGCTGCTCACACCTTGGAGCTAGCCACCTTGCCGCTGATGGACAGGTTTGTTATCTTTGCTATGGGCGCTGTGTATATGCGCGTGCTTGACCGACTTGGCCTGACTATCTACAAGTAAACAAAAAGGGGGCCGTGCAAGCCCCCTCAATGTTTCTCCATAGTAGTTGTTTTATAGCAGCGTCTTGGTAGACGGGTCGCGTGACATGGCATTTTGAATGATGCTCAACGCACCTGCCACAATAGCGCCAACGCCTGCCACGGTTAGTGTGGCCTGACCTAGAAGGACGAGGATGAGTAGGGCAACAAAGCCCTGCACACCTGTCTTAACTGCACGTCGCAGAATGTCCTGCCAATCTTTGCCCACTAGCCACTCAAACACCTGTGCGTAATTCATTTATTTAACTCCTTGCGGCGTGTATAACTTGCCATTAAAGACAAACGTATTGTTGTGCATGACGACTGGCTGAATGTAGCTCTTGCCATTCCTGACTTGAAGATATGTGAAGCCATTCAGCCAATTTGGGAACATTGAATAGCCGAGGCCATCGAGGTCAGCCATCGTGAAGTTCTCAATGCCTATAGCCGTGCCGTGGATATATCGCTGAGTTACCATCGCACCTGTGTGACAGTGACCCACGATAACGTTGGTACCAAACCGCTGACGTATCTCTTTGAGAGCCGTGCTGCCCGGCGACGTGCTGTTGCTGCGTGTCCCGTGCGTAATGACTACATCGCCAAAGAGCACAGGCTGCATGTATGGAAACGTGATGATGTTGTAGTCGTCGAGCCCATACACCTTATCGAAATCCAGTGCATCGCCAGCCGCCTCACGTACCTTGTCTGGCGCTTGGTCGTTTAGATACCTGTCCCACCTATCTTCGTGGTTGCCCTTAAGCAGTAGTATATCCTTATCAAATACTGAACGCCAGCCTGCAAAAATAGAGTTGCCAACTTCAATCTCCTGCTTCCAGTTATCAACACTGCCGCGCCGCTTGTCTTTGCTATAGGAGGATACAGCGAAATTGTCATAGTGGTCGCCATCATTGATAACTACGTCTATCGAATCCGCTGTATCCTCAAGCAAAACCTTGAATGCTTGGGTGGCTAGTTGATTATGAAATGGTGCTTGAAAGTCTCCTACTACATATGCATTGAAGTTCCTTGTATCAAAGTTTACTCGCTCAAGTCCGCTTAATCCTAGGGCCGTGCCTTCACTCACTGTGGGCTGAGACTTGACCATACGCTTACGGCGCTTCAACGTTTCCAACTTCACGTCAGGGAACAGCACCTGCAATTCCTCATCAGTGCCAGTCTTCAACAATAACAAATCTTGCTCGCGTGTCCACTTAGTGTAAGTTGTCATTGTTACTAGTATACCACGGGCGGCGCAATTTGTCAACTTAAGTGAAAGGTATTCGCCATGTATGTAGACGTTGATATCAACTCAGAAGTGTCGGACTTAGCTCTCTCTTATCTCAGAGACGATGATAACAATCCTGACGTTGGCCCCGGACTTTCTGTCTGGTTAGCAGTTACGCGAGCTGTAAGCGAACTTGCACGTAAGTATGATATTGAGGATTGGGATGGTGAGCTGGATATCGAGTGGATTGTAAGAGACGTTAAGAACAAGCGTTAGTTACTTGAACAAATGGCCCCACTTGTTTAACCACTTGTCAAGAATGCTGCGTGACCATGGGCCGTCCTTGCCATACATTTCCATCACGAGGTCAGTGAAATCGTTGCGTGCATTGTGGCTGTCAGCCTTGTAGTTGATTTTCTTGGGCGGCATTGGCTTATCCTCCACGGCCTTGGCTGGATTACGTCTCGACTCCACGCGACTGTTCAACTCACGCATGAAGTCGCTCCATGGAAACTTGTCACCGGGGTCAGACTTTCGCGTCTTGCGCCCATTAGCTGTATCCTCGTGGCCCACAAAACCGCCGGGTGGTGCGCCTGTCTGCGATAGATAGGTGATGCGCCGCACTTGAATATTGTAGAAGAGTACCAGTTCGGTGCATAACACTAGCAAGTTTTCAATGGCGTCGGGGTCATAGTCCTCCAAGTCAGCGGACTGTGCGACTTCGATGCTAATGGACTTGGTGTCGGCACCCCATGTAGTAACATAACTATTACCAAAACCAGCAGACCAATTAGCTCTATCCACCAATGAACCTACTTGACAGATTTCTCCGGGCTCATTGCCTATGATAAAGTCACAGCTTGAGCCCCACGAGAAATCGCCCTCGGGGTTGTTGCTAGTGGAGCGTACCCAGTTTTTAGTAGCTAAGTATTGTAAGCTGGGCTTATTAGAACCGCGCGTGGCATGAATAATAATAATGGTTGGCGTTTCCTTGCGAGGTGCACGCAGCCACGACTTGGGCTCAATCGTTTCTTTGATAATGTTTGACAGATTAGGCTCTTTCATTTGGCCCCCTTACTATCCACCTGTTTAATATATCGCCGAGGATTTGCTCAAGGCGCTCATCTGATGAATAGATGTCGTCCTCCCATATTTCGTGATATTCGTAGCCCATTGAACTCATCACCAGTGCACGTTCAAGGTCGCGATAAGCATCCTTGGGCTGGTGCCAGTGCATACCCTGCACTTCGATGAGGATGGGCGGGTTGGTGATATAGACTAAGAAGTCGATAACAAAGCCGCCAAGTATAGCGCGGCCTCCAAGTGCGCTGCGCTGAAAGATGAAGTTCGACTCGCCGACCAACTGTGTTAGCTTCTTGTATACGATGCGCTCAGGCAGTGTTGCGCCGGGGAACACGCCCTTGGGTATGGCGCGTGCCTCTAGCGGGTCTTGTCCTATCTCAACTGGTGGGCGTTTACGGTCGCGTGTAATGTCAGCATCAGTATGCCGGACAATCGTGCGCTCCTTTTGTGGTAGGCGCGATATGCGACGTATCTTGCTGATGCCTTTCAATGCGCGGCCCATTACTACTGCATCTCCCTAGCCGACAATGCAAACTCAGACTCAATGACGGTCTTGAATTTCTTGTCCTCAATGTAGCGCAGGGTTTCGGTGAACGTGGTAATGTAGACAAAGTAGCCAGCCTGTCGCGTTGATGTGCTGGCGTGCGGTGTGCCATTCCATCGGCAGCGAATCTGGTCGCCATCAATGTAGTCACCATTGAACTCAGTGAAGAAGTCAGCCTCATCACAAATAAATTCGAGCTGGTCTACATAGAAGGTGGTGGCCGACGTACCATCGCCGTCTGTGCGCACGATGCGGAACTTGTAGTTGCCTGTGCTGGGTGCGTCAAAGAACACATACTGGCGTTGGAAGCGCACCACTGTTTCGCCCGTGATTGTCGATGGGCGGTACTGTACGTTTGCAACCACATTATCGTTGCCGTCTAGAACTTCTAATCGCACAAAGGCTCCACCACCAACAAGATATATGTCGGCGGCGGCGAAGACTTTCTGACCTGCGGTCACTGCATAGTTGGTACCTATCTGGATGCCCTTGGTTCCACCATTCGCAGACAACGCTACCTTCTGTCCAAGCACACCGCCCGACTTGTACTGCGCCGTCATGCTGCATGTCACGCCAGAACCCACGGCAGTGATGCCATCTGCGCGACCATCAGCATTGGAGTCCAGTTCAACGCTAGGATTGGTAACTTCGTTGGTAAGCGATAGAAGCTCCGTGCCATCAAATAACTGGATAGGTGTGCGCTTGTCTCTTAGTCCGTAGAGGAAGCGGCGTATCTGATTTGACTGGTCTGTGTGTGTACGTCGGCGCAGGTCGTCAAAGTTCTCATAGGCCTTGACTGTAAAGTTCCAGCCATAACGTGACTGAGGTCGCACAACAAAGCGGTGGCCCCAGCTCTTGACAATAGGTGTAGTTGTATCGCTGCCATCGTCGCGAGTAAGCGTGATACGGTAGCGAATCTTGCGCACAAAGATGGACGGGTCAAGCTGGCTATTATCTGGAAAGTATAGCGTGGACTCGGGTGTTCGACTAATGGTGCCGAGCGTATACCAAGTGTCGTAGTCGTCTACTTGAAACTCAATGGTTACGCTGTTGCCACCAATGGCAAGTGCAGTGGCATTTAATACAAAGTCGAAGATGGACTTGTCTAGGTCAAGAAGCCCGGCATCCCACCACGCTGTAATGATGTGGCCACTGTCCGAATACTTGATGGTGGCTTCATCGAGCGGGTTGTGAGAAAACTTAGACTGCTTCTGATGATTGTATACGCTACCAGACGAATCGTCCCACCACAGCTGCGGATAAGATAGTGTGCCAGTGCTTGCTAGTGGACGTGTAAAGTCTACAAAGCGAACTCGCGTGCTGCCTGTGGTCTTGAACACTGTGTGCCAGCCTGTGCCCGTCCACAACATAACTCGACTGGAGGCATCACCTTCGTTATCGACGGCTGCATATAGAAAGTTGTTGTCGTGTGCCAGCTTGCGAATCACGCCTGTGACGCCTGCCTGATACGTGCCGGTGTTAGCAGTCGGCGATAGATTATTGAAGCGTGTGTCAGTGAAGGCGTCAAATCGCTTGGTGTCATGTGCGCCACGGTCGGGGCCAACATACTGAATGCTGCTGCCATCATAGCGAGCCAGCGTGACACCAACACTAAAGTACAGATTGCCGCCGTATTCAATCATGGCCTGTCCATTGGTTTCGTGGATAGAGGCGGTGAGGTCAATGATGCGCACAGCCGAGTAGTTGACTTCGGTTATCTTACGCACCACATAGATGCCATCATCCTTGCCAACCCACAGCGCACCATCGAAGCCAGCCACCATGCCACGTATTGGATACGAGCGGTCGCCGATTTCAATGGGGCCTTGCCACGTAGCATTCACGTCTTCGGTAGGGTCAGCTGAATAGTAGAGTTCGTGCAGATTGTCAGCTCGCCACAGGTAGCCGTCAAAGGATTCGTAGAACTTGGCAGGTACCTCGTTGCTAGTCCATGACGAACCATCAAAGCGTTGAGCATCCACCGTTTCACCCTGTGCTACAAATAGGCTGCCATCAAATGCGTGTAGGTCTGAGGGCTCGCCCGTTGTTGTGTCTAGGCCAGCAGTCACTGCATCCAGCGAATCCGTGGTGTTGTTGTATAAGTAGAGGGCGTTGTCTGCTGGCACCGTGCCATAGACTAACACAAAAAGGTTGCCCTCGAATGGCAACTGGTCAACTGGATAACCCTTGAGGTCGGTGCTGCCACCTGTTGTCTTTTCGCAAGCCTCGTGGATGGGAGCCAAAATAAGCTGGTCTTGAATCCACGTAACTACATTTTCGCTATCTTGAAAAGTGTACGGGTCTTCGATAATATTGGCACCGTAGCCGTGGTGATAGGACTGCTGTCCCCATGTGTCTCGCTCAGAGAAGTCGGTGTGCTTGCGCTCATCCGTGCCTATCGAGACTCGTGGCACAGCTGACGTAATGTCACTCTTGGTCATGATGCTGGCCAACATGAGGCCGACACCATCCATGGAAATGTGGTGAGTGATGCCCGCCTTGACTAGTGTGTCAGGGCCATAGGTGCTACCACCATATTTAAAGGTACCGTACTTAGCGATTCGCCCTCACCTACCTGCCGCGTCTCCTTGTCCTGAGTGGTTCGCTGGCCTTGACACGCGAGAACGGTTGCTTCTGTGAGCGCATCCTGTGCGTGCGAATCCAGCGTGGATAGTTCTCTATGATTTCGCGCATCACTGTGACGTTGCCCTGCGTGTCGGCTGCTGGTACGTCAGTGATTCGCATACGGTTGAGATACGCGATGGCCAAATCTTTGACGCCCTCGAAGAACACAGGCTTGTCTATCAAGTTGATGTATGAAAGTGTTGAAGTTGTAGCATGGCCTGCCACCGCCGTATCGAATTGATTGCGGACAACTGTTAGACGATTGAGGTCTGCGTCCCAATCCGTGTACTTAAAGATTTCGTCATTCATTTTAAAGTAGCCGGTCTTGGGCCACTTATAAACAGGGGTGGCGGCATCAACATCAAGTGTGGTTTGAGTACCTGTGATGTTGCCATTAAGTGTGAGGTCGTCAGGATAAGGATCAGGGCGACGGTTATACCACACGTAGATGGTTTCGTTATTTGTGTGCGAACCATTGAAGACTAGCTTGCCCTCGATAGGTTCATACCAACCTTCGCTATATTCGTAGACGCCACCATCGCCAGCCTTGAATGCAACCTTTTCGAAGTTGCGCACAGGCTCATCATAATCGTATGTGTACGTGTTTTCAACAAACGTCTTAGTGCTGTCCTGCGCCGTGTGCCAGAAGTATTCGCGCAATATGTTGGTGGCGCGGCGAATGGCAACATTCATTTC
>Ga0265293_10002429_pt1 | contig 37523 bp, 36 predicted proteins | sample Munlanlewell138R_FD_192505 | JGI IMG/M metagenome (GOLD analysis project Ga0265293, IMG submission 192505) | Leachate microbial communities from a municipal landfill in Southern Ontario, Canada - Leachate well 138R | ecosystem: Engineered > Solid waste > Landfill > Unclassified | place: Canada... | reverse complement strand
AATCCTTACTGATTATATAATCAAACTACTGAACGAGAGAGAGGACCCAATAGTATTTATACTTTGGGGTAATAATGCCATAAAGAAAAAGGTATTTCTTACAAACCCAATACACCACATAATCACTTCTGTTCACCCTAGTCCCCTGTCGGCAAGCAGAGGGTTCTTTGGTTCAAAACCATTTTCTAGAACCAATGATTTTTTAAGCTCCATAGGGAAGAAACCCATAGATTGGCAGATAGAAAATATTTAACTATCAATAATACCCAAAGATTGTAATTGTAATCGTTTATATTGACATTAAATACGAAATATTGTAAAATAATATCATTGTATTCAGTCAAATAGGAGATGGGAATAGGGGCCATCTCTGGGCACAGGACGAAATAATATTAATAATCAATCATAGACAGCAACCCAAGATGCTGTCTATTTTCAAATAATATATAAGGGAGGTAAATCATGGAATTTAAATTTGATATGGAAAAGAATAAAGATAAAGTCGAGGAGTTTAAGGTTTTTATCGATGAAAATCGGGACAGGCCCGGAGTCCTAATGCCTGTACTACAGGAGGCCCAGGGCAAGTTTGGCTTCTTACCCCAGCCTGTTTTAGAGTTAATATCTGAAGACCTTAGGATACCCTTGGCAGATATTTATGGCGTAGCCACATTTTATTCCCAATTCACATTTATACCAAAGGGAGAACACAATATATCTGTATGTCTTGGAACTGCTTGCTATGTCAAGGGGGCCGAGAAGGTATTGGCAGAGATAGAAAAGGTTTTGGGCATTAAAAGCGGAGGTACGACTCCAGATTTAAAATTTTCCATTACCCCGACTAGATGTATAGGGGCATGTGGCTTGGCACCAGTAGTCAATATCGACGACGATATACATGGCAAGTTAAAGGTAGAAGATATAAAGGGAATAATCGACAAATATAGATAATTTGGAGGTGTTAAATTATGATGACCCTAGAGAGATTAAGGGAAATTAAGGAAAAGGCTAGGCCCCTCTTAGATGAAAGGCTAAGACTAGAAGACAAGACTGAAATAAGGGATGGAAAGATAGTACTTAAGGGAGATTACTATAAGAAACAGGTTCGTATAGCCCTCAGAAACTGTGAGATTATACTTCCTGAAAGCATTGAAGAATACATAGCCCTTGACGGCTACTCTGCCTTGGGGAAGATGTTATTTGAAATGACGCCTGAAGATGTTGTAAATACCATGATAGAATCAAACCTAAGGGGCAGGGGTGGTGCAGGCTTTCCAGCTGGTAGAAAATGGCTTGAAGCGTTTAAATACGATGCAGATCAGAAATACATAATTTGCAATGCAGATGAGGGGGACCCAGGTGCCTACATGGACAGGTCCATTTTGGAGGGAGACCCACATTCAGTCCTAGAGGGGATGGCAGTTGCAGGATATGCCGTGGGGGCTAGCCAAGGTTTTATTTATGTAAGGGCAGAATATCCCCTGGCGGTAAAGAGACTCCAGGTGGCCATAGAGCAGGCCAAGGAATATGGAGTTTTAGGTAAGAATATATTTGGGACAGGTTTTTCCTTCGACATAGAATTAAGACTTGGAGCAGGGGCCTTCGTATGCGGTGAAGGTACAGCTCTCATGGAATCCATAGAGGGCAAGAGAGGTATGCCTAGGGTAAAAATCCATAGGACTGCCCATAGGGGATTGTGGCAAAAGCCCACTATCATAAACAATGTTGAGACCCTAGCCAATATTCCAGTAATCTTCCAAAGGGGGGCAAAGTGGTTTAGAGGTATAGGCACTGAAAAGTCTCCCGGTACCAAGGTGTTTGCCCTGGTCGGGAAGGTAAAGGAGTCAGGCTTAGTTGAGGTTCCCATGGGGACTAGCCTAAGGGAAATAGTCTTTGACATCGGGGGCGGAGTGGCAGATGGCAAGGCTGCCAAGGCCGTACAGACAGGTGGGCCTTCTGGTGGCTGTATACCTGTAGACTTATTTGATACTCCTGTAGACTATGAATCCCTAGCAAAGATTGGTTCCATCATGGGTTCAGGTGGTATGGTTGTCATGGACGAAACCGACTGTATGGTAGATATAGCTAGATTTTTCTTGGAGTTTTCCGTAGACGAATCCTGTGGCAAGTGTGTACCCTGCAGGGAAGGAACCAAGAGGATGCTTGAACTATTAGAAAAGATAACAGAGGGCAATGGAGAAGAAGAGGACATTGCTAGGCTTGAGTCCTTGGCTGTCACCATTAGCACAGGCTCTCTTTGCGGTTTAGGGCAGACAGCCCCAAATCCCGTTACCAGTACTCTCCACTATTTCAGGGATGAATACGAGGCCCATATAAATGACAAGACATGTCCAGCAGGCCATTGTCAGGCCCTACTCGAATACTATATCACTGAAGATTGTATAGGGTGTACTAAGTGTGCCAGAACCTGCCCAGTTTCCTGTATCAGCGGCAAGGTAAAGGAAAGGCATGTCATCGACACAGATGCCTGTATAAAATGCGGAAATTGTATGGAAGTATGTCCTGTGGGCGCAGTAATTTTGAGATAGGGGGGTAAATGATGAGATATGTAACTCTTACTATAGATGGGCAAAAAGTGACGGTACCAGAGGACTATAATGTATTAGAAGCGGCAAAGGAAGCAGGTATAGACGTTCCTGCCCTATGCTATGACCCCAATCTTGAGGTTGTGGGAGCCTGTAGGTTGTGCCTAGTAGAGATAGAGGGAAGCAGAAAGCTAGAGACTTCATGCTCCACTGCTGTGAGAGAGGGTATGGTTGTAAATACTGAAACCGACAAGATAGTAAATGTCAGAAAGGATATACTTCAGCTACTCCTAGACAGCCATCCCAATGACTGTTTGACTTGTCAGCAGGCGGGGGAATGTCTGCTTCAGGAATATGCCTATAGATACGATGTCAAGTTTAGAGAGCACGACGGTGCTATGAGGCCCAAGCTCATAGACACCTCCAGTCCATATATATTGAAAGACGACAGCAAGTGTATCCTTTGTGGCAAGTGCGTTAGGACTTGTAGCCTCATAGAGGGCAGACAGGTACTGGCCTTTGCCGGCAGGGGATATGACACCAGAATTGTACTGGATTCTGACAAGTCCCTAGAGACTTCGGCCTGCGTATCTTGCAACAGATGCGTAGTGGTGTGTCCTGTAGGAGCCCTAGTCGACAAGAGACAGATGGGGGACGGAAGGATTTGGGAGCAGGAAAGTCAGACTGTGAGCTGTGAGGTATGCAGCTTTGGTTGTGAATTTGAAGTATTGTCTAAAAATGGCGAGAATCTGGCTGTAAGGGCAAAAGAACCTGCCAATGGCAGACCCCTATGCCTTGAGGGCAGATTGACTACGGAATTGATCTATTTGGATAATCCCGACAAGCCCTACAAGAAGGAAAATGGTAAGTTTGTCGAGAGTAGCTGGGTAGATGCCATAGAAATATCTGACATATTGAAAAAGATAAGAAAGCTAGAAGGAGACAAATAAGCTAGGAGGTGAGTACTGTGGTTCGATTGAATATAAATGGTATTGATTATGAAGTGGAAAAAGATAAGACCGTTCTTCAGGTTTGCCAGGATATAGGTATAGATATACCTACCCTCTGTCACGACGAGAGACTGGAACCCTATGCAGCCTGTAGAATGTGCCTAGTTGAAATAGAGGGAGCAAAGAATTTACAAACATCTTGCTCTACAAAGGTCCGCGAGGGCATGGTAGTATCTACCAACAACGACAAGGTAATGAATGCTAGACGGGATGTCCTAGACCTGCTCTTGTCCAACCACCCAATGGACTGTCTGACATGTGAGAAGTCAGGTGATTGTAAGTTGCAGGACTATGCCTATGAATACGGCCTCGTTGACGGCACATACATAGGTGAAAAGAGAAATAAACCCATAGACGACTCCAATCACTTCTATACATACGATCCAGACAAGTGTATCTTGTGTGGCCTGTGTGTCAGGGTTTGCGATGAATTACAAAATACCAATGCCATAGGATTTGAAGACAGGGGCTTTGGCACCATAGTTGCTACACCCTTTGATCAGGGTCTAGAGAGCTCTAAATGCGTTTCCTGCGGCAACTGCGTGTCTGTATGTCCTGTTGGCGCCTTGATGCCAAAATACGACACTAAATTTAGGCTGTGGGAGACTAGAAAGGTAAGGACTACCTGCTCCTATTGCGGTGTAGGCTGTCAAATGGACCTACTGGTGAAGGGGGACAAGGTAGTAGGCGTAGAGCCAGCCTTTGACACCTTTAACAATGGGCTCCTTTGCGTAAAGGGTAAGTTTGGCTACAAGTTTATAAACCACGGCGATAGGCTCAAGACTCCCCTCATAAGGAAGGATGGGGACTTTGTCCCAGCTTCATGGGACGAGGCCTATAGGCTTATAGTATCTAAGATAGAGGATACAAGGGAGAAATATGGGGCAGATGCCCTGGCGGGGCTTTCATCAGCCCGTTGTACCAATGAGGAAAACTATTTATTCCAGAAATTTATGAGGGCGGCAGTAGGGACCAACAATGTTGACCACTGCGCACGCCTCTGACATTCCCCAACGGTTGCAGGTCTTGCAATCACTTTAGGTTCTGGGGCAATGACAAATACCATAGAGGAAATATTACACACGGATGCCATATTTATTGTCGGTTCCAATACTACGGAAAATCATCCTATTATTGGGGCTACAATGAAACAGGCCTTGAGAAAGAATAATACAAAATTAGTAGTGGCAGATCCCAGAAGGATCGAATTGGCCGACTATGCCGACGTATATTTGCAAATCAAGCCTGGGACAAATATTGCCCTTCTAAATGGCATCATGAACATTATTATAGAAAAGGGCTTGGAAGATAGGGACTTCATAGAGAAAAACACAGAAAACTATGAGGAACTAGCAGAGATAGTAAGGGAATATACACCTGAGAGGGTAGCAGAAATATGCGGAGTAGAGGTAGAAGACATAGTAAAGGCCGCTACAATATATGGAGAAGCTGACAAGGCAGGAATCTTCTATGCCATGGGTATAACCCAGCACAGCACTGGTACAGAAGGTGTCATGAGCATATCAAACCTTGCCCTTCTAACTGGCAATATAGGCAAGGAATCAGCAGGGGTAAACCCCCTAAGGGGACAAAACAATGTCCAAGGCTCCAGCGATATGGCGGCTCTTCCCTCGGACTATCCAGGCTATCAAAAAGTATTTAAAGAAGAGGTAGCAGAGAAATTTGAAAAGGCCTGGGAAGTGAAGCTTTCCAGGAAGGTAGGGCTTACAGTAGCGGAGATGTTAGATGCAGCAGAAAAAGGGGACATTCGCACCATGTATATTATGGGAGAAAACCCCATGGTATCCGATCCCGACATAAACCATGTCAAGAGGGCCCTGGAAAGTCTAGACTTCCTAGTGGTTCAGGATATATTTTTCTCGGAAACCTGTGAATTGGCAGATGTAATCCTTCCGGCGGCTTCCTTTGCTGAAAAGGACGGCACCTTTACCAATACAGAAAGAAGGGTCCAGAGGGTCAGAAAGGCCATAGAACCCATGGGCAAGTCTAAGGCAGACTGGCTTATACTCATGGAGGTCATGAACCTTCTGGGCTATGACAAGAAATACTCCCATCCGTCGGAAATAATGGACGAGATAGCCTCACTGACTCCACAATACGGTGGAATTGACTATGAGAGGCTGGAGGACAAGGATGGACTTCAATGGCCATGTCCTACCAAGGATCACCCTGGTACAAGATACCTCCACGGCACTGCCATAGCCAGGGGCAAGGGTCTATTTGTGCCGGCTCAGTACAAGGAAAGTGCAGAGCTGCCCGACAGGGAATATCCATTTATATTCACTACGGGAAGGATACTCTACCACTACCACACTAGGACCATGACTGGGCGGGTAGAGGGTCTGAATAAGAAGGTACCCGAGGCCTATGTTGAAATCAACGAGGTAACGGCTAATAAGTTGGATATAAAAGATGGAGACAGGGTAAGATTAACTTCAAGGAGGGGCTCCATTGAGGTTGCTACTAAAATAACTGACATAGTAACTGAAGGGGTATTGTTTATGCCCTTCCACTTTGCAGAGGCAGCAGCCAACTATCTGACCAATCCCGTCTTGGACCCCATAGCTAAGATACCGGAGTTGAAGGTTGCAGCAGTAAGGCTTGACAAGATAGATTAGAGATGAAATAGGGGAGCCCAGCTCCCTAGAATTGAGGTGACCTAGCGATGAACTATACTATGATTTTAAAATATGCAATGCAGATGGAACTAGATGGCTATAACTTCTTTAAGGACAATGCCAAGAAAATGAGCAACCCTACTTCGGAGGCCATGTTCCTAGAATTGGCGGAGGCAGAGATGCAGCACTATAAGTACCTAGAGAAGCAGCTAAACTATTATTTGGAGAACAAGGCCTTTGATACCAGTCCCGAGGTCATGGACAGGGAAGAGGACATATTTTCAAATAGGGCAGAATCAGAGCATATAGCAGAAACCCTTGACGAATCTATGATTCCGGACTTAACCATTTTGAGGATGGCCTATTTAATTGAGAGAGATTTTAAGGAATTCTATACTGAAGCCAGCAACAATGCAGAGGACGAAAATATTAAGGCCATATTCAGGAAGTTGGCAGCCTGGGAAGAAGGCCACGAAAGCCTATTTAAGAATGAATACAGTAGAAGGATGAAGGAGTATATGAACCTTCCATGGGGTGGTTAATATGTTTAAGGTAGGCATCATCACAGCCAGCGACAAGGGTTTTGCTGGAGAGAGAGAAGACAAATCAGGTGCAATAATAGGAGAGATAGTCCAGGCAAAGGGCTATAAGGTTGACAGGAAGATTATAGTTCCCGATGAAGAGGATCAAATCATAAGAGAGATAAAATACATGGCAGATGAATTGGGCCTTGACCTGATATTGACCACTGGAGGTACTGGTTTTGGGCCAAGGGATGTGACGCCAGAGGCAACTATCAAGGTCTGCGACAGAATGGCCAATGGCATAGCCGAGGCCATTAGGTACTACAGCCTTAGCATTACCCCAAGGGCCATGCTTTCTAGGGCAGTATCTGGCATCAGGGGGGAGACCCTCATAATCAATTTGCCCGGTGGACCAAAGGCCGTCAAGGAGGCCCTAGATTACATTTTAGACAGCGTAGACCACGGCCTTGAGATATTGACAGACAAGGCCCACAACTGTGCAAGATAAAGGGTGATTTCATGAAAAGATTTGGTACAGCCATAATATTGGCAGGAGGCAAGAGCACCAGAATGGGCTTTGACAAGCAATTCTTGAAAATTGACGAAAGGCGGTTAATGGATTCCATAGTCCATAAATTGAAGGAAGAATTTGAGGAAATAATCATAGTCACCAACAAGCCAGACTACTATATAGGCCTAAGCCATATAATTACCTATGACCTCATAAGGGATATTGGACCTCTAGCAGGTATTCATGCGGGTCTAAAACTTTCTTCTTCCCAATACGCCTTTGTAGTAGCCTGCGATATGCCAAATATAAATATGGACTATGTAAGATATATGAAGTCTGTCATAGCTGACAGGGATTTTCATGGATGTGTAACAGAGTTTGGTGATTGGATAGAGCCCTTCAGTAGTTTTTTCTCCAGGGAAATTGTGGGGAATATAGAGGAGCATATAAAGACAAACCACAGGTCCATTAATTCCCTATTGAAAAACCTAAGTATCCACTATATAGGAGAGAGTAAGGCAAGGGAATTTAGTCCCAATTGGGATATGTTTCTAAACCTTAACACCAGAGAAGACCTAAACAACTACCTAGTGGACTTAGAAAATACAAGGTGACCATATGAAAACTACCAAGGACACCAATATACTGAGGATAAAGGGAGAGGACGTAAAAGAGGAAGAAGATATTGTAGTGGTGGAATATCCATTTACGATATTTCTAAACGACAGAGAGCTTATAACCCTGCTTTGTAGCCCCGGGTCCCTAAGGGAACTTACCGTAGGTTTTCTCTATTCCGAGGGGTTTATAGACGATGACAGCCATATTCAGGCCATTGAAATAGACGAGGAAAAGGGCATAGCCTATGTAAATATAGAGAATAGAAGGGTCCTGGCAGAGAAGCTTCAGGGCAAGAGAACCATCACATCTGGTTGTGGCAAGGGTACCCTTTTTTATAATGTTTTAGATTCCTTTAAATCCAAGAAGATAGAAAGACCTTTAGACATAGAAATTGAGGAAATAAAGGATTTGATGAGACAATTTAGCCGAAAATCCCAATTGTTTTTAAATACTGGTGGAGTACACAGTTGTGCCCTGTGCAGTAAATCTGATATACTAGTCTTTGAAGAGGATATTGGAAGGCACAATGCCCTGGACAAGGTTCTAGGGAGGGCATTCTTGGACCGTATGGATTTATCGGATAAGCTGGTACTTACATCGGGGCGGATTTCCTCTGAAATGCTGATAAAATCCGCCAAGAGAGGAATTCCGGCCATAATTTCCAGATCAGCCCCCACTAGCCTATCAGTGGAATTGGCTAGGGAGTTGAATATATTAGTAGTAGGATTTGCAAGAGGAGAAAAAATGAATATTTATTCGAGTTTTCCGAGTTAGGACTTCTAAAGCCACAGGTCATGAGGTCTTAGCCTATAGGTAAGGAGAGAAATTTCCTTGCCTCCCGTGTTTGGAAAGGAAGATATGGCAGCCTTTCTTTAGGCTGCCTTTTTTCAGTTAAATTACAAAGGAGAGTGGTATTATGAAAAAAATCTTAGTATTGTTACTTAGCCTCTTGCTAATCATTTCAGCAGTAGCATGTGCACCAAAGACAGAGGCTCCGACAGAGCCAGACCTATCCCAGGAGGGACAGGAGACCCCAGATAAGATAGAGGAGCCAGAAGAAACAGAGCCTAAGAGACCCATCATCTTGTCTACGACAACATCGACACAGGACTCAGGCCTATTGGATTATTTACTTCCAATATTTACAGATGAGACTGGCATAGAGGTAAAGGTCATAGCAGTAGGGACAGGCAAGGCCCTTCAAATGGGTAGAGATGGGGAGGCAGATGTCCTTTTAGTTCACGCCAAGCCAGATGAGCTGCTGTTTGTAGAAGAAGGCCATGGAACAAAGAGAAACGACGTTATGTACAATGACTTTATTTTAGTAGGTCCCATGGATGACCCTTTAAACTTGAAGGAAGATCAGCCTGGAGATATTCTAGAGGGCCTAAAGCTTATAGAGAAAGAAAAGTTTACCTTCGTATCTAGGGGAGACGACTCGGGCACACACAAGAAGGAGCTTGGAATTTGGAAAGAAGCAGGAATAGAGCCAGCAGGTGCCTGGTATATGGATGCAGGTGCAGGCATGGGTGATGTACTGACAATAGCCAGTGAAAAACAGGCCTATACCATTACTGACAGGGCAACCTACCTAAGTATGAGAGATGTATTGGACCTGGACATAGTCACTGAAGGCGACGAAAACCTGCTCAACCAATACGGGGTAATACCTGTAGACCCAGAGAAAAATGACAATATCAATGGAGAAGGAGCCTTGGAGTTCTACGATTGGATGATTTCAGATAAGGGACAAGACCTGATCAAGGGCTTCGGCATTGAAGAATATGGACAATCCCTATTCTTCCCAAATGCAAGGTAAATAGCTCCATTGTAAAAATATAAATAAGAGATAAATAAGGCTTGGCTTAAGGATTTGGAGGATTGGATTCTTCCAAATCTTTAGCCATTGCATAGGTGTATTGTGAATTAAATAGGGGTGGTATAATGGATTACATAGGTCAAGGATTTAGGGAAGCCTTAAAACTTTTGATATCTCTGGACAAAGAAGTATTTAAAATAGTTTCTTTGTCTATTTTAGTATCTAGCTCTGCAACCATATTTGCGTCACTTATCTCCATTCCCCTGGGAGTGTATTTCGGCATAAAAAGATTCAGGGGCAAGAGGATGTTTAGCAGGATTACATATACTATGATGAGTGTGCCCTCTGTGGTCGTAGGCTTGGTCGTGGCCATAATATTGTCGAGAAGGGGGCCCTTTGGACAATTTGACCTCTTATATACAAAAAAGGCAATGATAATAGCCCAAACCATCCTAGTAATTCCCCTAGTCTTTGGCCTTACCTATGGACTGGCAAAGAGCAGGGGAGATATTATCGACAGGGTCGCCTTCACTTTAGGGGCTAACAAGTTTCACACTGTAATTTTGATTATAAGGGAATTAAAGATAGATATACTGGTGAATATTGCCACAGCCTTTTCAAGGGCTATTTCAGAGGTGGGGGCTGTCATGATAGTAGGAGGAAATATCAAGGGCTATACAAGGGTTATCACTACCACCATATCCATGATGAATTCCATGGGGGACTATCCCATGGCCATAGCACTTGGTCTGGTACTTATACTTATATCCTTTGTCATACACAGCCTTATATATTCCTATAGCCAGGAGGATTGATATGGAAGTTAGAATAGAAAATCTCAAGAAGTTCTACGGGGACAGGCAGGTTCTCCAAATAGAAGGATTGACCATTGAGAAGGGGGAGATCACAGCTATCACAGGTCCAAATGGCTGCGGTAAGACTACATTGTTGAATATAATAGCAGGACTGGACAGGGGATTTTTGGGAGACATTAAATACAATGGCAGGCAGCTAAGTAGGGATATTGTAGACAAGATGACCCTGGTCCTACAAAAACCATACTTATTTAGGAGGACAGTTTTTGAAAATATTGAGTATCCTTTAAAGATTAGGGGAATAAATAAGACAGGTAGAAAACCCCTAGTAGACAATTTGGCTAAGGGCCTGGAAATTGAAAACTTAATGGAGAAAAAAGCCCATCTCTTGTCCGGAGGTGAATCTCAGAAGGTAGCCCTAGCCAGGGCCCTAGTATTTGAGCCTGAGCTCTTGCTACTCGACGAGCCCACTTCAAATATAGATCCAGATGCCATAGGTATCTTGGAGAGGCAAATACTAAACTTCAATGAGGAAACCGCCAGCACTGTAATCATAGTGACCCACAATATGGAACAGGCCAAGAGACTGGGACATAGAATAATTGAACTGGCCTATATAGAATAGGTCAGGTCTATCCTTAAATTGACCATATAAAGCTATGTATTATTTTTTATCCAGTGAATAGATATAAATATAGCTTATGTATGGAGGATAGAGATGCTACAATTAATATTTGGAATAATTGGAGGGACTACCCTCCTCCTATATGGAATAGAAATCTTGAGCAGAAATCTGGAAAAGGCTTTGGGCAATTACCTGAAAAGGCTTTTGGGGGTGTTTTCGGGGAATGTCTATTCCTCGTTTTTCCTAGGGCTTTTAGTCACTTGCCTAGTCCAGAGCAGCACAGCGGTTACCCTGCTTACGGTCGGCCTTGTAAATTCAGGAATTATGGGACTGAGTCAGGCCCTGGGAATTATATACGGTGCCAATATAGGCACTACTATGACAGGACAGCTAATGTCACTGGGCTATAGGTTTAGGTTAACCGATATAGCCCTTCCAATTTTGGCTTTAGGATTTTTCATAGACTCCCTGGGAAGGGGGAGAAGGTCAAGTTATCTGGGCCAGTCCCTAATGGGCTTTGGCCTCTTGTTTTTGGGGCTTAGGATATTAAATGACGGAATCCCATATATTCAAAGATCCCAACTCCTAAGGCTCTTTTTTACACAGCAGGCATCAAATCCCCTTGTTGGCATCTTGCTTGGACTGGTTACCACTGCCCTTGTCCATAGCAGCAGTGCAACTGTCGGCATCTTGATAGTATTGGGGCAAAGCCAGCTAATCAGTTTGCAAACTGCTATATATATAATATTGGGGGACAATATAGGTACCTCCATCACAGCCCACTTATCCAGCATAAGTGGCAGCATTAACGGGAAAAGGGTTGCCTGGGCCCATTCTTTTTACAATATTTTCGGTGCAATCATGGTCCTGTTCTTCATGCCCCAGTTTACGAGGGCAGTGATTTACATAACAGAGGATATATTGCAGTCAAGGGACATTTCATCTTATATAGCAAATTCCCATAGCCTATTTAACCTAGCTAATGCCCTTGTTTTTTTACCTATGACAAAATACTATGAGAGGTTTTTAAACTGGCTCATATAGAGATATAAAGAAAGGTGGTAGACATATGGAGTTTTTTAAGGTTGTATCTGTAGAGGAGGGCAAGGAGGCCCTCCTGGAAAATTTCAAGGACTTTGAATTCCAGTTGGAAGAGGTGGATATATTTAAATCCCATGGGAGGATTTTGGGAGAAGATATATATTCAAATGAGAATGTGCCTGAATTCGACAGGTCTTCAGTGGACGGCTATGCCATCAAGGCCTCCGACAGCTATGGGGCCAGCGACAGCATTCCCTCCATCTTGAATATAATAGGTGAGGTCAGGATGGGTGAGGAGACGGACCTAAGTCTTAGGTCGGGACAGGCTGTCTATGTGCCGACTGGGGGCATGATACCTGAAGGTGCAGATGGAATGATAATGATTGAAAACACAGAAAAGATGGACGAGACTACCCTCCTTGTCAACAAGCCCATATCTCAGGGGGAAGAGATGATATTCAAGGGAGACGATATAAAAAAGGACAGCCTGGTCTTGAAAAAGGGCAGGAAGGTCACACCGGAAGTCATGGGGGTTTTGGCAGCCCTGGGCATAGCCAATGTCAAGGTATTTAAGAAACCTGGATTTTATATAATCTCCACAGGAGATGAAATAATAGATATGGGCCAAGAGCTAACCATGGGAAAAATAAGAGATATCAATGCCTATAGTCTCTATGGGCTCATAGAGAAGCTAGGCGGTCAAGTCGTAGGCAAGGCCATAGTCAGAGACGATTATCAGCTATTGAGGGACGAGGTAGACAAGGCCCTCAACATGGCAGATATTGTCCTCCTGTCAGGGGGAAGCTCCGTAGGTACTAGGGATTATACCTACAAGGTAATAGACTCCTTTAATGGGAAGGGAGTCTTTGTCCATGGAGTGTCCATTAAACCGGGGAAACCTACCATCATGGGAGAGGGTATGGGCAAGTTAATCTTTGGGCTTCCCGGCCATCCAGTATCTTCCATTGTCGTATTCAAGACCTTTTTAGAATACTTTATCAGCAAGAAGCTGGGAATGGATATAGTCAGGCCAAGGCTAGATGCGGTCATGGACTTTAACTTTCCTTCCTCTCCGGGCAAGGTCACCTACCAAACCGTAGACCTGCTTGAAAAAGAAGGGGCCTTCTATGCCCTGCCAACCTTTGGCAAATCGGGAATGATTACCCTCCTGTCGGACTCACAGGGCTATATAGTCATCGAGGCCCACGAAGAAGGCATATATAAGGGGGAAAAGAGGGAAGTATACCTACTGTAAGAACATGGAAAGAGGCGATAAAATGGATAGGAATATTTACATTGACAATATAGATATAGACTTGGCTAAGGAAAGCTATTTAAGGAAATTGAATATAGGTGCCCAATACGAGGATATCAGCGTCAGGGAGTCCCTGGACAGGGTGAGTTTTGAGGCCATCATGGCTAGGACCTCTTCGCCAAACTACAATGCTGCTGCCATGGACGGCATATGCGTCAAGGCTTCAGATACCTATGGGGCCACGGAAACAAATCCCAAGATATTGGAAATAGACAAGGATTTTAAGTATATCAATACTGGCAACCAGATAAGGGAGCCCTTCGATGCTGTAATCATGATAGAGGAAGTAATCGATCTGGGAGATGGCAGGGTAAAGATACTTCAGGCAGCCTACCCTTGGCAGGATGTAAGGCAGATAGGGGAGGACATAGTCGCCACGGAGATGATAATACCCTCCAGACACAAGATTAGGCCCATAGACATTGGAGCCCTAATATCTGGAGGTATAGAGACCCTAAGGGTATATAAGAGGCCCAGAATTGGAATACTGCCTACAGGCTCGGAAATAATAGAGGATTTTAAGGACCTGGAAGATGGGAAAATCATGGACTCCAACTCTAGGGTTTTTGAGGCGGCAGTGATAAAAAACGGTGGACTGCCAAATAGGTATCCGCCCCAGAAGGACGACCATGAGCTCCTAAGGGCAGCCATATTAAAGGGAGTGGAAGAAAATGATATGCTCCTAATCAATGCAGGTTCCTCTGCAGGCACTGCTGACTACACAGTCAAACTCATTAGGGAACTGGGGGAAGTCGTCATCCATGGAGTGGCTATGAAGCCGGGGAAACCGACGATTTTGGGTATGATAAATCACAAGCCGGTCATTGGCATACCGGGATTTCCAGTGTCTGCCTTCTTAGTCTTCGATATATTTGTAAGCCCCATCATTAGGCAGTTTATTGGACTCAAAGAATCGGAAACTGAAATGGTAGAGGCCACCATATCCAAGAGGATAGTATCTTCGCTGAAAAATAGGGAGTTTATAAGGGTAAACCTAGGCTATGTAAATAATAGATTAGTTGCAACCCCCTTGTCCAGCGGTGCAGGAGTTACCATGAGTCTGGTAAAGGCCGACGGCATAGGTATCATAGCCCAAAATGTAGAGGGCATAGATGCAGGGGATACCATAGATGTAGAGTTGATGAAACCCCTAGCCCATATTAAAAAGACCCTAGTGTCCATTGGTAGCCACGACCTGATAATGGACATCTTGGGGGATATGATGGACCTGAGCTCAGGCCATGTGGGCAGCATGGGCGGCATACTGGCCATGAAAAGGGGCGAATGCCATATGGCACCTATACATCTCTTGGACGAGGATACTGGGGAATACAATGTCAGCTATGGAAAGAGGTATTTCATTGACAAAAAAATGGCATTGATAAAGGGATTAAAGAGACAGCAGGGCTTCATAGTCCAAAAGGGAAACCCTAGGGGAATCAAGGATTTTAAGGACCTGACCGGGGAAGATATAGTCTACGTCAATAGGCAGAGAGGTGCAGGAACAAGGATATTGCTGGACTACCACCTTAGGCTCGAGGGCATAGATGCCGAGGATATTCAAGGGTATAATAGGGAGATGTCAACCCATATGGCTGTGGCTACGGCGGTAAAGACTGGTACAGCTACTGTTGGTCTGGGAATTTACTCCGCTGCCAAGGCCCTGGATTTGGATTTTGTAGATATTAGTTTTGAGGACTATGATTTTCTAGTACCCTTTGAGGCCCTGGAGGATGAGAAAATACAAAGATTTATAGAGGTTTTGAGGTCCGAGGACTTTAGGAAAAGGGTTGAGGCTCTTGGAGGCTATAGATTTGAAAACACTGGGGAGATTGTCGTAATCCAATAAAAAATATTTTATATGCTTGAATTAGGGTGTAAAAAAATTAACTAATATGGTAATATATAAGAAGAGAGTAAAATTTTATAAGGAGGAATAAAAATGATTATTGGAGTACCAAAGGAGATTAAGGAACAAGAAAATCGAGTAGCCTTAACACCAGCTGGCGTTGATGCTTTCGTAAGGGCAGGACATAGGGTACTTGTTGAGGCAGGCGCAGGTGCAGGCGCAAGCTTTACAGATGAAGAGTACAAGGAATTGGGAGCAGAGATTTTACCAGAGGCATCTAAGGTTTGGGAGCAAGCAGATATGATTTTAAAGGTAAAAGAACCTCTTACATCTGAGTACAAATACTTCAGAGAAGATTTAATAATCTTTACCTACTTACATCTTGCAGCAGAAGAAGAATTGACAAAGGCTTTAATAGATACTAAGACAGTTGCCATAGCATATGAAACAGTTCAAAATCCAGATAGATCCCTACCACTGTTGACACCAATGAGTGAAGTTGCAGGACGTATGGCTGTACAACAAGGCTCTATTTACTTGGAAAAGACTAGGGGCGGCAAGGGCCTACTAGTAGATGGTGTTCCAGGGGTTAGCCCAGCTCATATAGTAGTAGTAGGTGCTGGTATAGTAGGTACAGGTGCTATTAGAAGGGCCGTAGGCCTAGGTGCCAGAGTTACAGTCCTAGACGTCAATGTAGATAGACTTAGATATCTTGGCGAAGTATTCATGGGCAAGCTAGAAACATTATATTCCAACAACTACAATTTAACTCAAGCAGTAAAATCAGCAGACCTAGTAGTAGGCGCCGTCTTGATACCAGGTTCCAAGGCTCCAAAGCTAGTTACAGAAGAAATGGTAGCACAAATGGAACCAGGCAGCGTTATAGTTGACGTAGCCATTGACCAAGGCGGTTGTGTACAAACCATGAAGCCAACTACCCATACAGATCCAATATTCAGGTTACACGATGTAATCCACTATGGAGTTACAAATATTCCTGGAGCAGTCCCAAGGACCTCCACATTGGCACTAACCAACGTAACTCTAGGATATGCCTTGAGAATAGCCAACAAGGGCTGGAAAAAAGCATTGGCAGACGAAGAACCACTTAGGAAGGGTGCCAATGTCCTAGAGGGCAAGGTAGTTTACAAGGCCGTTGCAGATACATTCGACCTACCATATACACCAGTAGAAGAGGCATTAGGACTATAGACTAAAATAAGAAAATAATCAAAAGGAAATATAAGTTTGCAGAAATGGCACGATAGCTTCTATCATATAGGGGCATTGATTGTGCCATTTCTTATATAAGAGGATGGTGATTTAATGAAGGTTTTTAAGGAATTGGCAATTATTATAGGAATACTATTATTCTCCTACCTAATTCAAAAGCTAAGTCAAATCCCGGTGCCGGCTCCAGTCTTGGGTATGATTTTACTCCTAGTATCCCTGCTAATAGGCATAGTAAAGCTTGAAGATATAGAGCTGGTATCCAAGTTTTTCCTGGACCACCTAACCTTTCTATTTGTCCCCAGTGGCGTGGGATTGATGTTGGTATGGGGGATTATCAAGGAGCAATGGGCAGTAATTTTTTTAATAGCCCTTTTTACCACCTTTTTAGCCATGGGAATTACGGGGATTACGGTGGAATTAGTCAAAAAGCTTAGGGAGGGAGGCCCATGGTAGATTATTTAGATACACCCTTATTTGGAATTTTCTTGTCCTTGATTGCCTTTCAGATAGGCATGTATATAAATAAGAGGACCAAGATGGCAATACTTAGCCCTTTGGTGATTGCACTTATAATCATAATAGGATCCCTGAACCTGCTGAAGATAGACTATGAAACATTCAACAAGGGAGGCAGTATAATTTCTTTTTTCCTAGGGCCAGCGACGGTAATACTGGCAGTGCCGCTTTACAAGCAGATAAATAGGCTAAAGGAAAGTGCCCTTCCCATCTTAATTGGTATAGTAGTGGGCAGTGTGTTTTCCATAGTAAGTGTAATAATTCTGGGGAAGATGTTTGACTTGTCAGAGGTGGTAATCAAGTCCCTAGTGCCCAAGGCCACTACTACGGCCATATCCCAGGAGCTGTCGGCACAAATAGGAGGTATACCGGCCATCACCATAGCGGGAACGCTGGTAAATGGCATATCTGGAAACCTAATGGGAGTATATATTATGAAGATCTTTAGGATTAGGGACAAGGAGGCAGTAGGTGTAGCCCTGGGTACTACATCCCATGCTGTAGGTACGGCCAAGGCTATGGAACTTGGCGAAATTGAAGGGGGTATGAGCTCCCTATCTATTAGTATAGCAGGGCTTGTAACTGTGTTTTTGGCACCAATACTCATTAGACTACTGATGGGATAGATATTGTGGAGGAAGGAAAGGTGGTTTTATGGCAAATAAAAAGGCATTATATGCGGATATAGCCTTGTTTATAGTGGCCATCATCTGGGGATCGGGCTTTGTGGTTACAAAAAATGCTCTGGATTATATGAGTCCACTTTACATACTGGGATTTAGATTCCTCGTAGCGGCCTTACCAATGGCAGTAATATCCCTCAAACGCTTTAAGAATGTGACAAAAACTGATATAAGGGCAGGACTCATAGTAGGTTTTTTCATGACCTTGGGATTTATATTTCACGTAATTGGCATACAATACACCACCGCAGGAGTGAATGGATTTATTGCCGCAACAAATGTGGTCATGGTGCCCTTTATGTTTTGGTTTGCAAGCAAAAAGAAACCCGACAATTTTGAGATATTTGCAGCCATTTTGAGCCTAATAGGCATTGGAATAATCAGTATCGATGCAAAGCTGGGCATAGGACGTGGAGAGTTTATCACATTCCTATGTGCCATCTCCTTTGCCATGCAAATAGTTGTAGTGGGAATATACGCTAGAAAAGTGGATCTCTATATATTTACCACGATACAGCTTGCAGTTGTTTCCCTATTGTCCTTTATTTTGGCAATTATATTTGAGCCACCTGTAGCTTCCATAAGCACCCCTGCAATACTTTCCATTGTCTATCTTGGAATAATGGTGACCATGGTAGGTTTTTTTGTACAAAATATCGCCCAAAGCCTTACTTCCACCACCCATGTAGCCATAATACTTAGTCTAGAGGCGGTATTTGGCAGTATAATATCCATAATATTTTTAAATGAAATCTTGACCACAAGATTTGCCATAGGTTTTACTGCCATATTTATTTCTGTAATAACCAGCGAGACAAAATGGGAATTTTTAAGAAGGAAAAGTAAGATATAAAGCAATACATTTTTTTACCAGGCTATAGTATCCTTGTCCTATGAATTCAAATGCATTATAATATTTACTATAAACAAAAGAAAAGGTGATAAGAATGATGATAGATTCCTTTGGGAGAAAGATTAACTATTTAAGAATCTCCCTCACAGATAGATGTAACCTAAGGTGTAAATATTGTATGCCGGGGACAGGAGTATCAAAATTCTCCCACGATGACATGCTGACCCTAGAAGAACTATATACCATAACCAAGGCCTTTGTAGAGCTGGGAATAGACAAGCTAAGGTTTACAGGCGGGGAGCCCCTGGTGAGGAAGGGCATAGTAGAATTTATAGAAAGGGTGTCAAAACTTGACGGCATTAGGGAATTAACCATGACCACCAATGGCATACTATTAAAAAAGTACGCCAAGGATTTAAAAGATGCCGGACTCAATAGGGTAAATATAAGCCTGGACACCCTAGATGGAGATAAGTACAGGGAAATAACCAGGCTTGGGAATATAGAAGATGTATTGGAAGGTATAGAGGAGGCAAAGAGAGTAGGGCTTACCCCTATAAAAATAAATACTGTATTAATAGGGGGATTTAACGACGACGAAATAGAGGATTTGGCAAATTTAACTGTAAATGAAAAGATGGACGTAAGGTTTATAGAGTTGATGCCCATAGGGGAGGCGGCTACTTGGGCAGAGGAAAACTTTCTTTCCAATGATGTCGTCCTTGAAAGATTAAAGGGTCTAGTAGCAGTGCCTAGTGAAGACAAGTCATCCCCAGCGGTCTACTACAAACTGCCCAATGCCAAGGGAAAGATAGGCATCATAAATCCTATAACCTGTAAATTTTGTGCTGATTGCAACAGGGTCAGGTTGACCTCAAAGGGCAAGCTCAAGCTCTGTCTTCATTCAGATAGGGAAATAGACATCAGGAAGATTTTGCTGGAAGGCGGAGATTTGAAGAAGTTGATTCTTAAATCCATAGGGGAAAAGGAAGAATCCCACCACCTGGAAGCCAAGCTATATATCAAGAGGAATATGAACGAGATTGGAGGATAAATCGTGGAATTTACCCATTTTAACGAAGAAGGAAGGGCCCATATGGTGGAAGTAGGCGAAAAAGAGGATACGAGAAGAATTGCCGTAGCCAAGGGCAGGATTACAATGAGGAAGGAAACCGTCAAGAAAATAAAGGACGGACTAATAGATAAGGGCGACGTACTATCTGTGGCCCAAGTTGCAGGCATAATGGGGGCTAAAAAAACCAGCGATCTAATACCCATGTGCCACAATATTAACCTGACAGGTGCAGACATCAGATTTAAGATAGGAGAGGATTTTGTCGAAGTGGAAGCTGAAGCCAAGACAGTTGGCAAGACAGGGGTTGAAATGGAGGCCCTAATGGCAGTATCCATTGCATGCCTTACCATATACGATATGTGCAAGGCCATAGACAGGGAAATGACCATAGGAGATGTAAAGCTTATGAAAAAAACTGGAGGAAAGTCTGGAACATTTCAAAGGAAAGAAGTGGCAGGAAAGGTACTATCAGTCAATATTTCAGATAAGAAGGGAATAGTTAAGGAGCCCTTGGAAGAGGGACTATTTATTGAGGAATTTGGACTGGACAAGGACGCTCATTCTGGTAAATGGCACAGACAGGTGAGCCTTTTGGGCATTGAGAGTTTTAGGAAGATGAAGAATGAGGGAATTGACGACCTGCTCCCGGGAGACTTTGCAGAGAATATCACCACAGAGGGCCTTGTCTTATATGAACTACCAGTAGGCACAAAATTAGTCATAGGGGATACAATCCAAGAGGTGACTCAAATAGGGAAGGAATGCCATGTAGGCTGTGCCATAGCCCAAAAGGTAGGCAAGTGTGTCATGCCAAAGGAGGGTATCTTTACTAGGGTCATCAAGGGCGGTATCGTAAGGAAGGGAGATTTAATTGAGATAATATGATTTACGTCACATCTTTAAATATAAAGGAAGAAAAAGGTGGAAGGGTTAAGGCCATATCCCAGGGCCATTTCCAAAAGGGAAGGGGTCTAGTGGGAGATGTTAATTCCCAGGGGGGAGAAAGGGAGGTATCCATATTCGGCCTTGAGGGCAAGGAGGAGATTGGAGATAATAGGGAAGGTATTTGCATGAGGAGATTTTATGGAAATATCGAAATAAGGGGCCTGGACTTTGCCAGCCTTGAAGTTGGACAGACTCTTAGAATAGGGAATACAGTCCATGAGATTACAGTAATAGGCAAGGACTGCTTCCCCGACTGTATTCTGGTAAAGAGGGGTCAACCCTGTCCCCTAACGAGGACGGTAATATTTACAAGGCTAATAGAAGGCGGAGACATTGAGATAGGAGATCAGGTGACAAGACTAGACAAGACAGACGAGAAGGATAAATAGGGGAGGTGTTTGTATGAAAATAGTAGTTCTGGAGGGTTATACCCTAAATCCGGGGGATTTAAGCTGGGAGCAGATGGAGGATATAGGGGAATTGACAGTATATGATAGGACGCCAACTGAGGAGATAGCAGAGAGAATTGGTCAGGCAGAAATAGTATTCGTAAATAAACTTCCCATTACTAGGGAAGTTTTAAATAAATGTCCCAATATAAGGTTCTTGGGTGTATTGGCAACGGGCTACAACAATGTAGATACAGTAGCTGCTAGGGAAAGGGGCATAGTAGTCTCCAATATTCCCACCTATGGGACAGATGCAGTAGCCCAATTTACCATTGCACTCTTGCTGGAACTCAGCCACCATGTGGGGGCCCATGCAGAGGCAGTGAAAAATGGACAATGGGCCAGCAGCCCCGACTGGACATTTTGGAACCACCCGCTAATAGAGCTGCAGGGAAAGACCTTGGGTATCATAGGATTTGGCAGGATTGGGCAGAAAACAGCTAAGATTGCAGAGGCCTTGGGTATGAATATTCTAGTCTACTCCAAGACTAAAAGGCTGGAGCTGGAAACTGAAAATTGCAAGTACTCTAGCCTGAAGGAGCTATTGCAAAACTCTCATGTAATTTCCCTCCACTGTCCCCTATTGCCGGAGACAGAGGGGATAATAAATAAGGAGACAATAGGGAAGATGAGGGAGGGGGCTATGATTATCAACACGTCGAGGGGGCAGTTAATAGTAGAGGAAGACTTGAAAGATGCCCTCAACAGTGGCAAGCTGGCAGGGGCGGCCTGTGATGTAGTATCTGTAGAGCCTATTAGGGGGGACAATCCACTCCTGGCTGCAAAGAATATAATCATCACACCTCATATAGCCTGGGCTCCTAAGGAGAGTAGGATAAGGCTGTTGAATATTGCAGTTGACAATCTAAAGGCATTTTTATCGGGGAAACCCGTCAATGTGGTAAACTAGGCAGAAGAATTAGATAGGCTTACTGGAAGTTGATTATGACTAGAAGATATTTTTTTGGGGGGCCATATGGAGACAAGATCAAGGGAAACTAGCAAATATAGGTTGAGGGTAGTAGGGGCCATGATTATTTGGGGAACCATAGGGATATTTGTAAGGGAGATTAGTTTAAGACCTATAGAAATAGCCTTTTATAGATCCTTTATTGGCTTTGCCTCCATTTCATTGCTGACCCTATTCAGGAGAGAAAGTTTTGATACAGGCAATATAAAAGAAAATATTATGGCATTGCTGGGGTCAGGAGCTTCATTGGGGCTGGGGTGGGCCCTCTTGTTCCAAGGCTATAAATACACTAGTATTTCCAATGCTACCCTGGCATATTACATAGCGCCAATTATAATAATCATTATGTCCGCTGTTTTACTCAAGGAAAGGATTACTGCAAGGAAGTTGGCTTGCGTAGTTGCAGCCATGGTGGGTCTAGGCCTAATAGTAAGGTCCAACGAATTGACTTCTATACACTATAACCACAAGCTGGGGATATTTTTTGCCCTAGGAGGGGGATTTTTCTATGCCTCCCTAGTAATTATAAACAAGTATGTAAGGGGCTTACCCAGCTCAATTATCACAATTATACAGTTATTTATGGCCGCCTTTGTACTCTTGCCCTATATCTTAGTAGAGGGGACAGCCATAGGGAGTTTAGATACTAGGTCCCTAGTCTTCCTCCTAATAGTTGGAATAGTACATACGGCCACTGCCTATATTATTTACCTGTCGGCAGTAGGCCACCTAGAGGGTCAAAGCTTGGCGATACTAAGTTATATTGATCCCATAGTTGCCCTTATCCTGTCGGGCCTAATTTTAAAAGAGACCATGACTCTAGTCCAAATACTTGGGGGGCTTATGATTTTAGCTGCTGCATTCTTCAGCGAGTATAGAAGAGAGTAAAGGCACATATGGCAAGAGTAAGATAGAATATTACACGGGGTGAGAAGATGAAAAGAAAATATGTAATCCTACTGGCACCAGACTCATTTAAGGAAAGCATGACGGCAAAAGAAGCCTGTCAAGCCATGGAAAGGGGAATAAAGAAGGCAAACAAGGATATCAGTTGTATTCATGTGCCCATGGCCGATGGCGGAGAGGGGACCATGGAGTCCCTGGTAGATGCCACCGGTGGGAAGATATACAGGGAAAGGGTCATGGGGCCCTTGGGCGATGAAGTGGAGGCAAGCTATGGCATCTTGGGAGATGGGGAAACTGGGGTAGTGGAAATGGCCAGTGCCAGTGGACTACACTTGCTGCCTGTCCATAAAAGAAATCCTATGATAACTAGTACATATGGGACAGGTCAGCTCATAAGGGCCTGCTTAGATAGGGGAATTAAAAGGCTGCTCATAGGCATAGGCGGCAGTGCCACAAATGACGGGGGACTAGGAGCAATTCAGGCCCTAGGAGGCAGTTTTGTCGACAGCAGTGGAAATGAACTAGGCCATGGAGGGGGAGAACTGGGAAGGCTGCACACCATAGATTTAAAGGGCCTAGACAGGCGACTGCAAGATATTGAACTAGAGGTAGCCTGCGATGTAAACAACCCCCTATGTGGTATTACAGGTGCATCCCACGTATTTGGTCCCCAGAAAGGGGCTAATCCCGAGATGATTGAGGTATTGGACAGGAATCTAAAACATTATGGAAATATAATTAAAGAACAAGTGGGCAAAGATGTATTAAATGTCCCTGGGTCTGGGGCAGCAGGGGGTCTAGGTGCGGGTTTACTTGCCTTCTTAAATGGAAGATTGACCAGGGGCATTGACATGGTGATTAAGTATTCGGGCCTCGAGGACAAGCTTGCTCTGGCAGATATGGTTTGGACTGGGGAAGGTTCCATAGACTTCCAGACCCAGTATGGTAAGACACCCATGGGCGTTGCACAGTTGGCAAAGAAATACCATAAGCCTGTAATTGGGTTGGCAGGTAAGATAGGCGACAAGGCTGAAATACTATACGATATGGGAATAGACAGCCTATTTAGTATAGGCAGGGATATCCTTTCCTTGGAAGAAGCCCTGAAAGAAGGGCCAGGGAATTTAGAGAAGCTCTCTGAAAATATAGTAAGGCTAATGAATATTGTTTGGGAATAGGAGGTTAGGCTATGTTAAAAGGATATGCGGGAAAACTCTTATTTGTAAATTTGACTACAGGTGAGATAAGGGAAGAGGAACTTTCCGAGGAACTGGCTAGAAATTTTATAGGAGGATATGGTATAGGGGCCAAGATACTTTACCATATGATGCCGGGGGGAGCAGACCCGCTGGGACCAGACAGCGTACTAGGATTTGTGACAGGCCCGGCCTCTGCAACCAAGGCCCTATTTGGAGGAAGATATACCATGGTCCACAAATCCCCCATAACGGGAGGATGGAATGATTCAAATTCCGGGGGTTACTTTGGACCAGAGTTGAAAAAGGCAGGTTACGATGGATTGTTTATATCGGGGATTGCAGAAAGGCCTGTATACCTATACATAAATGACGAAAATGTGGAGATTAGGGACGCATCACATCTATGGGGAATGGATACTACTAGGGTATGGGATGCTCTAAAAGAGGAAAACCAGGAGCCCAAGCTAAGGGTGACTGCCATAGGCAAGTCAGGTGAAAACATGGCCCTCTTGTCCTGTCCCATAAACGACGGCCATAGGGCACCGGGCAGGGGTGGCGGAGGTGCAGTCATGGGCTCAAAGAAATTAAAGGCCATAGCTGTCCGAGGTAGAAGGGAAATCCAAGTGGCAGATTCTAGAGGACTGGCAGAAATAAATAGAAATATAAGGGAAAAGATGAAAAACAGCCCATCTGCAGAGTCATTTGGCAGCTATGGAACTGGGGGAGGTACTGAGGCCTCGGCCTTGAGTGGAGACTCTCCTGTGAAAAACTGGGCTGGAGTGGGAATAAGAGACTATGGAGAGGAAAATGCCTACAAGGTCAGCTCCCAGTCCATGGATAGGTATAAGATTAGGAAGTATGCCTGCTCATATTGTCCTCTTGGCTGTGGAGCAGTGTATTCAGTTGACGACGGGAGATGGCCCGTAGAAGAAACGGACAGGCCAGAGTATGAGACAGCATCGGCCTTTGGTTCTACCCTCCTATGCAGTGAAGAGGACGCCATAATCAAGTGCAACGATATATGCAACCTATACGGCCTTGACACCATTTCGACTGGTATGACCATTGCTTGGGCAATGGAATCTTATAATAGTGGGATATTGACCAAGGACGAATTAGATGGCATTGATTTGACCTGGGGCAATGGAGAGGCCATAGTAGAGCTTACACAAAAGATAGCAGATGGAGAGGGATGCGGCAGAATCCTAGCCAACGGTTCAGCCTATGCAGCCAAGGAGTGGGGCAAGGGTGAGGAGTATTTGGTGACAGCATCAGGTATAGAACTTCCCATGCATGACCCCAGATTTGCACCTGGCTTGGCTCGAACATACCAATACGATCCGACTCCGGGAAGGCATGTTAAAGGGGGAGTAGGTTCACTTCAAATGGGTGGTTCAGAGCCTGTAGACAAATATATCTATGAAAATACGGGAGAATTAGATGTAAGGCTTACTTCTACAAGGGAAATTGTCAATGTGGCCAGCCTATGTATTTTTGGCAGGGTAGGTATGGGTTCTACAACTCATGATGAGTTTATAGAAGCTCTTACGGGAATGGAATTTGGGCCTGAACAAAGCTTCAAGACAGGGCTTAGGATTTTCACCATGAGACATGCCTTTAACCTAAGGGAAGGTTTTAAGCCATCTGATTTTACCCTATCCAATAGGTCGGTAGGGAAACCGCCATTGGAATCTGGTCCCTTGGCTGAAGTGACCGTAGACAATGAACTTCTAGCTAGAAACTTTTTTGACGCCATGGGCTGGGATTTTGAAACGGGAGTCCCTAAATTGGAAGTATTAAAGGAATTAGGGCATTTGGAAGATGTAATCGAGGATTTATATGGAGAGAATAGACAATAGGGGACTATCCCTATTGTCTATATAGGCTCTTGAGGCGATCTTTAAAGGGTGATACTATTGAAAGTAAGGTACAAATACATAGGAATACCCATTCCTTCACTAAATAAGGAAGTAAGGGAGGTGGAATTAGAGGTTAATTCTACTTTAAATGATTTATTAACTTTACTGGAGAAAGATATAAATGGTGAACACAAGTCCATATTTAAAACTGCAAATTTCTTAGTCAACAATTCACGGGCAAGCCGCAATACCCTATTATTTGAAGGGGATATGGTATGGATATTTACTGTTCTTGGTGGCGGTTAGAAGGAAAGGAAAGTAACAGTTATCAGATTATATTTTATAAATAATTTTATATGGTATAATAAAACTGACTAGCAATAAAACTTAAGCGAGTTAAACTTAATGGGGTGAGATCATTGAAATCAAATATTAATGAAGTGTGGAAATTAATAGGAAACTTAACTTTAGAGGAAAGAAAGATAATATTTAAAAAGATGGAACAGGACATAAATACACAATTACTAGATTTGCTAGACAGGGTCAATGAACGCGTTGGAGAGAATGATATTAGCATGGAGGAAATAATAAGAGAAGTCGAGGAAGTCAGAGGATATTTACATGGCGAAAATTAAGGTAGTAATTGATACAAATATATTTGTCAGTGCACTTTTAGGAAGCAAGAATGCGAAATTGGTTCTGAGAGAAGTAATAAATGGAGACCTTCTTTTAATAATGTCAAAATATCAGTTAAAAGAGATTAAGGAGGTTTTGCTCAGGCCAAAGTTTAGCAGGTACATAACAGTTTCCGAAATCAATGAATTAATATCAAATTTGTCTATGAAAGTAATAATACCAATAATATACGATTCAATTAATGATTGTAGAGATCCCAAAGACAATTTTATACTTGAAGAAGCAGTATATGGAAATGCACAGTACATAGTTACAGGAGACGACGACTTGTTAGTTTTACACCCATACAAGTGGATAAATGTAGTTACTCTAAGAGAATTTCTTAAGGTAATTTATGATATCTAGGGTCCCAATAAGGTTCTATTCTGAAACATGGGAACTAGAAGCCTCTGATATAATCTGCATTTGCGATTTTTCCATACTTTCCTCCCTAGGCTGGGCTTGTATATGGTTATCTTCTTCGTCTTCAAATAAGGGCCTATGTTTATCCTTGACCTTATTCTTGGCAGTAGTGGCAGCTAATTTTGCTATTTGATAGAGGCCCGGATTGAATTCCATTAGCTTTTTCTCATCACTTGGCGGGACCTTATCCCCCCTTGCAATCCTGCGGGCAATCTCATAGTATTTCCAGGTATCATCACCCTTTTTATCGTTTTTAGACTCTTCCAATTGTTTAATCATTTCACTGAGGGGATTTTTGAAATCCCTAAACATTTCTGCCATTATCTTTGATTCCTCTGAAATAGTAAGTATATCCTTCACAGCAGTAGAATAATCCTGATTGTTTTCTTTTGTGGTCCCTTTAGGGAATGGTGCCTGATCTTGGGTCATTTTGTTTTGATTATACATATGAACTTTACTATTGAAATTTAACATAGTAATACCCCTTTCCATATCTATAGTAAGTATCGGCTAAAATTAGACAAGGTTAAAGGGGTATCCTATAATTATTACTTATCTGCTAATTCCATAAACTTTTCAATATCTTTCGCTATTAATTCCAAGGAGCTTCTAAAGAACTCTGGATTGCGAACATCAATATCCATTCTCTTTGCCACATCAACTATGTTATTTTTTCCTGTTGCATTTAGCAAGTCGTCATATTCCTTTACAAAGGCCTCTCCTCTTTTTAGATACTCGGCATATAAGCCCTTGGAGAATAGAAGGCCAAAGGCATAAGGGAAGTTGTAGAAATTCCTGCCCGCTGAGTAGTAGTGGCCCTTATTTATCCACATATATGGGTGAAGTAGGTCATGGTCCAGGCCGTCGCCATAGGCTTTTTTCTGTGCATCTAACATCATTTCCTTGAGTTCGTTAACTGATGGGGAATGGCCCTTCCTTCTCTCGAAGAGTTCAGTTTCAAACAAATACCTGCTATAGATATCAACGATTACCTGACCTGCATCTGATATAGAGGATTCTAGTATGCTAAAGGCCTCCTGATTGCTGGCTTCCTTGAGGGCTGCATTGACCACGATTGTCTCGCAGAATATGGATGCAGTCTCTGCAATGGGCATTGGATAGTCGCTATTTAGCATGGACTCGTCCTTGAGGCAGGCTCCGTGGTATCCATGGCCTAGCTCGTGGGCCAGGGTTGTCATACTGGAGAAACTGCCGCTAAAATTGGACATTATCCTGCTTTCACCTATTGGATGGAGGTTTGCACAAAATGCTCCGCCCCTTTTCCCCTCCCTAGGCTCTACATCTAACCAACTATTTTCAAAGGCATTTTTAGCAAAGTCGGCCAGCTTATGGGAGAAGGTCCTGAAGTTGTCGACTATATAATTCTTAGCTTCCTCATAGGTAAAGGTCCTGTTTACCTGACCCATGGGGGCGAACATATCGTAAAATGGCAGTCCATTTTTATGGCCTAGTAATTCTGCCTTTTTCCTGTAGTATTTTTGAAATAGGGGTAGAAATTCTTCCATGGCAGTTAGCATGGCGTTGAGGGTTTCTTCGTCCATTCTAGACTTGATTATGGTTTCCTCTAGGGGAGACTTATATCCCCTTAGACTTGCTACAGTGATGACTTCTCCCTTTATCCCATTTAGTGCTGCCGCCGAGGATTCCTCAATCTTTTCATAGGCCTTAAGCTCTGCTTCATAGGCTGTCCTTCTAAGGTTCTGGTCTCCATCATAGGCCATATTTCTGATGGCAGGCAGTGGAAGGGATTTGGCTTCCCCGTCGATTTCAATATCCACCATGAGGGTAGAGCTAATCATATTGTGGAGATTTGTCCAGGCTGTTGACCCGGTGTTGGACATTTTAGATATGAGGACCTCTTCCTTTTCACTTAGCATGTATTTTGACTCTTCCCTTATCTGCCTTAAGAAAAATTCGTGTTCCCTTAGTAGGTCCGACGACCCAACTAGTTCATCTAAATTGGCAAGGTCCTTGACAAATTTTTGAAATTGAACCTGTGGCCTTGTCAAATCCGACTCCATTACGGTCAATTTGTCAATATACCTGAGGGCAGTCTCATCCTTGGCATCTACTGAACTGGTTAAAAAGGCAAAGGAGTACATTTTATAGAAGAGGGTTCCAATTTCTATATAGTAGCCTATATATTTCTCCAGCTTCTCCCTGCTAGCAGTATTCTCTTTGAGTTCGTCGTCAGCCCACCTGTTAAACTCGACAATTAAATTATCCAACCTTTCCATATCCCCCAAAAACTCGCCTTCCTCGAATGAAGGATATAATTCCCTAAGACTCCAACGCATAACACCACACCTTTCACAATTATTGTAGAAACATATTTTTATTATACCATAGAGCCTGGAAGTTTAAAGAAGTATTTTGAGTCCCTAAATAAGTTTTTTTCATATTTCAAATATTTTCCTTGCAAATAGTCCATATTATGTATATACTTGATTAGTTAAAGATTAAGGAGGACGATTTATTTTAATGGAAAAGCTAAAATTTGATGATATTGATTTATCAGAAGAAATACAGAAGGGGATATTGGATATGGGCTTTGAGGAAATGTCACCCATACAATCCCAAGCAATCCCCCTCTTGCTAGATGGTAGGGACATAATTGGCCAAGCGCAGACAGGAACGGGAAAGACGGCTGCATTTGGTATCCCAATTATTGAGAAATGTGATCCTAATGAAAGGTATGTTCAGGCTCTGGTACTTTGCCCCACAAGGGAGCTATCTATTCAGGTGGCGGAGGAAATTGCCAGACTGGGGAAATACAAAAAAGGCCTTACAGTACTTCCCATCTATGGAGGGCAGCCTATAGATAGGCAAATCAGGGCCCTGAAGAAGGGCGTGAATGTTGTCATAGGAACGCCTGGAAGGGTACTTGATCACATGAGAAGAAAGACCCTAAAAATCGGCAATGTAAGCATGATGGTATTGGATGAAGCAGATGAAATGTTTGACATGGGTTTCAGGGACGATATAGCTCTGGTAATGAATGAATTACGTGAAGATAGGCAAACGACCTTTTTCTCAGCTACTATGGCTGCAGAAATAATGAGATTTGCAGCTAGGTATCAAGACAATCCCCAGCTAGTGAAGGTAGTACACAAGGAGCTGACTGTACCCAAGGTCGAACAGGCCTACTTTGAGCTTAAGGAGCATATGAAGACTGAAATACTGTCTAGGTTAATAGACATGTACAATCCCAAGCTTACAGTGGTTTTTTGCAATACCAAAAAGAAGGTAGACCAGTTGACAGAGGAGCTCCAGAGCAGGGGCTATTTTGCTGATGGCCTTCATGGGGACCTGAAGCAGTCCCAGAGGGATACGGTCATGGGCAAGTTTAGGAAGGGAACCATAGATATCCTAGTGGCTACAGATGTGGCGGCTAGGGGAATAGATGTCGACGATGTAGATTTGGTCATGAACTACGATATGCCCCAAGACGAAGAATACTATGTACACAGGATTGGAAGAACTGCTAGGGCAGGGCGTGAAGGCAGGGCTTTCAGCTTCGTAGCTGGCAGGGATATTTACAAGCTGAGGGACATACAAAGGTATACAAAAACTAAGATTGCAAGGCAGGACCTACCTACATTAAAGGATATTGAAAAGAACTATACATCTACTATGCTGGAAAAGATAAAGAGTGAAATAGACAGGGAGGACCTTAGCAAGTATGAGAAGATCCTAGAGACACTTTTGCAGGAAGACTATACTTCCTTCGACATAGGAGCAGCACTCTTGAAATTCTACATGGAGAACAATAGATTAGATGGACATGAGGAATTGGATATGGTGGACAATCAGGGAAAACACAGGACATCCACCTCCCTTACCAGAATTCACATAAATATTGGCAAGAGAAAGGGTATTAGCCCTAGGCACATATTGGCAGCCCTAATCGACAATGGGGGCATACCCAAGAAGTTCGTGGGCAACATAGACCTATATGATAAGTTTACATTTGTAGAGATACCGGGAGAGTATGTAGATGAGATTCTAGCTAGATTGAATGGTTCCAGGATTAAGGGCACAAGGGTCAATGTGGAAATAGCAAAACCCAAGAGAAAATAAATAAAAAACATATGGTTCTGAGCAGAATCATATGTTTTTTTGTATAATTATAAAAACTACAGTCGACCTTTATATACATAGATAAATTTTATCAATTTATTTATATCATCTAAAGGCATGGTGTCAATTTCGTAAAAGAGGTTTTCCAACACCTCACTTTTACGAGTAAAAAGCCTCTTATCTAGATTTTTATTGCTGGGGAATTGATTTTGATTACTCTTAATTGCAGGGGACCGAATGTTTGAAATGCCAACCAAATAATCTACGGAAACTGAAAAGACTTGGGAAAGCTTGATTAGAATCTGAACATCGTTGGGGAATCTTGTACCGCTTTCATAATTGCTAATGGACTGCCTGCTGATATTTAGCAGTTTTGCCAAATCATTTTGAGTTAAGGATTTCTCTTCCCTTAAAAGTCTTAAACGGTCTGCAAAAGTCATATTATCACCTCACAAATATCCTAGCAAAAAAAGAAGCCCCATAGCTTATTATGACACGAAAAGAGGAATATATTACAGAAATGTAAATAAATGTTTACTTTCAGAATATTGTGGTAAATATAAGGTAACTATTTGTAAGGATAACACAAGTGTGTTCTTACAAATGTTGTTTAAAGCTGGGCCTAGCTTTTAAAAATAAGATAAGGGGGATTCAAAATGAAATTAAGGATTGGAACAAAATTGACATTAGGTTTTTCCATTGCTCTAATATTGATGGTTGCCATTGGTGGCTATTCCATCATAGGGCTTAACCAGATAGACAATATTAACAAGCAAATACTAGAGGCTAGAGTCCCTGGTATAAGCGCTGCAAAGGATATGCAGATAGCCAGTATGCAGATGGCAAAGGAATTGAGGGAGTACCTTCTTACGGGAAATGAGAAAAATATTGCAGAATTTAATCAGCAAAAGAGCCAAGAGCAAGACTACTTTGAGGCAGGATATGCCCTAGTACTTTCAGGAGCAGCCAAGGGATATTTCGAAGAATTAGAGGGGATATTTGGCGATTACAACGATATTGCCAATGAAATATTTATATTACAAAGATCCGGAAGGAACAGGGAGGCCATTGACAAGCTGCTGGCAGACTTGCAGCCAAAGGCACAGGCAAAGCTGGACCTTGCCAATGAAATCATAGACCTAAGGGAGTCGCAATTGATAGAATATAAGTCAGACCTTGCCAAGATAGAAAATAGGGTTAAGACTACGATAATCGCCCTAGCAGCCATAGCTCTGGTAGTCAGTATTATCATAGCCATGATAATTACCCGCAGCATAACAAGGCCCATAAACCAATTCATAGATGTGGCCAACCAGGTTGCTGAGGGGGACCTGACTAGGGAGGTAGCTGTAAATACTAGAGATGAAATTCGACAATTAGCAGAGGCATTTAATGCCATGATCTATAAATTAAAGGAACTAATAGGGGAAATAAATCAAATATCCCAAGGCGTTGCCTCTACTTCACAGGAGCTATCAGCAGCTTCAGAAGAGTCAGCAGCCGCATCTGAGGAAATATCATCGACCATAGCGGAGGTAGCCAAGGCTACAAATGATGAGGCCGCAGCCATAGCGGAATCCGACAATCAAATACATGAGGTGAGTGAGGCTACAGAGGACATGTCCTCAAGGATTACCCATGTAAGCGACTCTGCAAGGCTTTCCCTAAGTTCAGCCAAAGATGGGCTGGAATCATCCAAGGAGGCTGTAGTCAAGATTGACAATATTAGACAGACGACGGAAGAGGCCTCAAGGACTATCTTGGAGCTAAATGAAAGCTCCAAGGAAATAGAAACCATAGTAGATGCTATCAATGCCATATCTGAGCAAACAAACCTATTGGCCCTAAATGCAGCCATAGAGGCAGCTAGGGCAGGGGAAGCCGGAAGGGGCTTTGCCGTAGTAGCTGAGGAAGTGAGGAAGTTAGCAGAGGAATCTTCCGAATCTACCCAAAAAATAGGCAATTTAATATCGGATATACAGGGACAAATACAGTTGGCTGTTAATTCCATGAATGAAAATAGCAAGGAAGTGGTCCAAGGCGTAGAGATAATAAATAAGTCCAGCAACGAGTTTTCCAATATATTCAACGAAGTAAATGGAGTCTCAGATGAAATCAGTGAAGTCCTTGAAATTGTCAAGGATATAGGTCACAGGACAAATCTAGTAACTGAAAACTTTGAACAAATGTCTGCTATATCTGAAGAAACAGCAGCCTCTACAGAAGAGGTAGCTGCTAGTTCAGAAGAGCAAACTGCCTCCATGGAAGAGGTAGCCTCTGCAGCCAACAACCTAGCATCTATGGCTGAGGCCCTGATAAGTGCCGTAGCCGTATTCAGATACTAAGGCTTATGGAAGGAGAGTACAGATGGAGAGACAATATGTTACATTTACCCTAAATAGAGAAGAATATGGTGTAGATATAAAAGATGTACAGGAAATTACAGACTTTCAAGACTATACCAGAATACCAGACTCGCCTAGGTTTCTACTGGGCATGGTCAACATCAGGGGGACGATTACTCCGATTATCGACCTTAAGGAGAGGTTTAACCTTCCAAGAGCTGACTTGGACAAGGCCAGGAGGATTATTATAATAAATCTAGGGGACAAGCAGATAGGATTTTTAATTGACGATGCCTCTAGGGTTTTAAGGCTGAAGGATGATCAAATAGATAGGCCACCGGAAGTAATTTCAAAGAATATCAGGGACTATGTCGTTGGCATAGGGAAGGTAGACGAAAAGTTAATACTTATCTTGGATCTGGAAAAAGTCCTGACAGCAGAAGAGAGGGAAGAGGCGTTTAATGCACTTGAATAGCAAATTATTATAAAAGGGCCAACTGGCCCTTTTCCCCCAAATTCCAGTAAAATTGGACGGAAGATGTATAAATATAACCTCTGCCCTATTTCATAGTTCGCCAAAATGTGGTAAAATAATTTAATTAAGGTCGGATATTAAAAAAGTTTAACAATTAAGGTTATGGTAAATAACAAGAAAAGGGTAATAGTTGTTCAAGTTACGGTATTAAATAATTTATGGGGGGTAATAAAATGTTCATGAGCGACAACAACTCAGGAGTCCATCCAAAGATTATGGAGGCTGTGATGGAGGCCAATAATGGCCATGATTTCGCCTATGGAAACGACAATACCAGCAAAAAGGCCATAGAGGAAATCTCCAAGCTATTAGGCAAGGATGTGGATGTATACTTTGTAACTACGGGGACTGCGGCCAATGTAATAGGTATGGGCGGACTGCTGGGGACCTATGAGGCTGTGGTATGTGCTGATACAGCCCATATAAATGTGGACGAGTGCGGTGCCCTAGAGAGATTTACAGGCTCAAAGATACTGACTATAGCAAATAAGAATGGCAAGATAGCTGTGGAAGGGGTGAGGAAGTACCTTCATTCCCTGGGAGATGAGCACCAGTCTCAGCCAAAGATTATTTCCATCTCTCAGACAACGGAAACAGGAAGCCTATATAGCCTTGATGAAATAAGAAGATTAGCAGATTTTGCCCACCATAATAATATGTATCTACATATAGATGGGGCTAGAATAGCCAATGCAGTAGTGGCACTCAAGACAAGTTTTAAGGAAATGATAACAGATACAGGGGTGGATCTCCTGTCTTTCGGAGGAACGAAGAATGGCATGATGATAGGGGAGGCCATAGTTTCCTTAAACAAGGATATAAGCCAGTCCCTTAAGTTCCATAGAAAACAAGGAATGCAGCTTCTTTCAAAGATGAGGTTTATATCTGCCCAGTTTATCGCCTATTTAGACGGAGAATTGTGGAGGAAGAACGCAGCCAATGCAAATGAGATGGGCAGGTACTTTGCCCATAGACTGTCGGAATTTGAAGAGATAACCCTAAAGGACGGTCTGGAAACTAATATGATTTTTGCAAATATGGACAGGGACCTAATAAGGCTACTGCAGGAAAAGTTTGATTTTTACCTACTAGATGAAGACACTGGCCTGGTTAGGTTGGTCACATCTTTTGATACTAAAAAGGAAGACATAGATGAATTTATAGACTATATTGGGACATGTTTGAACCGATAATCGGGTGAAAGTAAAGGGATGGGGACCAGAACAAGGGGATGTATTTATGAAAAAACTTATGAAGAATACTATCTTTTTAATAATAATCTTAATGCTAATGCAGGGTTCATCTGTGCTTGCAGAGGACCTAGCTGGGAAAGATGAGAAGGTCTATAAATTTGCAGGAGACCTCAATTACCCTCCCTATGAATACCTAGACAAGAATGGAGTATTTACTGGCTTTAACGTAGATATAATGAAGGCCATAGGTGAAGCTACAGGCCTGCAATTTGAATTGATACCTATGGAATGGAAGGATGCAGTTGAGGCCCTAGATAGGGGTCAGGTAGACGGGCTCATAGGTATGGCACAGAATGAAGAGAGGGTAGGCAAGTACGATTTTCCCAGACCCAGCATTGTACATGAACAGGTGATATTTGTCAGGAGTGAAACGGTACATATCAACAGCGTGGGGGATTTGGAAGGGGAAAAGGTAGCCCATCAAAAAAGCGACTACAATGAGTCTGTAATTGCCAATATTCCCAATGTAAGTATCTATCCCATGAACAATCAGGAAGATACCCTCAAGGCCTTAAAGTATGGGCAGGTGGATGCTGTACTGGGAAATAAGCTGGTGGGCATTTATCTACTGCAAAAAAACAGGATGGCAGAAGAAATAAAAATCGTAGGGGGACCCATTGTATCTACAGACTATGGACCCGTAGTGGCCAAGGGGAACCAGGAACTTCTGGATATTTTAAATGAGGGCCTGAAAGTGGTCCTGAAAAAAGAAAACTATAAGGGAATCTACAACAAGTGGGTTGGGGAAGACATCCATAGCTTTAAGTTTTTCTTTGAAATATACAAGGAAGTCATCTTTGCAGGAATAGCCATGGTTTTTGCCATATTTATATTTTTATATATGTATAATAAGAGCCTGCAAAAACAAGTAGCCAGCAGGACCTCTGAACTGGAGATGGCAAATAGCAACCTGATTAAACACCAGGAGGAAATCTACAATCTGGCCTACTACGATCCTACTACCTCCCTTCCCAACAGGACCTACTTTGTAGAAGAATTGAAAAGTGCCATAGAAGACGGCAGCAATGACAAGAATAACTTGGCAATTCTTTTTCTAGATATAGACAAGTTCAAACACATTAACGATACCCTAGGCCATGATATAGGGGACTATATCCTTAAGCTATTGGGCAAGCGCCTCACTAAATTGGCTAAGAAACAAAACTTAGTAGCCAGAGTAGGTGGCGATGAGTACTATATGCTGGTAAATGCCTATGAGAGCCTAGAGGACATAACCGACTTGGCCAATACCATCATTGACGACTTCAAGGAACCCTACTATATAAGGGAATACACCCTTTACCTGACTACCAGCATTGGAATTGCCACATATCCAGACGGGGGCATGGATGTCAACACCCTAATTAAAAATGCAGATTTGGCCCTTTACAAGTCCAAGGAGCTAGGGGGCAATACCTACTATATCTACGGAGAGGAAATAAAGTCCAAGGGCTTAGAGAAAATGATGCTCTTAAATCAGCTTCGCCATGCTTTGGAATACGACGAGCTGCTACTCTACTATCAGCCGCAGATAGAGATTTCAACGGGAAAAATAAGAGGTGTAGAGGCCCTAGTCAGGTGGCAGCATCCGGAGAAGGGGCTCTTGTTTCCAGATGAATTTATACCACTGGCAGAGGAAAGCGGTATAATAATACCCATGGGCGAATGGATACTAAAAAAGGCCTGTGTGGATGCTAGGAAGTGGGAAGACGAGGGGCATGAAATAGTGGTATCGGTGAATATATCCTCAAAGCAATTCCAGTACAGGGACTTCCTCAATGAGGTAATCAATGCCATCTATGTGTCCGGTATAAGCCCAGACCACCTAACACTGGAAATAACTGAATCCATAGCCATATCGGACATGGAACATACCCTGAAGATATTGAAAAGCCTAAGAAGCATAGGGGTATCTGTAGCCATTGACGACTTTGGCACAGGATATTCGAGCCTTAGCTACCTAAACGATATGAATGTAAATGAACTGAAGATAGATAAATCCTTTATCTGGGATATAGAAAAGAACGAAAAGAACAAGATGATATCCAACACCATCATTTTACTGGCCAAGCAGCTTGGATTGCAGGTAATAGCTGAGGGCATAGAAAATCTAGAGCAATTGTCCATACTAAAGGAAATGGAATGCGACATAGCCCAGGGATATTATTTCAGCAGACCAATCCCCCTGGAAAAA
>Ga0265293_10002428_pt1 | contig 37528 bp, 36 predicted proteins | sample Munlanlewell138R_FD_192505 | JGI IMG/M metagenome (GOLD analysis project Ga0265293, IMG submission 192505) | Leachate microbial communities from a municipal landfill in Southern Ontario, Canada - Leachate well 138R | ecosystem: Engineered > Solid waste > Landfill > Unclassified | place: Canada... | reverse complement strand
TATAGGGACCAACATCAGTGATAATCGTCTCGATCCAGTCGAGGTCCTGTGTTTGATAGCCGGAGCTCAGGGCCAGAGACGCGTTGAACGACAGTTCAGCCGTAAGCACGGGACCGCAGTACTTGATGCGCACGTCTGGACCGTCATCTATCATCATCATATCCAACGGAAGCATTGCATTAGCCATGGGATGGCCGCCAGGGAGATCCAGAGAAGCCGGCTCGCCCTGATCGCTCCAAAATCGGGAAAGAGCTGGCCTTTCACCACCGGCAGTAATGCTGCCTCGGCAATCAATACCATCAGCCGTCATCCATGCATTGCGCCAGTTCTGATGGATAATGCTGCCTTCAGGTTTTCCGTACTTGTCCTCTAGCGCAATGGCAGCATCTTCGAACGCCAGTGTATTTGGTGCTAGATAGATGCGACGCCAGGCACCGAGCACCGTGCCTTCGGCAATCGGTGCCTCGTCGATGAGCGCAATCATTTCCATTCCGTCTTCAGAGATGAACAGCTTGCCAGAGGTAGCGGGCCGGATACGCCCGGTTTCGAGCGTTCCGTCGAACGAACGGATGCCGGTAAGGATTTTCCCTACCTTCATATGTTCCCGAATGAGCGCCTCTGCCTGCTCGAAGCTCATTCCGACCCTTATACCGAGAACATCCAGCCCATATGGCTCGGCGGCTTCATAGGAGGGCGGCTTTTCGAGTTCCTGAAACAGTGGAACCAGAGCACTCTCAAGCCTCTTCTCGGCATCCGGAGATAGCCGCGTAAGTTTCGTCCCGTCGCCGTCGAGATAGACCACCTCGACGGGATCGGCGTCGAGCCGGATGTGCCGGCTGCTTTCCGGTATCCAGTCGGGTGAGACATGGGACAGAACCTCAGCTGGAAGCAGCATGCGATAGTCGGGGCGTTCATTAGCCGCAACGAGACCATCGATCCGGAGGCGAATCCGTGCCGATGCGGCCTCTTCCGGCGCGGCTGGCAACACCGCGGGTATAACAGCGCGAAGAGTGGGAAGATTGTCGGACAGGCGGGGCGCGGCAGACAAGCCACACTCAAACCGTACGACAAACTGAGAGACCAGCGCGTCGATGGACAAAGCAATCCAGCGAACTTCATTCGCGGTGGTCCAGGTTGAACTGGCATCAGGCCGCCCTCCGTTCGCCCTCTCCCGCTGCTGATCCGCCGTGCGTAGCGACCGGCCGTTCTCGGCCAGCATCAGCCCGTCACGATTGGTCAAAGCGCGGGCCATACATGCAAAGTTCGTCCAGGCAAAAGCGTCCGAAGCGACAATATCACGACGCATTATGTCCGTCTCCAGGACGATTTCGTCTGGAATCTGCGGCACGTGACGATGAACCCATCGCGAGAATTCTTCGGCGAACGCGGCCGCCTCATCCTCGCTCGGCTGGCGCACCCCGCGAGCAAAGAACGGCGTACCGAGCGCGCCGCCTGCACGCTCGATATGCCATCGCTCGACGGCGAGACCCGCCAGCGCTGGGTCGTGAGCATCCAATGATACAGCGGTCAGAAAGTTTACAACCGACTGAGACATTGCAACGGGCCCGTCAAAAACCGGTTGCGGCAACGATCCTGGCGCCGCCAGGAAACCGTCGTCCAGCGACGGAACGTCGTCGAACGTCCGTTCCACGATCGCTGCTCCCTCGGCGTTGAGAGCAAGCGAAAGCGGAGTAAGGGGTATCAGCGCGATCTGCTTTCCATCGCCGTCGTGGATGAACTGTACACTGCCATCTGCGCGGAACCGGCCCTCAACCCGGAACTCCCCTCTTGGAACGGCGACCATTTCAGCGCCGTCTAGATCGATTGCATAAAACTCAACACGATTAGGCAGGATAAAGAGAACGTCTCCTATTCCCTCGAGGACCGCTGCACGGTCACGTTGTATTCCGAGAGCCTCCAGTTCCACGCCGTAACGATCGGACGCGCTGGAGAAAGCCGGAATGCGGTAGGTTTTTCCGGGCGTGGCATTGGAATGCCCGTAGCGACGGTCGTGGACGACAATTTCAGGAAGCCCCCGGGCAACATTGGCCGCCCACTCTTTGAATAGCGGTATCCGGCTGTCTGGAAGCGAATAGTCTCCGCGGCCGAAAAACGGCCGGCGCGCATCTTCGGAGGAAAGAACAAGAGAGTTCTCCCCGGCCGTTGACTGGGAGGCGTAAAAATCGGTGTCCCTGCTCCCGATCGCCTGATGCAGCCTTTTCCAGAGGTCGTCGGGGGCATCCCCGCCCTGTTCGCCGATCTGGCGCATGAGTGCGTATGTGAGGTCTAGCGCAACGGGCTCCGGTGTCCGCAGTGTTGCAGGCAGTCCGTCGAAGACTATAGCGCCGACGGAAGCAGAACGCTGATAAGTGTGGAGAGCGCGTGCCAGATCGAGACTATAGATACCCAATGAATCAAGTCGGATGTCCATTCTCTTTGCGTCGATATCAATATTTGCAATTTCTACGACTGCAACACGCTTGACCATCCGCAGTCCGGTACGTGGTCTCGCAGTACTTCCCGCATATGCATATGGCCAACTGTTAACCTCCTCCAGCAAATCCCGCGCGGAAGACATATTTTTCACGGGAAGCACCATTGGCGGCAATGATTCTAAAGAAGATATGCTGAGGCCTGCAAACCGCGCGGCCCGTGACGACGATGCAAACAGATTTTCAAGCAATCCGTTATCTGGATTGTTGTTGAGTTGCAGCGGAAAGTATCCGGCTTGTTCGTTGTAGGTTGAAAGTTTTGCATCGTCTGCAATCGCCACCACCATCGGCAATTCCGGCGAGATGGAGGACAGTAGAGGTGGCAAGGTTCGGTAGAAACCGGAACGCGCCTCGGCACGTGCAAACTCGTTGTCTCCGTGCCAGTTCAATCCGCTCCCCACGCAACCTATAGGATTAGCAAAAGCACGCAGGGCATCGGCTGTGAAAAAACGCCGGGCACGACTGCATTCGTCGCCTGCGATGAAGCGACCCGGATCCGGTGCAGCCTGCACCAGTTCTGTCAGCGCAAGAAATTGCCAGTTACTCAGTAACGGGACACCCTGAAAGGTGTCGATATCCCAGGGTATCAAGGCGGAATGCGAAGACCGCAGCAGTGCCAGATCGTTGATCGGCGATTGTGATGGCGTAGTTGGAATAGCAGGCGCGGATACGACTTCGGTCTGCGATACGGGTTCCGACTGATCAATAACATCGCTGCCGTGAGCAATCTGTGCTGGCTCGTCATCGGGTGTGATCGGAGATGCCAGGGCGTTGCTGACGCTGATGGTCGTGCCCTCCGGACCGGTGGTTACCAGCAGGCCAGCCTGCGACGCGCTTTGCTTTATGGCGCCGAGCCTCTCGAGATAGGCCGGGAAAAGGCAGTATGCATCTGCACCGCAAGCATTTCGCGTGCTGATGAACCCGCGCTGTGCGTCACGCTCCGTCGCGCGAGCGGCCTCGCCGGACATTTCGAGGATCGCGGCGTAGATCGTCGAAACGTCTCTGTCCATGCGGGACAAATCCATCGAGCCGCATATCGCTCGCTCGGTCTGCGTTGACGCCAAACGGCAATCGAAGCCCGGTTGGATAGCTGTCGGACCAGCTCGTGCAGTCTGCTTTTCCTCTGGGGGAGCTGTTGGCCTTTGCTCTGCGGTGCTGACCGCCGCCCGCAGCACGTCGAGGGTTGCCTGATCGGGCACTTGTGTCTCCGGGAGGCCGTGTTCGCGCTGGAACTGGTTCATAGCGCTGCGTGTGCGCCTTCCGGCGACGCCATCCGCCGTACCCGCATCGTACCCAAGCCTGCCCAGCAATGTCTGCACCGACGCGATGCCCGTCATCGACAGGCCGCCCGTTTCCGCGGTCTGTCGGCCCGCAACTCCGCCGGACCTCGCGGGCTGCGATGCCGATGGAAGAACCTTGTTGAAGAAGTCCTGTATGGTTTGCGCCGATACGGAAGATGCCGAATTTGCCAGCGCAACGCTGGCAACGGCTGCGAAAACAGCGCGACGATAAATCCCAAGCCTGATCAAGTTCATCTCCCCAGATGCCCGCAGGCACTTTGGACAAACTTCCTGCGAATTCAAGCATTGAGTAAACGGAGAGTTAATTCTCACAGCGAGGCGCTGAATACCCTTGACGCTTCGACCGTGGGCTGACCTCCCCCGGCGCAGACGACGGAATCACGGAAAGAGAGAACATCTGCCTTGTTGCGGCGCCATCGCCAAGGACAACCTGCTCAGGCGCTGCGGGAAACGTCTGAGGGATCCGCAGCGCCCTCCTTGGATGTGCCCTACCGCCCCCACTCTTCCTCGACTTCACGGGCGAGCCGTTCTGGCAGGACTTTGAACGCAGCGCTAACGAGGTCGCCCCCAATCGGAACATCCTCCCACAATAGATGCGCACCGTAGTTCACAAATAACCCAATGTCATAGCTGACAAGGTTTCCATTGGCTGGATCGTGCAGGAAGGCACCGGCTTGGCGATAGCTCTCGGGGACTCCCGGCGTGTTGTCGTTCCATTGGAGGGTAGCGAGATCGAGATAGCGCCATCCATGCGCGAAATTAATGTGCTCTACAGCAAACTGGGCGGAGTCGGGGCTGAACGCGCCGCGCCATGCGGTGGTCACATCGAACTCGACAACCACCTCGAGGGTTTCGAGGTTGATGATCTGAGCGGCAAGTGTTTTCTCTGGATCGTGAAGCTCTTCCACCGTCTGGCCATGCACGTAAAGCCAACGTAAATCGGGGCTACAGGCAAGGTTGTAGATGTTGTGCCACGGATAAACGACACCCGAAAGATCGTATGATCTCCGCTTGCCATAAGCATCGAACGCCTCAAGCATGAAGGCACCCGATCCCGATCGGTCGGCAGGAGCCCGGCGGCAGATCACATTGTCCTCTACGAACTGGACACCTACCGGACGATCGACGGTTCTCGACTCCGTCTCGCTTGAAAATACCTCCTCGAAATCAGGAACCGCCCATATCCGGGTGACTATTCTGGTGTTCGCGGGGGGACCATAATCTCCCGAGGCAGTAAAAAAACGGTGGTCGGGCGAGAAACCAAGCGCAAATACAGTAGGCTGGCCGGAAGAAAACTGCGTAGCAGGCTGCACCTCCGCAACGTTCAGACGTGCAGCACGAAAGCCGGCCTTGAGATCGAATATTTCGACGTCGCCATCTTCCACCGGTAACGCAAGCCAGCGGCTGTCTTCACTGATTGTGAGGATGCCGCCGCGGCGATTGGAATCCCTGTTGTCGTAATCAAGCTGTAACGGGCTGGGTTTCTCGATCGTGAGATCCCAGAGAAACAGATTGTAGGCGCCCTCAGCATTGAGCGGCATTGTGATCGCCCGCGAGCGGTCAGGAGTTACGGCGAACAGGATTTCCCGACTGCCCATATCCTCGTTGATCGCGAGAGCCTGCGACATGGACCGATACGCGGCATAGAGAGCATCGTGAGCCTGAGAATACGCGCCTTCATAGCTCTCAGCATCGATCTCCGGGGGAACACCCTTAAGTGCTGCGGCAATGGCTTGGAAACGTTCTCCTTTTGCCAGAAAGGCGCCGGAGCGCAGAGCCCATATCTCTGCGTTGTTCGCATCTTGCGATTGCACATCCGCAGGTGCGGCAGCCTGCCCTTCCTCGGCTGGTATCAGTTCGCGGGCAAATTCCATCAGCCCGGTCCCGCTCGGATACTCATCCCATATTTCTGAAAAGCCAATGGCCAGATAGTGCAGCAAACCACCTGCTATTCCGGCTGGCTGCCCGGTTGCTATGTCGTAGAGACTTGGAATCTCGGGCGAATAACCGATTGGTGCCCCGGGAAGGTCGATGCTGAATTCTCCGGAAACAAGATCGAGATAAACAGCCCGATCCCATTGTATCAGGGCCGCGATCGGTTCGGTCGGATGAAATGCGACCGCTGCCAGGTTAAAATCATGATGATGAGCGACAAGCACACCTGTTTCAATGTCGACGATATCGAACACCGGCACCGCGTTTTCATCGCCATAGTGCAGCAGTGCGAGTTTGCCGTCGGGAGAACAATCGACCACGCTCGTTCCGGAGAGATCAATGGTTTCTTTCTCGATTTCATAGAACTGGCGATGCGCCCCGCTTCGCGCATCCATCAGCGCGAGCCGAATATCCTTGAACGAGGATTTTGAATTGGGGTCGCGGAAGGCCTGTCCATCGTGAAAAATTGCGCCGACGCACAGCGTCGTATCGTCCATGAAGCGAGCCGTTACCTTATTGTAGTCGGTATTGTAGCGCGCACCGACTGCAAAGGACTTGTCGTCCAGCACAGGTTCCAGATCGGGGATGGACCAGACACGAATGTCCGACTCGACTGCCGCAACAGTTACCAGCCGGTCCATCGCGTGATTGAAGTCGGCTGAACCGATCCCGATCCGGCTCACTCCCTGCCAGCTGTCAGTCAGCGGACGTTGCCCGATGAGGGTGCCGGTTCGGGCGTTATGAAGCTGAAAATGAGTTTCGTTAGCCTTGGATACGATATAGTGGCTGTCGTGACTGAAAAATACATAGGTGTCGATCGGATCGAGGTAGCTCTTCTCGTGTATATAGGTGATCAATGCGCCGCTCTGGGCGTCCCACAGCTCAAGCGAACTCATGCCATCGGGGAACTGAACGTCTATGACGACCCTGCTCCTGTCGGGAGAAAGAGCCATTCCGCCTGCCGCACGGCCATCGAGCGGCAGCGCGACACCATTTGAGCGCACGGCCCGATAAAGGGTTTCATAAGCCAGTTGAAATCTAGGAATATCCTCATCGGTCATCTCGGAAGGGAGCCCCTTGAGGGCCTCGACTATCGCGGGAAGGCGTCGACCTTGTTCCAGCAGGGACTGTGCGCGACCGGCATGAAGCTCGGACTGCACGACATCCTGCTCCGTCCATTGTGCGTGAGCATTGCCTGACGTGCACAGCGCAAAGGCCAGTGTGATTGCTATTAGTGCCCAGTTCATCCCGCCCCCTGACGCCCAGTTCGATACGAAGACAGGATAACAAACTTGGATCGAAATCTCGATCCAAGAAACCAGAGCACAATCTGGTTTCGTAAGTGGAGTATCGAACGCGATCCACTTGTCGCACGGGGGAAAATTGGCGGAGTCGGCCCTCGACTATAGAGACCAAGGTCGGCTCACGCCTCCACCGATCTGCGGTGACTACACCGGGGGAATGGTTACGCGGTGACAAGACACACTCACAACCGATCGGTTAGGCGTATCTTCTGTATTTAGAAATTCGCACTGGAGTCGCCGAGATCCAATTTCCCAAAGTCGATTTCAGCAGGACGGCCGGACCGTGCTGGGAAGTGCTTGATTTGATGAGACTTGGCATATACATTCTGGCATATGCAAAGGAGGCCGCCACCATGCCTATTCCAATACCTTCATCCAGGCCGAAAGAAGTGAAGCTGTTCCGCAACAATCGCAGCCAGGCGGTGCGCATCCCTGCGGAGTTCGAATTGCCGGGGGATCGCGTCATGATTCATCGCGAAGGAAACAAGCTCATCATTGAGCCTGTCGCCGGACCAACCAACATCATCGAGCTGCTTGCCGAATGGAAGAAGGAGGAGCCTCTCGGACCTGAAGACCAGTTTCCCGACATCGAGGACATGCCTGCCAGGCCGGAGAATATTTTTTGACCGGCTATCTGCTCGATACGAACATCATCAGTGACCTCATACGCAACCCGTTCGGTTCGGCCGCGCGCCGCGTCGAAGAGACCGATCCGAGGGAGATCTGCACCAGCATCGTCGTCGCTGCTGAACTGCGGTACGGCTGCGCGAAAAAGGGCTCGGCGAAGTTACTGGCCAAAGTAGAGAGTGTGCTCGAGACGATACCGGTCATGCCGCTGGATATTCCCGCCGATACTGACTACGGCGGCATCCGGGCGGAACTGGAAGCGGCAGGACAAACGATCGGCTTGAACGACCTGCTGATCGCTGCGCATGCTTTCGCGCTGAACCTGACGCTCGTAACGGACAACACCCGCGAGTTCCAACGCATCCGCGGTCTCAACGTGGAAAACTGGCTTGAGCGATAATCGACCCGGTCATCAAGCGAGGGCGACATGAGGCAGCAGAAGAGCCGGCTTATTGGCTACGCCCGTGTCTCGACGGACGAACAGGCGACGGAAGCACAGGAGATGGAGCTGCGCTCGGTCGGCTGCGATGTGATCGTCCAGGAGCACGGTTCTGGTGCCTCACGTGCCCGCCCTACCCTCGCCAGGCTGATGCGGGATATCAGCGTCGGCGACACGCTCGTCGTCGTTCGCCTCGACCGCCTGGCACGCTCCGTCAGCCACCTGCTTGAAGTCATCGAAGATCTCGCGGCCAAGGGAGCGCATTTCCGATCGCTGCGGGATCCGATCGACACCTCGACTCCGCAAGGCATGTTCTCGCTGCAGGTGTTGGGCGCCGTTGCGCAGCTGGAGCGCGCACTGATCTCCGAACGCACCAAGGCCGGTATCCAGGCCGCAAAGGCGAGAGGCAAGAAACCAGGCAATCCCGGGATTCGTGAGCGTCGACCGGAGGCGCTGGCGAAGATGACCGCAGCGCAAAAGGCTGCCTATGGCGAACGGATCCAGGCGACGGCGAGCCAATGGCTTCCAACAGTGCGGCGTATGCGGCCCGATCATACCTGGGACGACATTGCCCGTGTCCTGAAGCAGCGCGGGCTCGACTGGACGCCGGAACGCCTTCGAAGAGCAGTCAGATGGATGGTCTCCGAAGGTATGGCCGACGCGGCGCTGCTGCGTAAATCCCCTCCCCGGCTTCCGGAAGATCGCCTGATGACACTGGTGGTCGGGATTCATTCGTCCAATCCAGACCTGACGCTACGTGAAATCGCTAGTCAGCTCGAGCGGCTGCATGAGCGCACACCACGCGGCGGAACCAAATGGGCTCCATCATCGGTCAAGAACTTGCTGGATCGCGCGAGGCGATCCGGGCTGCTGGCGGCTTAGGAAGCACGGTTGCAGTTATGCACCCATCGCTGCCTCGTTATGAGTCAGGCAATGCCGTGAAAGGATCAACTGCTCGAATACCGAGCGGTCCAAAATGGCGGAGGTTTCGGGTTAAAACCGTCAAATTATGCACCTGGGCGGTAGCCGCGATGGCGATGTCTTCGAAACCCGGCTGATGAGCGCGCGCTGCATCCAAAATTTGACCGGCGGCATGTGCACATCTCAGGTCGAAAGGCAGCAACTTCTCGGCATAGAGATGCTCTATGCTTTCCCACCATTCCGTTAGCTGTCGTGCCTTCGTGCTCGCACCTTCCCGTTCAGCTTTGGCTATTCCAGATCGAACCTCAGCAGCCGAGATGACCGACAGAAATAGCTGAGAGCTGTTCTTGTCGAGCCATTCGACAAGCTGATCAAGACTCTGTCGTTTCGACGGCGCCAATGCGGAAATGACGTTGGTATCAACCAGAAACATCACAGGTCAACGGGTCGGGCGGGCTTTTCGCTCCGTGCCGGGATATCATCTTCTTCACCGGGAAATGACGCCAGCAAACGTCCGAAGCTTGGGATGCGGGAAAGCTTTTCGTATTCATCAAACGAAAGCACCACCGCATCCTTCCGACCGTGTCGGGTAATGATTGCCGGATTGCCCCTAACTGCCTGGTCGACAACGGCGGATAGCGTCGCCTTGGCGTCTTTAAGCTGGATTTCTCTCATTTCTGGCACCTCAGAGAATGACCACAGTAGTCATATAGCAAAGCCTACGTTCGCCAACAAGACCCTAGATTGGGAGGATGGCTAAGAAGAGCCTACCCAAATGCGGGCGTCCCTGTGGTTGTCATCAGCGAGAAACGAGTTCCACCCTGCGGTTCGAGGAACCTAGTTACGTGGCAGAGGCTGGACAAACGTCCCGGCGCGATCCGTCGGGCTGCCCGCCACGCACCCTTGAATTTGTTGATCTCCGCGATCAGCGACAGTCCCTCGGGGGTGATATGAAGCGTTGAAGCATTCAGCGACATTCTATTATTCCATCCAATTCCACCCATTTCGATGCCAAGCCGGTTGCCGTACGCGTGTCGTCGTGCTGCTCTCACCGTCAGGCTTCGGCAATGCGTCGATTGGCTCTTGCCTGGTAGGTGTCCTCTCGATCATGGGTTCAGCTTTCGCAGGCTTTTCAGAAGCGAATCCGATACCTCGAGCTGTGAGCCAGGCTCAGATATCGCGTTCTCGGAAGGTCTGTCCCGCTTTCCTTCATCCAATCTGGCGCGCAACAGGGCCATGATCATTGGCCAGGTCGAGAATTTCCCTTCCCGGGCCTTGTCGGTCAGGCTGCGCAGATACCCGCCGGCGCTGTTGATCTGGTCGGCTCGTTGGTAGATCGCCGCCAGCGCAATTGCCGCCTGAACCTCGCCTATGACCTCGCGGGCCTCTTGCCAGGCGCTGGGACTGATGCCGAGCATGGTGCGGACCAGTTCCGCGGCCGCCAGAAAGTCGCGCCAGTGGCGGATTTCGCCCGCCTGGGCAACATCCCGCAGGTTCGGGCACGCATCCAGCACGATGCTCAAGGGCAAATCCCGTTTTGGCAGGCTCCGTACGTTGTCGGTATCCGTAGCGTTGCCGCTCGCTTCATTTTTCTCTCTAAAGCCGTGTTCAGATTCAGATAGGGAGTCTGGTTTTGAATTCTGTATGTGGCGTTCAGAATGAGACTCATTGGCGTTCGGATTCTGTGTTTTTGCAAAAGATTCCAATACGTCACGTATTTCGGCGTGCAGATCATGAAGCTCGGCGCAGATGTCCTCTACGAGCTGCCTTGATGCCGTTCGAGGAAGCCTGGAGATAACAGTCTGATAAGTCTGAAGCACCCTGCCCCAGTTGCCCGGCACACCTTCCTCGACGCCGACGTCGATCATCTTGACGATATCACGCCGGAGCAGCGTCAGACGCTCGCGGGCTACACGGAACGCCTTCTTCTCGGCTTGCACCGCCTCTGCCAGGTCTCTGAACTCCGCGGCGCGGGCGACGACCGGCGACAAATCGAAGCCAAATGCCTGCTCGATCTCCCCTGCCCTGCTCCGGCGTGCGAAACGCTTGCCGTTGGGGCTGTCCCTGCGAATGATCAATCCGCATTCGACCAGAACCGAAAGATGCCGCCGAAGCGTCGCCGGCGAGATGCCGTTAGCGCGCGCCATGAGCTGCTCGTTCGACGGCCAGACGATGAGTTCGCCGTCGGCCGAGAGTTCCGTTTCTCTGTGGAATGACAGCAAGGCGTTGAGGATCGCCAGAGAGCGATCCGTCGCGCCGAGCGGCTCGCGGGCTTTGCGGATGTCCTCGAAAACTCGCCATTTGTTGACGATCGCCTCTTTCGGCATCGCTTTTGCGGCTGCCTGGCTTGCAATCTGGCCAAGCGTCACCGCTCGCCGCCCAAAGGGCGTCGTTGTGATATGCGTCTGCATTGTCCTTCACCTATTGCTAGGCAAAGCGAAAGCGCCCCCTCGAAAGTGACGGGTTGACTCTTGACTGCTATTTCCGGAAGTGCGATTCTCAAAGTCGCTACACGATGAGAGAGGCCTTCTGGACACTGTCTGGGGGGTCTTTTTCTTTGCCGGGTTAGCTTCCTTCCTCATCCTCGTTTTTGCCATTCGCCACCCTCGCCGCCCGGTAAGCCTCATAGAGATCACTGAGCGACGAGAGCACGAAATCCCCGAAGTCTGGTGCAGCCTTATGGTCGATCACAATCGTGGTCGCGACCTTGTCACGCTTGAAACGTGCGGCTCTCGTTCCGTCCTGCGAACGCCAACTTTGCAATCTTGTCGCCGCTACTCTTGGCTTCGCCAACGCGGAGAATAGATGCGCAAAACGTTCGTCGGATTCCATCAATTGAAACGACGCACTACTTGTAATGTCATTCGCACGGGCCATGGCGTCACCAGCCCGAAGCCGTGCCGCCAGTTCCAGCCACCGATCTCTGCCCGCTTTCGGGGCGGACCCGATTGCTATGACGACTTCCGTGGGTACTTCTTCGGCGACCGAAATCAGCCGAGACAACCCTGTCTTGTCAACGCCCAGCGACTTCATAATCGTATCACGCGCTATTCCCTGGCGCTCAAGCTCAGCGGAATAAAGCGCTCGTTCAATGAACGACAGGTCCTTGCGCTTTGCATTCTCCTGCCCTTGGGCGATCACGAGCTCAGCATCGCTCAGCGGCTTGATGATCGCACGAACCTTCCGATTTAGCTCCCGCGCAGCACGGAGCCGACGGCGTCCGAACGCAAATTGATAGCGTCCCTCCTTTTCGGGGTGGGGGCGCACGAGAATTGGCACCTGCTGACCTGCTTCACGGACGCCTTCAAGAAAGTCGGCAAACGCAGCCGGTGACTCCGCAAGACGATCTTGGAACGGCGGTGGATCGATCACGCTTGGGTCAAGTTCTCCTTCCGCCTGTGAGACCAAGGTTTCTATCGTACGCGAGATCGCACCAATCGCACCTCGCGGTCCGCGAGAAACCGGCGGAGGCAGTGGCGTAGAGATACTCTCGTGCTCAGAGTTGCCGGCCGGCAACTCTTTCGAACCCAGACCATCGAGCAGATTCTTTCGGGCCATTATCTGCCCCTCTCACATCCGTCGCATCGGGGGTTTTGAGGAAAAGTTGCCGGCCGGCAACTTTTCACGACCGATAGCGAGACATTTAAAGCCATGGGTCTCATGAGCGCCCCCACGCGGCATTGATCAACTGCTCGATCTCACCGTTGACATCATTCAGCGACTCCATTGCCCGGTCGTACGTCGCACGCGTAAACTGGCTCCGTTCGACCTCGTATAATGTCTGCTTAGTGATACCCGCATCCGAGATGGCGGTGCTTTTGAGCATCGGATAGTTCAAAACATGCTCGCCAAACAGCGATCGCATGAATGACACCATCTGGTTCTGCGGCCCGTCACCGGGCTCGTAGCGAGTTACAAGATACCGCATCCAATCATACTCCATGCTCCCTCCGCCACGCGCCACCGTCGCTAAGAGCTCCGATGTCATGAGGAGAAACTGGCACATCGACATTACGTCGAGCATCTGAGGATGCACAGTTACGAGCACGGCCGTGGCCGCGCACAGTGCCGAGATTGTCAGGAACCCAAGTTGAGGAGGGCAGTCTACGACGACGATGTCATAGTCGTCGGCAACTTCGGACAGAGCCTCGTCCATGCGCGTGAAGAACATGCCTTCCCGCACACCCGACCCAAGAACCCTTGCTGTATCATGCTCGAACTCCATGAGTTCGAGATTGCCGGGTACAAGATCCAGATTGGTGAAATAGGTCTTCTGAACGATGTCGCGCAGGCTGCGCCGCGAGCTATCATAACGGACCGCGCCGTAGAGTGTCTGATCGTCGCCGACATCGAACTCTGGCTGGAACCCATAGAGCGCTGAAAGGCTGGCCTGTGGATCAAGATCAAGCGCCAGAACGCGATAGCCGTTCAGAGCAAGATGCTGGGCGAGGTGTGCAGCGGTGGTGGTCTTTCCGGAGCCACCCTTGAAGTTCACGACGGTGATGACTTGCAGATGCTCTGTCCCACGACGACAGGGTACATAGCGCCTGTCACCTTTGCCCGCCTCTTCAAGAAACTCCCGGATGCCCTGTATTGTCGCAGCCGAATAGGAACGTCGCCCACGCTCGCCCACATCCGGCTGAGGTCCCTTGCCTTCGAGAGAAAGATGACGAAGATAGCCATCGTTAATACCTATCAGCTTCGCCGCTTCGGTTGACGAGAACATGCGAAGACTCTTTCGAGCGATAGGCGGGAACAGCTTAGTACGGTGCTCGTGAAGCCGAGCAGACAGATCTCGAGCGTGAACGCCAATGAGCTCGTGGATTGCCTTATGGGGATGCGAATTCATCTTCACGAACGCTTCTCGTAGACACGGTGATTTTCGTAAACACGGCGATTTACCGTGGATACAACAGCCGATTCCATTCCGCTTGGCAAGAAGAATAGGGTTAACAGAGACTTAACTGCCTAAATCGGTGAGCCCCCGCATTGGCCAATCGGCCTTTATTTTTCTTACCGTTTCAAGTGGTTAGCTCTCACGAACACGGTTCCCGCCTTGCTAAATGCCCCCTCACTTTCGAGGGGTCGAAGGGTTCGACAGGAGGAGCTGAGCGCCCCGTTCTCATACGCCAACCACAGAATCGCTGCGACTCAGCCCCCCTCACTTTCGAGGGGATGACCTGCCAGCGCCACACTGCAACCCTTGCCACCAGATCGTCTTCACACACACGCGAGGCAGGCATGGTTCTCCGAAATGGCGTAGTTCAAAGGCCCCGAGTTTGCGCCGTACCCGGCAAGCATCGGGCCGTGGGTCATGTCTGACCGGCGCTCGCATATCCGGCTCGTGCGCAAGCTTGAGGAATCGCTCGGCGAAGAGATCTGCGTTGCCCTTGCCGATCCCACGGTCATCGAGATCATGCTCAACCCGGACGGACGGCTGTTCATCGAGCGGCTGGGGCAGGGGATGACCCAGACTGGTACGATGCTGGCCGGCGCCGCGGAGATTGTCATAGGCAGCGTGGCCCACGCGCTCGGGTCAGAAGTCAGCGAAGACACGCCCATCGTATCGGGAGAACTGCCGATCGACGGCCACCGCTTCGAGGGGCTGCTTCCCCCTGTCGTCACAGCGCCAGTCTTCACCATTCGTCGGCGTGCGTCCCGTCTGATCCCGCTCGACGAATACATCCGGCAAGGGATCATGCACCCGTCCCAGGCCGCCGCTATTCGCAACGCTGTCTCGTCACGCCTCAACATCGTCGTCTCAGGCGGGACCGGCTCTGGCAAGACGACTTTGGCCAATGCGATCCTACAGGAGATCGCGATTGCGTCGCCAGAGCATCGGCTGGTGATCCTCGAGGACACCACCGAGTTGCAGTGCGCGGCGGAAAATGCCGTTGCGCTGCATACATCCGACAGCATCGACATGGCACGGCTGCTCAAATCCACGATGCGGCTCCGGCCGGATCGAATCGTCGTCGGCGAAGTCCGCGACGGGGCGGCCCTCACCTTGCTCAAGGCCTGGAACACCGGGCACCCGGGCGGACTCACCACCATCCATTCCAACAGCGCGGAATCGGCCTTGCGCCGGCTCGAGCAGCTGACCGCCGAAGTCAGCCAGCAGCCCATGCGCGAAGTGATCGGCGAGGCGGTCGACCTGATTGTCTCGATCGAGCGCACGGCGCGCGGGCGGGTGGTGCGTGACATCATCCATGTCGAGCGCTTCGCCAACGGACAATACGAATTCGAATCCTGCGCAGGGAAGGGTGAGCGCGATGTCGCATAGGTGGATCAGAGCCGCGGCCGTTTCGGCATTCGTGATCGCCATCGCTTCCAGTCAACCGGCTCTCGCCGGCGGTGGCGGCGGCCTGCCGTGGGAGGGACCGCTCCAGCAGATCCAGCAATCAATCACCGGCCCGGTTGCGGGCTTCATCGCATTGGCGGCCGTCGCAGTCGCCGGCGGCATGCTGATCTTCGGCGGCGAGCTCAACGATTTCGCGCGGCGGCTCATGTATGTCGTGCTTGTCGCCGGCATTCTGCTTGGCGCCACCCAGATCGTTAGCCTGTTCGGTGCGTCGGGTGCTTCGATCGGCGTTGCGGAAGTTTCATCACCCGAGCTGGCGCTTGGGCCGGGGGAGGGGAGGGCGCATGGCTGAGCCTTCGACGCTGCTGGCCCATTCCACGATCCACCGGGCTTTGTCCCGGCCGAACCTGTTGATGGGCGCAGACCGCGAACTGGTGCTCGTGACGGGCCTGGCCGCGGTCATTCTTGTCTTCGTTGTGCTGACCTGGTTCTCGGCCCTGTTCGGCGCCGCCATCTGGATCGTCATCGTGGCCGCACTTCGCATGATGGCGAAGGCCGATCCCATGATGAGGAAGGTCTATATCCGCCATATCGGCTATCGGCCGGTCTATCGCGCGACCTCGACGCCATGGCGGAAAGCGTAGACGTTTATGGTTGCCCTGCGAGCCTTCCGCCATTCCGGCCCTTCCTTCTCCGACCTCTTGCCTTATGCGGGGCTGGTCGACAACGGCGTCATGCTTCTGAAGGACGGGAGCCTGATGGCCGGTTGGTACTTTGCCGGGCCGGACAGCGAAAGCTCGACCAATTTCGCGCGCAACGAGGTCACCCGCCAGATCAATTCGATCTTCGCACGGCTCGGCTCCGGCTGGATGATCCAGGTGGAGGCGGTACGCATTCCGAGCACCGGTTACCCGGCGCAAGAGGATTGCCATTTTCCGGATGCCGTCACGCGCGCCATCGACCGGGAGCGCAGGGACCATTTCGAGCAGGAGAGGGGGCACTACGAGAGCGAGCATGCGCTGATCCTGACCTATCGGCCGCCAGAGCGGCGACGGGCGGGACTTGTCCGTTACATCTATTCCGACGATGAAAGCCGCGGCGCCGATTACGCCGACACCGTGCTCGACAGCTTCCGGAATTCGATCCGCGAGATCGAGCAATATCTCGCCAACGTGCTGTCGATCCGGCGCATGGTCACGCGCGAGGCAGAGGACGAACAGGGTTTCCGCCTCGCCCATTACGATGAGCTCTTCCAGTTCGTCCGTTTCTGCGTTTCAGGCGAGAACCATCCGGTCCGGCTGCCTGATATACCGATGTATCTCGACTGGCTGGCGACCGCCGAATACCAGCACGGTCTTTCTCCCATGGTCGATGGACGCTATCTGGCAATCGTCGCAATCGATGGATTTCCGGCCGAGAGCTGGCCAGGGATACTGGGTTCTCTCGATTTGATGCCGCTCACCTATCGCTGGTCGAGCCGGTTCATCTTCCTCGATGAGCAGGAAGCCCGGCAAAAACTCGAGCGCACCCGCAAGAAGTGGCAGCAGAAGGTGCGCCCCTTCTTCGACCAGCTCTTCCAGACCCAGAGCCGTTCGCTGGATCAGAATGCGATGGCGATGGTCACCGAGACGGAGGATGCGATCGCGCAGGCCTCCTCGCAGCTTGTCGCCTATGGCTACTATACGCCGGTCATCACGCTGTTCGACGACGAATATAGCCGCCTGCAGGAAAAGGCAGAGGCCGTCCGGCGCCTGATCCAGGCCGAAGGGTTCGGTGCAAGGATCGAAACACTCAACGCCACGGAATCATATCTCGGTTCGCTGCCCGGCAACTGGTACGCCAATGTCCGTGAGCCATTGATCAACACCCGCAATCTCGCCGATCTTGTTCCGCTCAATTCCGTGTGGTCAGGAAACGCCGTGGCGCCGTGCCCGTTCTATGAGCCTGGCTCGCCGCCACTGATGCAGGTCGCGTCGGGTTCTACACCGTTCCGTTTCAATTTGCATGTCGACGATGTCGGCCACATGTTGGTGTTCGGTCCAACGGGGTCCGGCAAGTCGACCCTGTTGTCCCTGATCGCCGCCCAGTTCCGACGCTATGCCGATGCCCAGCTCTTTGCCTTCGACAAGGGCAATTCCATGTTGCCGCTTACACTCGCTGCCGGCGGCGATCACTATGACATCGCAGGAGAGGGGAGGGCTCTTTCCTTCTGCCCGCTCGCCGAACTCGAATCCGAAGGCGACAGGGCCTGGGCCAGCGAATGGATCGAAACGCTGGTGGCGATGCAGGGCGTTCCGATCACGCCTGAACATCGCAATGCGATCTCACGCCAGATCGGTCTACTTGCGCAATCGAAGGGGAGATCGCTCTCGGACTTCGTCTCCGGCGTTCAGCACCGCGAGATCAAGACGGCGCTTCATCATTATACCGTCGACGGACCGATGGGCCAACTGCTCGACGCCGAAGAGGACGGCCTGTCGCTCGGGCTCTTCCAGACCTTCGAGATCGAACAGCTGATGAATATGGGCGAGCGCAATCTCGTTCCGGTGCTGCTTTATCTCTTCCGGAGGATCGAAAAGCGCCTGACCGGGAACCCAAGCCTCATCATCCTCGACGAGGCCTGGCTGATGCTCGGGCACCCGACCTTCCGCGACAAGATCCGCGAATGGCTCAAGGTGCTGCGCAAGGCCAACTGCGCCGTGGTGCTGGCGACCCAGTCTATATCCGATGCCGAACGCTCCGGTATCATCGACGTGCTCAAGGAATCCTGCCCGACCAAGGTCTGCCTTCCGAACGGTGCGGCGCGCGAACCGGGCACGCGCGAGTTCTACGAACGGATCGGCTTCAACGAGCGCCAGATCGAGATCGTGGCATTGGCTACACCCAAGCGCGAATATTACGTCTCGAGCCCTGAAGGCCGTCGCCTTTTCGACATGGCGCTGGGGCCGGTCGCCCTCGCCTTCGTCGGCGCGGCCGGCAAGGACGATCTCAAGCGCATTCGCGCCCTTATCGATCAGTTCGGGCGCGAATGGCCCGCCCATTGGCTTTCGGAAAGGGGGATCGGCAATGCAACCGAGATTCTCAGGCGGCTTTAAGTTCATCGCGACCCTGGCCCTGGCTGGCAGTGTCCTTGGGCCGGCGCAACTCCACGCCGGGGCTGTTACGGGTCAGGCGACCGAGTGGACGCAATTGCTCAACAATACCGAGCTGATCGCACTCACCGACCAATCGGCGGAGCAGATCCAGAACCAGGTCACTCAGATCACGCAGCTGGCCGAGCAGATTCAGAACCAGCTCAATATCTACCAGAACATGCTGCAGAACACGGCGCAATTGCCGTCGCGCATCTGGGGCCAGGTCGAAAACGATCTCAACCAGCTGCGCAATCTCGTCGGCCAAGGGCAGGGCATCGCCTTCTCGATGGGCAATCTCGACGACGTCCTGCAGTCGCGCTTCCAGAGCTTTAGTGACTTCAAAACCGGGCTGGCCAGCGGCGAGACATTCTCCTCGAACTACCAGCAATGGTCGGACACCAATCGTGACACGATCGGCGCCACGCTTCGCGCAGCCGGGCTGACTGCCGATCAGTTCGGCAGCGAGGAGGCAACGATGGCGCAGTTGCGTTCTGCGTCCGAGAGCGCCGACGGCCAGATGAAGGCGCTGCAGATCGGCCACGAGATCGCCACGCAACAGGTCGCCCAGGCGCAGAAGCTGCGCGGGCTGGTCTCGCAGCAGGTAACGATGCTCGGCACCTGGCTGCAATCGGAACAGTCGGCAAAGGACCTCGCCCAGACCCGTCGTGAAGAATTCTTCAATTCGAATGCGCCATCCACTTCGGGCGGCCAGATGATGGAGCCGCGCTGGTGAACCGGATCGTCCTCGTCGCCGCCGCCGTCGTGGTCATCGGCATCGTTGTCATTATTCAGTTCAACAGGACGACGTCCGACGACCCGCCGGACGCCACTGAGGCCACCCCGCCCAACTACGACACGACTGGCGGCCAGCAGATGCAGCCGCGCTGGAATCGATAGGGGAGGGCAGGGGATGAGACCGCTCACAGCCGGAACTCTCTTTCCGGCCGCCATCGCCATGATGCTGGTGCTGACCGCCCCCGCGGCCGCACAGGACGGCGGCCTTCTGACCAATCTGGAAAATGAGATCGCGACGGCCGCTCAAGGGTGGGAAACCACTGTCATGCAGGCGGCAAGATCGCTGTTCTGGATTCTGGCCGGCATCGAGGTGGGCATCGCCGCCGTGTGGCTGGCGCTTGCAGCAGCCTCGCTCGACACCTGGTTCGCCGAGCTCGTTCGTCGGATTCTGTTTATCGGTCTGTTCGTCTTCGTCCTCGAACAGGGGCCTGATTTCGCGCGAGCTGTCGTCGACAGCCTGTTCCAGATCGGCGCGGGCGGGGGTTCGGCATCCCCCGCCAATGTCTTCAATGCCGGGCTGAAGGTTGCATCGACGATGTCAGAGAAAGCCAAGTTCGGCCTTTGGGAGGACAATGCGCTCGCCATCGCCGCGGTGTTCGCGATGGTCATCGTCGTCATCTGTTTCTCGCTGGTCGCGGCGATCTTCATCTCCGTGATGGTCGAAATGTATGTCGGCCTTCTCGCCGGCATGATCATGCTGGGCCTCGGCGGATCGAGCTTCACCAAGGACTTTGCTGTCCGCTACCTTGTCTATGCCTTCTCGGTCGGCATGAAACTGCTTGCGCTCGTCATGATCGCGCGGATCGGCTCCGAGGTTTTGATCAATCTCGCCAATAGTCCCGCCGGTTCCGACGAATTCCTGTCGACGCTCGCGATCGGCGGCATCTCCGTCGTTGTCTTCGTCGTCTCAATGTACGTGCCCAACATCATACAGGGCGTGGTGCAGGGTGTCTCCGTAACCGGCGGCATGGAAGCGATCCGGCATGGCGGGCAGGCCGCGAGCGTTGCTGCAGGCGGTGCGGCATTGGCGTGGGGCGGAGCGAGGGCAGGAGCCTCGGCCTACTCCGACGCACGCGCATCGGGCTCGTCCTTCGGTGCTGCGGCTCTCAAGGGCATGGCCGAAGGCGTCGGAGCTGCGGGTGGCTCGCTCGCTTCCGCCGCAAAGGACAAGGCAATCGGAACGCCCGGCACCTGGGGCGCATCCACCATGGGGCTTGCCAACGCGAAGCTCGATCGCGGTCTGAACTCGAAACCGTCCTCATCCCGAACCAAGGGCAAATCATGACGTCGAAGGGAAGCGGACACGATGGCCAGAAATAAGGTGCCGGAGAACCCGTATCTGGCGGCGCGGCAGGAATGGAACGAACGCTACGGCTCAGCGATCCACGCGGCGCGTTCCTGGAAGATCGTTGGCGTGACCGGCATGCTCATGGCGGTTATCGGCTTTGGCTACGCTCTCTATCTCTCAACGCAAGTCAAGCTCGTCCCCTACATCGTCGAGGTCGATCGGCTGGGCACGGCCGTCCAGGCCGGTTTCCCGCAACAGATCGAATATGCCGATCCGCGCGTCGTGCGCGCGACCCTCGGGTCCTTCGTGGCGAGTTTCCGGTCGGTGACGCCCGATACCGTGGTGCAGAAGCAGTATATCGACCGAACCTACGCGCTGCTGCGCACCTCTGATCCCGCGACCGAAAAGATCAACAACTGGTTCCGTGGCAACTCACCGTTCGATCGCGCGCGCTCCACGACCGTGTCGATCGAGGCGACCAGCATCGTGCCGCTGTCGAACCAGACCTATCAGGTCGACTGGACCGAATATGAGCGCGACCGGCAGGGCAAGGAGCTTGCGACACGACGCTTCCGCGGCATCGCCACGGTGACGCTCACACCGCCACAGGACGAGTCGGTGATCCGTCTCAATCCGATCGGCCTTTATCTGACAGATTTCGACTGGACGGCGCAGTTGTGAGTACCGGGGGAAGAATAAGAATGAACAACAGGAAGGCCCACGGGCTTTGGATCATGTGCATGGCGCCGCTGCTGCTTGCGGCAGGCTCCGGCATCGCGGCGGGGCAGGGGCTGTCCGCGAACGAAACACGGGGAACCAGTCTCTCTACGCAATGGCAGCAAAGTGCCGGCGTGGTGACGCGCGGGCCGGATGGCAAGGTCGTGTTCCTGTTCGGTCAGGTCCAGCCATCCGTCGTCTGCTCGCCGCTGCAGGTCTGCGATATCGAACTGCAGCCGGGAGAGATCGTCCGCGATGTGCTTTTGGGCGACACGGTTCGATGGAAGGTCGAACCGGCGACATCCGGAGCGCCGGGTGGGCAGGCCGTGCATCTGATTGTCAAGCCGGCCGAAGCGGGGCTCGTGACCTCGATGGTCATCACCACGTCGCGGCGGACCTATCATATCCAGCTCAAATCGCATCGCAGCCAGTATATGGCGCGTGTCGGGTTCGAATATCCGGAAGACGTCAACGCGCGCCTGGCAGAAATCAATGCCCGCATGGAGGCGAGCATCGTTCCCGGCGCCGGCGTGGCGGCCGACCAGCTCGACTTCAATTTCAGTGTGAGTGGCAGCACGCGGTGGAAGCCGACACGGATCTATTCCGACGGCACGAAGACCTACATCCAGTTTCCACGCTCATTGTCCGGGCAGGATGCACCGGTCCTGTTCGTCGTCTCCGGGCGTGAGAACCGCATCGTCAACTACCGCCTCAACGGCACGATGATGGTCGTCGACTATCACATCGATCATGCCATCCTGGTCTCCGGCGTCGGCCGCAGCCAGGAGAAGATCGTCATCCGGCGGAGGGGCTGATCATGGTGATGATCGCCATCCGCCGGAACATCCTCGCCATGCTATTCTGCACGATGGCGCTTGCCGGCTGCCAGACGCTGGGCGGCTCCGGCCTTATCGCCAGCTCCGCCTATTCCGGTCTTTCGCCAGAAGCCTCGAACGCCATCGCCGGCGACATGGTCGGCCGGTTCACCGAGCATGTCGGGCCTGGCAGCACCACGATCCAGCTGGATGCGGACGGCTCGGTCTTTGGCCAGACGCTGGAGGCATCCCTCAAGGGATGGGGCTATGCTGTGGCGACAGACCAAAACGCCGAGGGCGGCAATGTCGTCGCGCTCGCCTATGTCGTCGACACTTTCGAGAACAATGTCCTTGCACGCTTGTCGACCAGCTCGCTCACATTGACGCGCGTCTATGCAGTGACGGCCACCGGTGCTGCGCCGGCAAGCCCGCTATCCGTGATGACGACAGGGCAGGGGGGCTGACATGAGCGAGTCCCTGAAGCTGGGAGGAGACATTTCATCTCCAAAGCGAAACAATATCCGGCGGCTGAATCGGATTCCGGTCATTGTCGCGATCGTGCTGGTGGTGCTGTTTCTTGGCGTCATCATCTACGGGCTGTCCAGCCGCGGCCTGATCTTCGGCGACGGGCAGAGCCGTGATGCCACGCCGGGTTCCCGGCCGGCTTCAACCTATGCCGATCAGCTCAAACGGGGTGTCTTGGACGGCATTATCGGCGAACCTGTCCAGACGCCCTTCCAGCCTGTGCCGGTCGAGCGGCGGACTGAAGAACAGGCTTCGCCCGCGGTTGTGCCCGCAGGCAGCAACCCTGTACCGGTCCGTACTGGCAATCTCGAACCGGAAAAAGTCTGGCGCGCGCGCATCGAGCGCGAGCAGCAGGAGCAGATCCTGCGCGAGCTCCATCGCCAGCGGATGGCCTCGATCCAGGCCGACGAAGCGGCATTCAACTCCCCGATCGCTGTAAGTTTGCAGGGGCACGATGCCGGCTCGAACGTGCAAACGCGCGGCGGAGAAACGACTGCGGCAAGCTCGCGACCGGGGAGCGCGATGGACCTCTACGCCGCCGCCATGCAGTCCGGCATGCTCGGGCAGAACAACGACCCCAACGGGCAGGTCGCGAAGGAGAGTTTCTTCAATCAGGATATCAAGGATCTCGGCTACCTGCCGAACCAGGTCGTGCCGCAGCAGTCTCCCTTTGAGCTCAAGCGCGGCTCTGTCATTCCGGCGACTCTGGTCACCGGCATCAACTCCGATCTTCCCGGACGCATCACCGCCCAGGTTTCGCAGAATGTCTATGACAGCAAGACCGGCCGGCATGTGCTGATACCGCAGGGCTCAAAGCTCCTCGGCCGCTACGATTCCAAGGTCGTGTTCGGCCAGAGCCGGATACTCGTCATCTGGACCGATATCATTTTCCCGAATGGCTCGACGCTCCAGATTGGTGGCATGCCGGGCGTGGATGCCGCCGGTTATGGCGGCTTCAGCGACAAGGTCGACAACCACTATCTGCGCACATTCGGGTCCGCGATACTCGTGGCACTGATCGGCGCCGGCACGGAAATGATGATCCCGCAGGATCGCAACGCCTTCGGTCAATCTAGCAGCGCCGAGGACGCCGCACGCCGGAGCTTCGCCGAGACCTTCGGGCAGGTGGCCGAACAGACGGTATCAAAGAATCTCAACGTCCAGCCCACGCTCGAGATCCGGCCCGGCTACCGGTTCAACGTGCTCGTGGAGCACGACATCATTTTCCCAGGCGCGCAGCAGCGCTGACCGGTGCAGCGAAGCGACATCACGCAACCACGGAAACTGAGAGGAAGGCAATCATGAGCGAACTTACAAACTTCGTGAACATCGACGGCGACAAGCTCACCGGCAACATAGCGACCCTCGCGTTCGATATCGATTTCAAGGGCGAGGCAATCACGAGCGATAACCCGGACGCACCGCGGTTCCGCCTGTTCGCCAAGAGCCCGCGCGGCCGACCAATCGAGGTGGGCGCGCTGTGGGAGAATCTCAATCGGGAGGAGAAGCCGTACTTTTCAGTTTCAATCGACACCGGCTATGGCCGCTTCTATGCGAATCTCGGACGATATCCCGGTCAGGACGACGAAAACCTCTACGCCGTGATCGCGAGGCAACCGCAAAGCCAAAAATAGGCGGGGGATTGAAATCACCGCCCGGCATAGCAATCAGCAGGAACCAGGCGTTCGCACGCACGAAGGCAACGAACGGCTGCGAAGGGCAACCGCTGCCAGTACGGCCGCCGCCGGCGCGGAGCTCCGCGCAATCGCCGTATTCGGCCGAAACGGGTTCGACGGAGGGAACCTTCGCGAGCCCAATCCTGGCGCGGTAAAGCGATTTTCGTTCCAATCCTTGACTGTTGAGATTACCGTCAACAGCGTCGAGGGCTGACGGGACCGCGAAGGTGCCCGGTAGAGTGCACGTTTCGGTCCATACGGGCTCCCAACAGGAAGGACACGATCTGGTCTGGAAAAGGCCCTGTAGAAATTAGCCGGCGAGGGAGATGTCTGTGGCCAGAAGTCATTTAATGAACAAGCAGCTTGGCGAGCTGATCGACGCGATGGAGGTAACGCGCGAAGAAGATACAATTCGTTCGGCCCTGCACACCTTCACGCTCGCGTCATCGTTTCAGTATTACGCGTATTTCTGCTTCGGCGGACCCGAGGCAATTGCCCTCACCAACTACCCCTTGAAATGGCAAGAGGCCTACCTTGAGAATGACTATCGCCATATCGATCCGGTGGTGACGACCGCGCAGCGGAAGATGGCCCCTTTTTCGTGGTCGATTTCCGAAATGAACGATCAGGATCGCACGCATCGAGCGTTCTTCAGTGATGCCGAACGTCATGGCATTCGCTCAGGCTTCACGATACCGATCAAGACCGGCTTCGGCCGTGTCGCCATGCTCACGCTGGCCAGCGAGGCGGAAGAGCAACCCTCGATCATCGTTCGCGACATAATGCGCGCCGCGACCGCGGTTTCCTTCGTTCATGCCAACATAGCGCGGCTGACCAATACTATTCCGAAAGGCTCGAACGCGCCGCTTTCAAGCCGGGAATTGACCTGCCTGACATGGGCTTCGCTTGGCAAGACCAATGCAGAAACGGCACAAATGATCGGCATTGCCGAGAACACGGTGCGTTTCTACCTCATTCAGGCGCGGGACAAACTCGGAGCGACGAACATTCCGCATTCCGTGCGGCTTGCCGTCAAACGCAGGATCATCTGAGCATCACGGAATCTGCGGGATGTACCCCAGCTTGGTGATCAATGCGTCCACGACTGCAATCTGGGCGGTATTGTTCATCGTTGCCTGAATATAGCAATGCTCCAGATCCGCCTTGCACGGATCGCCGTCGTCCGCATTGCTCCACGCCTCATGGGCCCGTTCGGCTGTCTCTATCATCTCTCGATGTTTCCGGATCGCAACAATTGCGGCGATCTCCAGGTCCTTGCCCGACAGCGCATCGATAATCTCTGCGAGATCTGCCGAAAGGCGCTCGTGCTCTTGCGAAATCGTCCTGCGTCCAGTGGCCATACCGATCCCAGTTGCTTGGTCCGCGGTGCGCCCCCGCAGACGATATCCTGTGGCCCCAAGCCGGGGATTGCAAACTGTAACAAGACAGCCCTGGAACCTTTAGTGCCGAGCACCTGGACATGTTTCCAGGTCCCCGGCCGTAAGCCCGAGGATCTGGTGTCGTCACGGCCGACACCAACCGCTTGTCAGGGGTTTGCAAGCCCCAAAGCAGCGCGTACTGCTTCGGGTCCGTTATATGCGCGCAGTGTATTGAAAACCAGATGACAGTTGGTGTTTTCAGAGCGTTGCCATATTCGCAGCCTCGACGATCGCATCCGGAATTGTGCGCCATGGTGAAGGTTGCAGCGCCTGCCGCCACAGCAAAATCCGCTCACGCCGCCTTCCCACACGCTCTGCCTGTTGCAGGCGACGGAGGTGATAGCCATTTTCCCGCATATGTGCTAATGTGGGTTTGTGTAATTCTGCGGAGATTATCCTATGAGCCGCCTGACAATCGACATGACGGACCAGCAGCACAAAAGCCTGAAGGCGCTGGCAGCCTTGCAAGGCAAGACTATCAAGCAATACGCCCTCGAGCGCTTGTTCCCCGGCGATGCTGATGCCGATCAGGCATGGCAGGATCTGAAATCCTTGCTGGGCACCCGTGTTGACGATGGGCTTGCGGGGAAGGTGTCCACCAAAAGCATCGTTGACATCCTGAATGAAGAACTGGCCGAGGGTCGCGCTTGACGGCCTACATCCTCGCGGCGGAGGCAGAAGCCGATCTGCGCGGCATCATCCGCCACACGCGCAAGCAATGGGGTGCCGCGCAGGTGCGCCGCTATATCGGTAAGCTGGAACAGGGCATCGCCAACCTTGCAGCCAGCCAAGGCTCTTTCAAAGACATGAGCGAACTCTTTCCGGCGTTGCGGATGGCACGTCGCGAACATCACTACGTCTTTTGCCTGCCGCGTGAGGAGGCGCCCGCGCTGGTCGTGGCGATTTTTCATGAGCGCATGGATCTGATGTCGCGACTGACGGACAGGCTCAACGATTGAGGGTTCGGCGATGGCGAAACACGGATGAGCGTTTTGCCGCGCAATCCAGTCATAGCCGACACCGGCCACGTCAACGCCAATCCTTCGGGATTTCCTTGTGAGATCAATAAGAGCTTCTCTATCGAAGAGGCATGATCCGGGCCTCGAGCGCCAACCGCACCATGTGCGGCGTGTTCGCCGCGCTCAACTTGGCCCTGGAATCTTCCAGATGAGAGCGGACCGCCTTTTCCGACAGTCCGCACATCCGGGCGATCTCAAACTCCGTCTTTCCCAGGGAAACCCAGACAACGCATGCCAGCTCCGTCGGGGTCAATGAATGAGCGGGGCCGCGCAATGTCGCGCTGTCCATCTTGGATACATAGAGGTGCGTATAGGCGACCGCTGCGACCGCTTCCTCCAGGGCGCTGGTGCTGACCTGCGGTCTGGATCGTCCGTCTGTCATGAATGTCAGCATCGCCGTGCGCCCGGGCCCCACCTTCATGGGAATGGTCATGCCAGAGGCGACACCGACCTGGCCGATTTCTCCGCAATAGTGTTGCGCGGCACGGTCAGGGATTTCCATGGTCGAGAACGACCAGCAGAACGGCTTCAAGGTGCGCTTTGCGTGCGCGACCACGGGATCGATAGCTGCAAACTCCTCGCCGTGATACCGATATTCCCATTCTTCGGGTAAATCCGTGAACGTGCGGACCGCCTCGCTGCTTACGCCAACATAGGCAAAGCGTCGAAGCCCTGCGGCTCGGGAAAATTGATGCAGGGCGCTCTTCATGGCGTATCTGTCGCCACTCAGTTCGAGCGTTTCCAGCAAGACCCCGATCTGGTCCGATAAATGCAATCCTCTCGCCGCGGCAGCCATTTTTCTCTCCTCAAGAACCGGCACCCCAAAGCTTATAGGCCCCCTACGCCTCCCTCCCACATTCTTATCAAAAATGACGGATCAACCCGTTATCGTGTTACATGATTATTCTGGTGCCCCTGCCCGGTTAACTCAACCTCTTTGATATCCGAAACACATGGACCAGATCACTTGGATGTGATCAATTTTCCTGTTGCTTCGGCACCACTGCGGCGCTGCTGTCACCCTTGAGGTTAGACAGATCGATCCGAATGCCAGCGGTGTTGGGGTCGGCCGATTCAAGCGCTGGCGGAACGGGCGTGTTTGCATCATCCTGCTGTTGAGCGTCGACCGTTTCCGGGGTTTCCAGTTCCGCCGGTTGAGCCGCCTCTTCCTGCAATTCTTCAGCCAAAGGACCAGGATCGGGCAAGCCGAACACATAGTCGTCCCTGAAGGTTCCGGTCCGCCAAGCGTCGATCGCCTCGCCCAGGACGGGGCCGCCGTTTCCGCCACTTGCATGGGAGACAATGCGGTAGACCTTGCCGAAGAGGGCCGTCCCCATGCGGATGTTCTCACAGGGATCGACATAATTGGTCGTGATCTGCGTGGCATCCGTTATGCCGTAACCGACCGGGAATTGCGTGACTCCGACCCGCACCGTCGCCTCCCCCACGAAACGCTGCATGAGGCGTACAGCGGCCTCTTGTGTTTTCGGCGGCTCCGGCAGGATGACACGGTTTCCCGAGGTGATCGTGACCTTGAGCGGGTTGTCCGAACCCGCCTCGGCGATGAACCGCTCGACAATGGCGATCTCGATGCCGGGATCGGCGCATTGCTGGATCAATGCCACATCGAACATGGCTTGCGTCCTTTCAGATGTTGAAGGCAAAAATGATCGGAAGGCCAAACAGCCTCGCCCAGGCCGTGGCGCCCGCCTTCTGGATCGCAACGATGCTGGTATTGTCCGTCCACCATCCGTTGCCGGTGGCGACGATGACATCCGGCGTGTGGAACGCCGATTGCAGCATCGGCCAGATGATGAGCTGTTCGTAGCAGATGAGCGGCGCGACCCGTAGGTCGCCGGACTCGACGATGGGATTGGCAAAGAAGTGGGCTCGAGCCCCGGCGGGTTCACCGAACCATCCAAGCCATGGCTGCCACATGGAAACGGGGACCGGCATTCTTTCCCGGTAGAGGATGCGAGCCCCTTCACCGGCGATCTCGATCATGACATTGTCGTAGCCGGCATTATCGACAACGATCGCCCCGACATTGATGGTGGCGTTGAGACCTGCAAGCTCCCGTAGCCAGAGGCGCTCGACCGTCGGCGTCCAGATGCCGGCGGCGCTTTCCGGAAGAACAACGATCTTCGCGCCGTCGCTTGCCGCGGCCCTCACCTTGTTGATGGTTTCGCGCTGCTGGGCAAAATCGGCATATTGCCCACCCTCGCCGCGGAAATTCGTGTCGACTCCGACCCAACCTTTTGGCATATCGGGTGGCGTCCACATTGCGGTGGACCACAGACACAGTCCTCCCAGGACAAATGTCGCGATCGGCCAGGCTCTCGTCGTCATGGCGAGCAGGCCGATCGCTGCCGCCGCAAGACCCCACCAGCCCCATCCGGGAAACACAATGCCAGTTGCGGTGATCGGATGCGCCCAGCCGACGATGCCGAAGGGCGGAACGCTCATCAGCAATGCCGCGATGCAATAACGCAGCGTCCTTCCCCATCCCGGTCGCCCCGTCCAGAGCGCAACATGGACAAGTACAAAACCAATCGCGGCGGCAAGCCAGAGGGCGATCCCCGCACCGAAGCCGCTGCCATAGAAATTGGCGACGCCTTGCGGCAGCCCGCGCGATGCGGCGAGGAAGTACGCTGCCGAGACAAGCGCCGCGATCAGCCTCGTGGGCGCAAAAGCCCACAGCGCCGGGAACAGCATCGCCACCGGAAGGAGAGATGGGTTTCCGCTCCAGCCGACGAGGCCAACCGCAATCGATGCGACCACTATACCAGCAGACTTTAGAATGTCATGGCTCGAAGGTGAGAACCGGCCGCGCCAACCCCAAAATGCCGTCGGCCGGGATTGGCCCGAAATATCTCGAGTCATAGGAACCTGCGAATTCGGAATGGATGAAGAGGTGACCAGGTGGCACGATGCCGCCGGCATAGGGTGTGAGCGACCTACCCTCGGCATCAAGGGGTCGAACAACAGAATGAGCCAGCACGGCGCCGTCGACCTCGATGCTCGAACCGATTTCGACACTTTGGCCCGGAAGCGCGACAACGGTCTTGATCAAGGGCGAAAGCCATCCTGGGCAAAGCCCGGTTCCGACATATCCGCGCTCGCGCGCCGTGGCGAACGACAGGCCCGGCGGCGGACAGATAAAGATGAGATCGCCGACCTCGGCCGTCCGATCCAGTGCCTCGATGCGCCAGAGGCCGAGGGCGTAGCTTGGCGTGTGATTGATGCGGTATCCACCCAGCCAGCCGATGGCCGCAATGCCCGCGAGACCGCTGGCGCCGACAATCAGAATGGTTAGCGCCCTCGTCCGCCTCATGGTTTCAGCACCGACGACTGGCGCTGCGACTGCCTCAACGCCTCGGTCTCCTTCAGCGCCTGCGTCGTGCGTTCCTGGGCGGCGAGCTGCTGGCCGGCGCGCATGAGCGGCCAGGCGGAAGCGAGCTTCTGTTTTTCGCCGGGAGGCAGGCCGAGCGCTGCCTTGTCGAAGAGGGGCCCCTGTGCTTCCTTTGCCGCCGTTGACAGGAAAGCGCGCTCGCCGAACCGCTCGCTGACCGACTTGTTGAAGGCGTCGATCTCGGCCTTGGCCATACGGTCGGCAAGGGCGTAACCCAGAGCTGACGGAAGATCGTTGCGGTCGAGCGCGTCGCGGACCTTTTCCAATACCATACCCGCCGATGGCGACAGAGCCGGGATGTCGATCGAGACACGATGGCGCTCGGCCTGCTCTGCCGCGGTCAGCCTGTTCAACGCCGTCTCACGCATCCGCATGTAGCGTTCGATGTCGCGGCGCAACGCCGGCACGTTGACTGTCGCCACTTCACGTTCCTTCCGGTCTGACTTTCCTGCGAACAATCCCTCCTTGCCACGCAGGGGACCGAACGAATCCGGCCTCTGCTCAATCTGCTGAAGCCGTTGCTGCGCCTCCGTCGCATTTGACAGAACCGCCTCGAACCGCATGGCGCGGAACGCCGCCTCCGGATCGGCGTAGACAAGACGTATGCGGTTTGAGAGATCGTCCCACTGTTTCGATAGGGCTGGATCGGCCTGCAGCTTCTGCTCGGCTGTATCGGCGACGGACAGCGCAAAACTGGTGACGCCCCTGACCATGGGTTCTACCTTTCCTGTGGCGTGGCGATTGACGTGGGCCTGCGCATCGAACAGCCCCAGTCGCGCACCGGCGGTGCGCAACTGCTTGCCGAGCGTGGCGAGGCGCTGTTTCTGACGAAGGGTCCAGTCGAGGCGGTCACGCACCAGGGTGCGAGCCACGTGAACGAGATGGAGACCGCGGTTGTTGGCAAAGTTCAGAGCCTGCCGGTAGAAGCGGCCCGCCGCATAGTCGAGCGTGGTTTCCTTGGTATCCCGGCGTGACAGGACCTTCGCCAGACCGCCGACCTTTTCGAACGAGCGCTTGCCATAATAGAGCGCGACATCGTCGCGATGCCGGGTCATCGCGACATAGGTCAGGTGTCGATCCAACGAGAGTGAGGCGAGCACCTTTACCCGGTCGACGGTCGCGCCCTGGCTCTTGTGGATCGTGGTGGCGTAGCCGTGATCGACATTGCGATAGAAGCGCTGGTCGAGTTCGACACGCCGTCTTGCTTCGCCTTCCCCGACCTCGGCAACGATCCGACCCGGCGACGCCTCCACCACTTTCCCCAACATGCCGTTCTTGACGTCGAGGGAGCCTTCATTCTTCAGGAACACGATCTGGTCGCCGGCAGCAAACTGCCGGTCGCCATCTTCCGTTCGGAACGAATGACCCCGATCGACAATGCCGCGGTCGATGAGCTTTTCGCGGGCGAGACCGTTCAGCGTGCGCACGTCGCGACGCAGATGCGCGAGGATCAACGTCGACTTCCGAGGATCGAATTCCCGGTTCCAGTCGTCGATCAGATTAGTGATTGCCTGCGTCTTCAGCTGCGAGCCGAGCACCCTGCCCTTGGCGCCATAGGCTGAGATGGCATCCTCGATCCGCCCCCGCGCCAGATCGAGTGACGCAGAACGCATCCAGGCTTCCTTCTGGCGATAGATGGTTTCGAGTTCGGCGTACCCGATGCGGTCCACAATCGCCCGGAAGGCGGCGCCCGCCTCGATAGGTTGCAATTGTTCAGGGTCGCCCACCAGGACCAGTTTGGCGCCAGCCCGCGAGGCCGCTTCGACGAGTGTCGCCATCTGTCGGGAGGCCACCATGCCGGCCTCATCAAGGACGAAGACAGTCTTGTCGTCGAGATGGTTCCTGCCCTGCTTCCAACGCAGTTCCCAGGACGCCAGCGTCCGGCTTTCGATGCCCGCTTCCTTCTCCAGCCCTTCCGCCGCCTTGCCAGCAAGGGCCCCGCCAACCACATGATAGCCAGCGGCTTCCCACGCTTCACGCGCGGCCTTCATCATCGTGGTCTTGCCGGCGCCGGCACGCCCCACAACGGCCGCCACGCGCTCCCCGCCCGCCACGTGCTCAATCGCCATCCGCTGCTCATCTGAGAGCCGCTCATGGCGCGCAAACACTTTCATCACCACCTTCTCCCGAACGCCATGCGACTTTGCCCGGGCCAGAAAGCGCGCACGGTTGACCATCCCGGATTCGATCCGGATCATCTCGCGCGTGGTGAGCTTTGCCGGCACGCGTGCGCCCGTCGCCAAGTCGATCCGCTCGATATCTAGGCGGAGGCATTCCGGATTTTGCAGGATACGCGTGAGCAGACTTTGGAAAGTTCCGGCATCGTCGATATAGCGATGCAGCACCTTGGCGATGTCGCGCGCGTCGAAGACGCTTTTCTCTTGCGCGACCATGTCGAGGACGATCTCTGGTCTGGCAACGATCCGCCTGGCGTTGATCCTGCGAGTGGCCTCATGTTCGGCTATCCGCTCCAGATCGGCAGGCCTTCCCGATCTGTCTCCCCTTCGTTGCATTGCCTTGGCGGCAACGCCGATATGGGTGGTAGCGACGAGATCAATGCCGCGCTCTGCGTAGGATCGACCGTCGACGCGGATGTCGAGGCCGGCAAGCGCAAGATGCTGGTTCTGGAGATCGAGCCAGGCGCGCCTCTGCTCGAGGAACTCGGCCTTCTCACCGGCCCAGAGTCGGTATTGGATTTTGCCGGTTTTGGTGCGGACGGGCTGACCGTCAGGCCCGATCACAGCGACTTTCTTGCCCCCGAATCCCGTCTCAGTCAGCGGTCGCAATGTCGTCATCAGATGCGCATGCGGATTGCCGGGCTCATCATGAATGACCCAGTCGGCAACCTGCCCGCGCGCCAGCACCTGCTCGAACACGAACTGCCGCATGAGCACGATATTCTGCTCTTGGCTGAGTTCCACCGGCAGTGCGATGATGAACTCTTTGGCGAACTGCGCATCGGCGCGTTTCTCGAAGGCCTCGACCCTGTTCCAGAAGGCTTCGGACGCACCTGCTACGGACCGATCGGCAATGAGCGACCGCGCCCAATCCGGGGCATCGGCTGGCAGCAGGAACTCCTCGTGGCCGAGACCGCGCTTGGCCGAATAGTCGACCGTGCGCGCCTCCGCCTCATGCTCCATCTTCGCGCAATGGCGATACGCGGCCGACAGCACGGCACTGCGCCCTTCAGAACGCCCGATAATCTGCGGCGTGAAATGCGTGATGGCCAAAGCGCCAGCACTCCCTGCGGTTGAACCGAACACCAATTCTGCAGGTCTGCCCTGCCCCATTCGAGGCCGGGCGCGGGCACGTCGCGATAGCGACGTATTACTGCGCCCTTGGAGCATTCCTTCGGAACGCAGGGATGATCTCTCAAAGCGTCGGCTTCGCCGACCCCTCACTTTCGAGGGGTCGCGCTACGCGCGTGCCTCCTTCAATCTCATGCGGCAACACAGGTGTTTTGCATGAGGAAAGGCATCCGGAATGAAAAAGCCGTCGTCGAGGATCAGGGAAGAAATCGCAAAACTGCAGGAGCAGTTGAAACAGGCGGAAACGCGCGAGGCGGAACGGATCGGCCGGCTCGCATTGAGGGCGGGACTGGGCGATATCGAGATCGAGGAAGGTGACCTGGTCGCCGCGTTCGAGGACTTTGCGGTAAGGTTTCGCAAGGGAGGCACTCGTACAGGCAAGACCGCGCCCGCGCCGGTCACGCTTGGCGCGGCTTCGGGGCAGGCTGGCGAGGCTTGAGCGTATGCGACAGGCAAGCCAGTCCGAGGCTCGAAAGAAGGATACGCATGAGAAGATCCAGCTCGGAGGCCTGATCGCCAAGGCCGGCCTTCGATACGAAAAACGCGCGCTCCTGCTCGGCCTGCTGGTCGACGGCGCACGCCGGATCAGGGCCGACGATGCCGAGCGCTCGCGATTGCTGGCGATCGGGGAAAGGGCGTTCGCCAATGACCCCGACTAGGATTGCGCTTCTGGTCGCGCCAACCGCGCTGATGCTGGGCGTGTTGCTCTTGCTGACGGGTATCGAGCACTGGATCGCCGGATTCGGTTCCACCGATCAGGCTCGGCTAATGCTCGGCCGGATTGGTATCGCGCTGCCCTATACGATAGCGGCCGGCGTCGGCATTATGTTCCTTTTCGCATCGAAGGGCGGTATCGTGATCAGGAGCGCCGGCGTTGGCGTTCTGCTCGGTGCAGTCGCGATCATCCTGGTCGCCGGCATCCGGGAAATCAGCCGCCTCTTCCCCTTCACTGGGGCCGTTCCTGCTGGTAGCAGCATCTTCAACTATGCCGATCCGGCGACCGGGATGGGTGTGGTGATTACAGCTGTCGCCGGCGTCTTTGCCGCGCGTGTCGCCATGCGCGGCAATGCGGCATTCGCCACATCGACGCCACGCCGTGTCGGTGGCAAGCGCGCTATCCATGGCGAGGCCGACTGGATGAGCCTCAATGATGCCAAACGCCTGTTTCCGCAAACAGGCGGCATCGTCCTCGGCGAAGCCTTTCGCGTGGACAAGGACACGGTCGCGGATCGCGGTTTCCGCGCCGACGATCCCGAGACATGGGGTGCAGGCGGCAATGCGCCGCTGCTGTGCTTCGACGCGTCATTCGGTTCGACGCACGGGTTGGTCTTCGCCGGCTCCGGCGGCTTCAAGACAACCAGCGTCACGGTTCCATCCGCGCTCAAATGGGGCGGCGGCCTCATCGCGCTCGATCCCTCCAACGAGGTCGCGCCAATGGTGATCGCGCATCGGCGCAGCGCCGGTCGGGACGTCCATGTTCTTGATCCCAAAGACCCGGAAACCGGGTTCAACGTCCTCGATTGGATCGGGCGGTTTGGCGGCACGAAGGAAGAAGACGTTGTCGCTGTCGCCAACTGGGTGGTGACCGACACCGGTCGTTCAACCTCGATCCGCGACGACTTCTTCCGCGCCTCGGCGCTGCAGCTCATCACCGCGCTGATCGCCGATGTCTGCCTGTCAGGGCATACGGAAAAGAATGACCAGCATCTGCGGCAGATGCGGGCGAACCTGGCGGAGCCCGAGCCGAAGTTGCGCGAACGGCTGCAGGCGATCTATGACAATTCGCAATCGGACTTCGTCAAGGAGAATGTCGCTCCATTCATCGCCATGACGCCGGAAACTTTTTCCGGCGTCTATGCCAATGCGGTCAAGGAGACCCATTGGCTGAGCTATCCGAACTATGCCGCGCTCGTGTCGGGATCGAGTTTCGCCACCGACGAAATCGCCGAAGGCAAGACGGACATCTTCGTCAATCTCGATTTGAAGACGCTGGAGGCTCATCCGGGACTGGCGCGCACCATTATCGGTGCATTGCTCAATGCGATCTACAACCGGAATGGAGAGGTGAAGGGGCGCACGCTCTTCCTGCTCGATGAAGTGGCGCGGCTGGGATATCTGCGCATTCTGGAAACCGCGAGGGACGCCGGCCGCAAATACGGGATCAGTCTGGTGCTGCTGTTCCAGTCGATCGGCCAGATGCGGGAAACCTATGGTGGGCGAGACGCCACCAGCAAATGGTTCGAGAGCGCGTCCTGGGTGTCCTTCGCGGCGATCAATGACCCGGAAACCGCCGACTACATCTCGCGACGGTGCGGCAATACCACGGTGGAAGTCGACCAGCTCAGCCGTTCCTCACAGATGTCCGGATCGTCGCGAACGCGTTCGAAGCAGCTTGCCGCGCGGCCTCTGATCCTGCCCGACGAAGTGCTGCGCATGCGCGGTGACGAACAGATCGTGTTCACGGCCGGCAACGCGCCGCTCAGATGCGGCCGCGCCATCTGGTTCCGCCGCAATGACATGAAAAATGTCGTCGGGGAAAACCGCTTCCACCGGAAGGTGCAATGAGATGCAGACCGGAAGGAAGGTGTTCTTGCTGGTCATCGCAGGTGTAGTGACCTGCGGCATGTATCTGTTCATGGATGACGATCTCGGTCGGCCCGACCGCCCGATCCGACTGGACCTCGGGCCGCCTGTCTATGTTCCGGTGTGTGGAGATCCGCACCGCGCGCGGTTCACGATCTGCTCGGGGCCGATCCGCGCAAACTGCGTCGTCGATGGCGATACGTTCTGGTTCGAGGGAACCAAGATCCGCATCTCCGATATCGATGCGCCGGAGATTTCTGAACCGCGTTGTCCATCGGAGCGCCAGGCCGGAGAAACTGCAAAGCGCAGGCTGCTCGAGCTCCTCAATGAGGGCTCGTTCTCTTTGAATGCGGTATGGCGCGACGAAGATCGCTTTGGCCGCAAGCTGCGCGTGGTTTCCAGAGACTACCGGTCGCTGGGCGAGATGCTGGTCAAGGAGGGACTTGCCCGAAACTGGGATGGTCCCCGCCTGAGTTGGTGCAACTGAACGGAGCTATGGCGGGGAGAGATTGAGAGTACGGTCTTCTCCTCCCGTAGATGACTGAGGGCCGGTCGATTCGGCCCGATGTCCTGCAGAGCGGCTCCGCAGAGCGAAAGCCTCCGGAAAGAATGGGAAGGCGGCCGCAACCGCCACCCCGAAAGCCGTCACCAGGGGATTTCGGCATCGGGATCGAAAGGCTCGACCCGCTTGTAGGGCTCGGCGCTGGGTGGCTTTGGCCGATAGTAGACCGCCTCGTAACGGAAGTTTATGGCGCACTCTTCGGCGATTGCTTCGAGGATGGAGGGCAATCCGCAGAGCCGGTTTTGCGGAAGCGCGACAAGCACGGGCACTTCCGTCGCGATTGCAGGAGCTCCTGTCACCGGATCGAAGAAGGAACCGTCCGCTTCGGAGCGATGCCAGCCGCCGATCTCGTAGGGCTGGCAATCGTACCAGTTGCGGTCCGTCGCATTCTGGCACTGAACCAGATGATAGATAAGGTCGTCCTTCCTGTCCGGATCGGTTTCGCGTCCGGCCTCGCATTCGAGCTGGATCAACTCGGCGAGTTCGCCCCGATAGCTGTCGAGTACGGCGATGACATTGTCATGTGTGGCACGGGCGAGATCGCTTTCGCAGCCGAAGCGGTTCGCCCGCACGAGAAGCCTGAAGCCGGCGAGCCTGGCGATGAGCATAAGCGCTTGCGATGAATTCATTTGAAGTCTCCTTTCGATTCTGACGAAAGGTGTCCGCACCTAAGCCGCGAGGGGTCAGGGATCGCGCGAGCGACCGCCAGCGGCGGCGAGCGGGGGAGCCGAAATGCGACCAGCATTTTGGGGGGACCGCGATGTCCTTGACGCCGGAGTGGCGGGTGCACACTGGGACGTCAGTGGTAGATCAGACCACGGCGCCGTAGCGCCGTGACCGTATCCGGCGACCAGCCGGCTATGATCCGTTGCCGCCCGCGCCCCAGCAGCAGTTCCACCAGCAGCGCCGCGCCGCGAGAGGTTCGTCGCCCGCAT
>Ga0265293_10002427_pt1 | contig 37557 bp, 39 predicted proteins | sample Munlanlewell138R_FD_192505 | JGI IMG/M metagenome (GOLD analysis project Ga0265293, IMG submission 192505) | Leachate microbial communities from a municipal landfill in Southern Ontario, Canada - Leachate well 138R | ecosystem: Engineered > Solid waste > Landfill > Unclassified | place: Canada... | reverse complement strand
GGCGATGCAGGATAGCTTTTCCAATCATTCGCCCGGCCTCGAAGCGCCCGGCAGCTCGCTCTTCGCAATCACCCCTGCGGATAGTGACCTGCCGGCGCTCGTGCGCGCCCTCAAGCGTGACGGGCGCGCTGTCGTCCTTGGCGAGCAGCACCAGGTCGCCGCCGGTCCCGACATAGAGGGCGTGCCGAGCGGCTCTTTCATCCCGGTTCGGACCAGGCGCGTCATGGCCGCCACGACCGCATCGAGCATCGTCGGGATTGTGTGATGCTGACCCTCGACACCGCACCGGCAACCGATCCCGTCACGCTTGCCGAAGTGAAGGCGCATATCCGCGTTGATCACACCGACGAGGACGCGGCCATTGCCGACATGATTCTTGCCGCGACGCAGCGCCTCGACGGCCGGGACGGTTTGCTTGGGCTGTGCCTGATCACCCAGAGATGGACGCTCACCCTCGACGCTTTCGCCAGTGAAATCGCGATCCCGCTGCCGCCGTGCCAGTCGATCGACGCGATCAGCTATGTTGATACCGATGGCGTGACGCGAACGCTCGACGCTGGCGCGTATCAGGCTTTCGGTCTGGGCAGTGCCGATGGTGCGAAGGTGCGTCCGGCCTATGGTCAACGCTGGCCTGCGATCCGTAACCAGCCTGACGCGGTGGCAATCACCTTTACCGCCGGCTTCGGCGACGACCCCGACGACGTGCCCGAACCGATCCGCACGGCGATCAAGATGCGCGTCGGCCACCTCTACGAGCACCGCGAAAGCGTGACCATCGGATCTGGCTTCATCACTGACACGCCCGACGGTGCCGAAGACTTCGTGCGCGGCTTCCGCACCTGGACCTTCTGACATGCGGGCTGGCGACCTCGACACCCGGATCACGATCGAAGAGCGCGTGGAAACCCGCGATCCGGTTTACAATACGCCGATCATCACATGGGTGACGTTCGCGACCGTATGGGCCGACGTGCAGGACGTGCTTCCAAGTCGGGCTGAACGCATCGCCGATGGCATCAATATAGCTCGCCGCCCCGCTCGCATCCGGCTTCGCCACCTCGACGGCATCACGACCGCCATGCGGATCAAGATCGGTTCGCGAACGCTGGGCATCATTGCCGGGCCGGCTGAACTCGGTCGCCACGTTGGCATCGAACTGATTGCCGAGGAACTGAGCACGGAAGGGCAGGAACCCTAATGCCCTGGGCACCCGCAAAGCACTGCGCCGCTGGCCACCCGCCCTATCAGGGCAGGCGTTGCCCGGTCTGCGCATCAATCCGCAAGGCCGCTGCCGATGCTCGCCGGCCGACTGCGCCCGAACGCGGCTATGACAGCAAGTGGCGTCGGGAAAGCAAGGCGTTCCTTGCGCTGCCCGGCAACCAGCATTGCGCCTGCGGCTGCGGCAAGCCTGCCGAGATGGTTGATCACCGCATCGCCCACAAAGGCGACATGCGCCTGTTCTGGGACCGATCGAACTGGCAGCCGATGACCCGCGCCTGCAACAGCCGCAAGGCCGTGCGCGAGGAAGGCGGCTTCGGCAACCGCATCGCCAGCCCCGACCGGCCGTTCACCTCGGCCACCTCCAACCTGAACGGATCGACGTTCACGAAACGCGGCCCGAACCTGAACAGGGGCGGGGGAGGGTCCGAATTTTGACCAACCGCCATAGTACCGCCCCGTTCCCCTTGCGCGCAACAATCTCGCAAATGGGGTTTTCGCGATGAAGGGCCGAAAGCCGAAACTGACCGTGATCGACGGCGGCACCGTGCGCGGCAAGTGCCCGTCCGCCCCATCGTGGCTGACCTCGCAGGCTAAGGCCGAGTGGAAGCGTGCCGCGCCGCAGCTCCACGATCGCAACCTGCTGTCCGCCGACACGATGGCGACGCTCGAAAGCTACTGTGTCGCGGCCGGGATGGTTCGCGAAACCGAAGAGATCATGGGCCGCGAGGGCCGCCTGATCGACACCGAAAATGGTCCGAAGCCGCATCCGGCTTTTCGGATGCAGAGCGCTGCGATGCGCGAAGCCCGTCTTCTCGCCGCCGAGCTGGGGCTCACGCCTCACCGCCGGGGCGTAAAGGGCAAAGACGAAGGAAAAACGAACCATGGCTGGGACGCCGATCTTCTCGCCTGATCCGGCGCTATACCCTGATCCTACAGGCCGCGCCGATCGCATCTGCCGCCTGGTCCGTAATCTGAAGCTTTGGGAAGGCGACTTCGCAGGCGAACCCTTCCACCTCCACGCCTTTCAGGAAGCGATCATCCGCCGCATCTACGGCCCGAGCACCGAAACCGGCGATCGGCTGGTGCGGATGGCCTGCATCTGGATTCCGCGCGGTAACGCGAAGACGACACTCGCTTCGGCACTGAGTCTTGCCCACTTCCTCGGCCCGGAGGCGGAAGCCGGCGGGCAGGTCGTCATGGCGGCGGCCGATCGGGAAAATGCGGGCATCGCATTCAACTCCGCGCACCAGTTCGTGCTTCAGGACGACGCTCTTGCCGACCGCGTGCGTGCGATCGAAAGCCGCAAGACGTTGCTGCATCCCAAGACGAAGAGCACGCTGAAGGCGATATCGTCCGAAGCCTACTCGAAGCACGGCTTGAACGTGTCGTTCTTCCTCGCCGATGAGATTCACGCCTGGCCAACCGCCGAAGGCCGCAAGCTGTTCAAGACCGTCACCGATTCGATGGTGAAGCGCTCGCAGCCGCTCACCGTCATCATCACCACGGCCGGCGAAGGTCAGGGCGGGCTTGCCTGGGATATGTGGAACTACTCGCACGGCGTTGCGTCCGGCGAGATCGACGATCCCACGTTCGCCCCGATCATCTTCGCGGCACCGCCCGATGCGGATTGGCGCGACGAAAGCGCCTGGCACGCTGCCAACCCCGCGATCGCGGCCGGCTTCTGTTCCCTCGAAGAGCTGCGGATCAAGGCGCGGCGCATCGAACACTTCCCTGCCGAGATCGCGGACTTTCGCCGCTTCCATCTCGATCAGTGGCAGGAAGGCGCGGCAAACCCATGGCTGACGCTGGACGTATATGATGCCGCCGAGTCCATGACGCCTGTGCCGGAACTGGTCGGCCGTCCGTGCTGGGTTGGTGTGGACCTCTCCAGCGTGGAGGATTTGACCGCCGTTGTTGCCGTATTCCTCGCGGAACACGACGGCGAAGATCGCCGCTATGACGTGGTGCCCATGTTCTTCCTGCCCGAAGCCGGGCTGGCGAAGAAGGCGGAGAACGATCGTGCGGATTATGTGCGCTGGCGCAACGAAGGCTTCCTGACTGTCACCGAAGGCAATGTGGTCGATCACGCGGCGGTCATCGATTACGTCGTCGGTCTCGGCGAGCGCTACGGCGTGCAGGAGATCGCGATCGATCGCTGGAACTCTACCGCCGTCAGCACTGCGCTTCAGGGCGAAGGCTTCACCATCAACCAGTTCGGCCAGGGCTTCGCCAGCATGGCCGGGCCGGTGAAGGAGCTGAAACGGGCGATCCTCGCCGGCCACTTCCGCCACGGCGGCAATCCGCTCTTGCGCATGTGCTTCGGCAATGTTGTGGCTGAGAAGGACGCGGCCGAGAATGAGAAGTTCACCAAGGAAAAGTCGCGCGGCCGGATCGACGGCGCTGTCGCCGCCGCGATGGCGGTCGGGCGCATCCTCGCCAACGAAACCGGACCCTCGCCTTACGAGACCCAACGCCCCGAAGGCTTTATGTTTGTCTAGGAGAAGTGACCATGAGTGAATTGACGATCACCGGGCTTTCCAGAGTGCCCGACCCGAAACCGAACAAAGGCGGAAGCACCGTGCTGGCGTGGTTTGACTGCCAGGCGAATGGCTTTGCACTCCACGGCTGCGCTTTCGTCCGCACCTCCCGGCGCGGCCTGACAGTCTGGCCGCCGAAGATCGAAGGGAAGGACGGCAGCCGGCGCAGCGTGACGATCAGCGACGAGAGGCTGCGCAGGGCAATGGTGGACCGTGCGCAGGAAACCTACCGGGCGCTGGGCGGCACCGATGGGGAATGGATTCGCGCCGACGACGCCGACACCGACTTCAACCTCCACGATCATGGGCTTAAAATTAAACCCAAGTCGGAAGCAGAGGGCGGACGGGAGGAAGCCCGACCGCTCGGTATCCGGCGCACTGTTACGAAGGTGGAGTCGTTGACCGAGGATGATGGCGTGCAGCGCTTTCTTGGCAATGCCTGATCGCGTTCTGGGTGACTCTATGGTGACACCAACTCTTCGACGAGATGACGAAACCTGCCTAAGTTGTTGGAAAGTCTGGCGCACCCGAGAGGATTCGAACCTCTGGCCTCTGCCTTCGGAGGGCAGCGCTCTATCCAGCTGAGCTACGGGTGCGGGCCGCGAGCGGTTAGCAGAGCCCGTGGCGCGTGGCCAGTCCCATAAACGGTCCTGCCGCCGCAAAATGGCGTATTGGCCGCGCGGTTAGCAATTTCTCAATGCCGCCGGTCATAGATAATCCCATGGACCTCACACCCACTTCCTTCGGCAATGGCGGTTCCGGCGATGGTGCGTTGCGGGGCGCGGGGCGCAATGCTTTCGGCCAGGCTGCGGCAAACGTCTCGGCAGGCGCGATGAGCATGCGCTGGTCGGCGCTGCACGATGCCGCCGCCGCGGTAGCCGCGCTCGCCGGGGTCAAGCCCGAGCCCGTGGGACCGGGCATGCGTAATTTTCCCGTCATGGTGCGCGATCTCGGCGGCTGGCGGCGCGATCTCGCGGAACGGGGCGTGGACGATCTCGCCGCGATCATGGAGCCGGGGCTCGCGGCGCTGCTCGCCGTCAATGCGCGTGGCGGCGATGCGCGAAGCGCCGCGCTGGCGTTGTGGACCGAATTCACGGCGGCGCGGGACGGGCTTCTTGCGCTCGTGTCCGAAGGCGAAGCGCAGCAGCCCCTGCGCAGCGCCTGATGGTATGGGCGCCTGATATCATCAGCCTTGCAAGTTCCTGATATGTTCCTAAAGAATCGGGTATGTCGTCATCCGATTCGCCATCCCTGCCCAACGCGGACGTAACCGGCGCGCTTGCCGTGGCGCGCGGGATCGGCCGGCTCTTCGCCCGCAACGGCATATGGTGCATGCCGGAAATGCCCCTGCGTTGCGGCCGCCGGGCGGACCTGATGGGCATCGATCCGCAGGGCCGGATCGTCATTGTCGAGATCAAGGTGGCCCGCGCCGATCTGCTGGGCGATGCCAAGTGGACGGACTATCTCGATTATTGCGACCGTTTCTTCTGGGGCCTTTCGGCGGCGCTCGATCCCGCGCTGGTCGCCGCCGACGCGTTCCTGCCGGAGCGGTGCGGGCTGATCGTGGCGGACGGCTACGACGGGGAAATCCTTCGGCCCGCGCCTTGCGTTCCGCTCGCCGCCGCGCGGCGCAAGGTGGAAGTGGAACGCCTCGCCCGCGCTTCGCTGCGCCGCATGGCCACGGTGCACGATCCGCACACCGCGCAATGGGCGGACCGCTGACCCCGGCCGGCTATTTCATGCCAGCCGGGCCATGATGGCGCGCACGTCGTCCGCCATGTCGGGACGGGCCAGCGCAATGGCGAGAGTCGCCTCAACGAAGCCTGTTTTCGATCCGCAATCATACCGTTTGCCCGCGAACGTCACGGCGTGGAACGGTTGCTGGCCGATCATCCGCGCCATGGCGTCGGTCAACTGGATTTCGCCGCCTGCGCCTTTTTCCTGCCGTTCCAGCACGCGCATCACTTCGGGCTGGAGGATGTAGCGCCCGGAGATGATGAGGTTCGACGGAGCCTCTTCACGCGGCGGCTTTTCGACGAGACCCGTGACTTCGGTCAGTGCTCCCGTCCGCGCGCCGGGGCGGATCACGCCATAGTTCGAAACGTCCTGCGGCGGCACTTCCAGCACGCTGATGAGATTGCCCCCCACTTCGTTGTAGGCGTCCACCATCTGCTTCATGCAGCCCGGTGAACCGATCATCAGTTCGTCGGGCAGGAAGATCGCGAACGGTTCGTTTCCCACGATGGCGCGCGCGCACCAGATGGCATGGCCCAGCCCCAGCGGAACCTGCTGGCGCACGGCGACGAGGTTGCCCGGCTGGATGCGCGTCGCCTCCAGGATTTCGAGCGTCTTGTCGCGTTCGCGCATGGTGGCTTCCAGTTCGAACGCATGGTCGAAGTGCTCCACGATCGCCGTCTTGCCGCGCCCGGTCACGAAAATGAGCTGTTCGATCCCCGCTTCGCGCGCTTCGTCCACCGCATACTGGATCAGCGGGCGGTCGATGATCGGCAGCATTTCCTTGGGAATCGCCTTGGTCGCGGGCAGGAAGCGCGTGCCGAGTCCGGCAACGGGAAACACCGCCTTGCGGATGGGGGGATGGATCGGGTTGTGCTTTGCGGCGGTCATGGCGCTCCCATGGGCGATCTGTGTTGCGGGACACTTACGCCGCAAGGGGAACGATCGGCAAATCCTGATTGGTTCAGGTTCTGAGTGGTTCGGGCGTTCGACCCGCTTGCCCGGTGGATGATTCGCGCTAAACGGCAAAGATGGACAAGATCATCATTCGCGGCGGACGCAGGCTTTCGGGCGCCGTGCCGATTTCCGGCGCCAAGAACGCGGCGCTCACGCTGCTGCCCTGCGCGTTGCTGACGGACGAGCCGCTGACTCTGCGCAACCTGCCGCGCCTTGCCGATATCGACGGGTTCCAGCACCTGATGAACCAGTTCGGCGTTTCGACGACCATCGCGGGCTCGCGCCCCGAGGATTTCGGCCGGGTGATGACGCTGGAAGCGACGCGGATGACGAGCAGCGTCGCGCCTTATGAACTGGTGCGCAAGATGCGCGCGTCGATTCTCGTGCTCGGGCCGATGCTGGCGCGCATGGGCGAGGCGACCGTTTCGCTGCCCGGCGGCTGCGCCATCGGCAACCGGCCGATCGACCTGCACCTGAAGGCGCTGGAGGCGCTGGGCGCGCATATCGAACTGGCGGCGGGCTATGTTCGCGCCATCGCGCCTGACGGCGGATTGCCGGGCGGGCGTTACAGCTTCCCGGTCGTGTCGGTCGGCGCAACGGAGAACGCGCTGATGGCGGCGGCCACCGCGCGCGGCAAGTCCACCTTGCACAACGCGGCGCGCGAGCCGGAAATCGTCGACCTGTGCCGCCTGCTGGTGGCGATGGGCGCCGAGATCGAAGGCATCGGTACGTCCGACCTTGTCGTCCACGGAGTGGAGCGGCTGCACGGCGCCACCTATCGCGTGATGTCGGACCGGATCGAGGCGGGCAGCTATGCCTGCGCGGCGGCGATCACCGGCGGCGAAGTCACACTGAAAGGCGCCGTGATCGAGGAAATGGAAGCGACTGTGCAGGCGTTGCGCGACGCGGGCGTGACTGTGGAGCCGCGCGCCGGCGGGCTGCATATCGCGGCGGACGGCAAGCTGCGCGCCGTCACGCTTTCGACCGCCCCTTATCCCGGCTTCGCGACGGACATGCAGGCGCAACTGATGGCCCTGCTGGCCCTTGCCGAAGGGTCGAGCGTGCTGACAGAGACGATCTTCGAGAACCGCTATATGCACGTTCCCGAACTGAACCGGATGGGCGCGCATATCGAGACGTCCGGCCGCACCGCGATCGTCCACGGCGTGCCGAAGCTCTCGGGCGCGCCGGTCATGGCGACCGACCTGCGCGCGTCGATGAGCCTCGTCATCGCGGGGCTTGCCGCCGAGGGTGAAACGCAGGTCCAGCGGCTCTATCATCTCGATCGCGGTTACGAACGGCTGGAGGAGAAGCTCTCGCTGCTCGGCGCGGAAGTGGAGCGCGTCGGCGCCGACTGAGCCGGTCCGCGCCGCTTCGCGGAACCCATGCCTGCCTTCCCGCGTTTGCATGAGCGAACCTGGCAAGGAGTTTGAACATGGGTCTGTTGCGAATGGCCGCCATCGGGGCGGCGGGATACGGTATCTACAAATATTTCCAGCGAGAGCAGGAAGAATCGCACGTCGCCTTCGCGGAGGGCGAAACCGCCTATGGCGGGGCGCCGAATCAGGTCCGCAACGCCGGGCCCGAGGCGATGCGCAGCGATCCGCCCGCATGGGACCGGACCGACGAGGCGAGCGATGAGAGTTTTCCGGCGAGCGACCCGCCCGGCACTTATTGATCCGCCCCGTCGCGCCGTGCCGCGAGCCACAGCCTGATCGCGGTGGCGAGACCCGGCGGCGTTTCGGCTTCCAGGCGTTCCGCGTCGATCCGGGCGACAAGCGCATTGAGCGGCACGCTTTCCCGCGCCGCCGCCCGTTTCAACAAGTCCCAGAACAGGGGCTCCAGACTGATCGAGGTCTTGTGTCCGGCGATTTCCACCGAACGCTTGACCGGAGGATGATAGATGTCGGCGCTCACGTTCGATACTTGCGCCATCAATACATGTGCTGGCCACCGTTGATCGACATGGTGGAGCCCGTGACGAAGCCTGCGTCTTCGGCGCAGAGGAAGGCCACGCCGCGTGCGATCTCCTCTGCCTGGCCGAGCCGCCCCACCGGAATCTTCGCCACGATCTTTTCCAGCACCGGCGGAGGGACGGCGGCCACCATGTCGGTGTCGATGTAGCCGGGGGCGATGGCGTTCACTGTCACGCCGAACTTCGCGCCTTCCTGGGCCAGCGCCTTGGTGAAGCCATGGATGCCCGATTTCGCTGCCGCATAGTTGACTTGCCCATATTGCCCCGCCTGTCCGTTGATCGAGCCGATGTTGACGATCCGGCCCCAGCCACGTTCGCGCATGCCGGGAAACGTGGCCTTGGCCATGTTGAAGCAGCCGCCGAGGTTGATCCGCATGACGTCGTTCCAGTCCTCGAAGCTCATCTTGTGGAGCACGCCGTCGCGCGTGACCCCGGCGTTGTTCACGACGATGTCGACAGGGCCGACTTCGCGTTCCACGCGCCCGCAGCCTTCAAGGCAGGCTTCGTGATCGCCCACGTCCCAGCGGTAGGCGGGGATGCCGGTCGCTTCGCTGAACGCGCGTGCCTTGTCCTCGTTGCCCGCGTAGTTGGCCACGACCGTGATGCCGTCCTGCTTCAGGCGGATGGAGATTGCCTGGCCTATGCCGCGTGTGCCCCCGGTTACGATTGCGAGCCGTGCCATCCCATGCTCTCCCTGCCCGTGTGCTTGTGAATGCAGAGGCTATGCCGCGCATTGCGCGGCCGCAAGCAGGAAGCGACACCGATCCGTGCCGGAAAAAAGGGTTGGTTCAGAAACGGAACTGGGTGCCGACGTAGACGGCCTGATTGTCCGGGTTGCCGTCGGTCAGGGGGCGCAGGCGTTCCCGCTCCTGCGAATAGCGGACGCCCGCCGTCACATTCAGGTTGCGGGTCAGGCGATAGGTGCCGCCCAGATCGACCTTGTTTTCGCCGTCACCCGCGAAAGTGCGCGGCGCACGGCCCGATGGGCGGCTGTCGTCCAGCACGATTCGCGGGGCAAGCCGGGCCGGGGCGGAAGCGGGGCCGGGGGCGACGGTGAACGCGTCCATATCGTTCTCCGTATCGCGATTGCCGTCGTGCGGGACGAGGTTCTGCGCAAAGTTCCTGTATCCGCGCGAAACGCCCAGCGTGAAGCCTGTCGGCGCGATGCGGACAGGCACGGCTTTCGCTTCCTCTGTCCGCGCCAGTTGCGGCGCGCGGACGAGAATGTCGCGCGCGGTCGCCGGGTCCACGCGCACGGCCACCGTCACGGACCGGTGCGGCCGATTGGGAGTCCCGGCCGGCGTGAAGGGGAACAGCGGCCCCTTGGCCAGCGAACGCAGCGACAGGGCGGGCGAAAGCCCGGCGCGCGCGTCCGCCGCCATCTGGGGCACATGGCCGGACAATTCGGAAAGCGGGGCGGGTTCGATTCCGGTGGAGAACGCGAGAACCGCGCTCGGCAAGGCCAGCACGGCAACGGCCCCGGCAAGCAACATGCCAGTCGTCATTCCGCCGCCCGTTACGTTGGCCGATGGCCGCGTCATCCGCTGCTCCCGTTCGCTGTGGGATATTCCGTTACAAGTGCAATCTTAACACAGCCTGATCCGCGGCGCGAGCGTTCACGCGCGGTTTAGCCGCGGCGCGGCAAGGGAGGGGGGACAAGCAGGGGCACTTGCCCGGCGGCGCATGCAGGCTATAGAAGCTGCCGGACGGGAGCCGGGCGATAGGGCGCGGCGCCGTGCAGGACGATCGGGAATTGGAACACGAGATGACTGGCAGCACCGCAACTGGCCGCAATTCCCCGCGCTTCGCGCCGCGTTCCGTCATGCGGACCCTGACACGCTCGGGCATTGTCGCCATGGCGGCACTGGCTCTGGTGAGTTGCGGCAAGAAAGAGCGCCCGCGCGCCGACCTTGCCGCCTCGAAAGTGACGACGATCGGCGTCAACGGCTATCTCTGGCGCGCCAGCCTCGATGCGCTGTCGTTCATGCCGCTGCTCCAGACGGACAGCAACGGCGGCGTGATCGTGACGGACTGGTATGCCAACCCCGCCAATCCCGGCGAGCGCGTGAAAGTGACTGTGACGATTCTCGATCAGGATTTGCGCGCCGACGCGCTGCGCGTGGCGGCCAGCCGTCAGGTTTCGCAGGGCGGGGCCTGGGTCGATGCGCCGGTGCAGGCGGCCACCGTGCAGAAGCTTGAGGATATCATCCTTACCAAGGCCCGCGATCTGCGCCGCGCCGCGCTTTAACACTTGCGCAAAGCGCCGGGGCGGGAGAAAGCGCCCGGCATGACTGACCGTTTCGATCCGGCGCGGGCCGACGGACACTGGCAGCGCGTCTGGGACGAGCGCCAGTGCTTCCGGGCCGACAGCGCTTCCGACAAGCCGAAAAGCTATGTGCTTGAGATGTTTCCCTATCCTTCGGGGCGCATCCATATCGGCCATGTCCGCAACTATACGATGGGCGATGTGCTGGCCCGCTACAAGCGGATGCGGGGGCATGAAGTGCTGCACCCGATGGGCTGGGACGCCTTCGGGATGCCCGCCGAGAACGCCGCCATGGAAAAGGGCGTCCACCCTGGCGGCTGGACGCGCGACAATATCGCCAACATGAAGGCGCAACTTAAGCGGCTGGGCTTCGCGCTGGACTGGAGCCGGGAACTCGCCACCTGCGAGCCGGACTATTACGGCCACGAGCAGGCGCTGTTCCTCGACCTTTACGAAGCGGGGCTGGTCTATCGCAAGGAATCGGCGGTCAACTGGGACCCGGTGGACCAGACCGTGCTGGCCAACGAACAGGTTATCGACGGGCGCGGCTGGCGTTCCGGCGCGCTGGTGGAAAAGCGCAAGCTTTCGCAGTGGTTCCTCAAGATCACGGACTTCGCCGAGGAACTGCTGGAAGGGCTGGGCGCGCTTGAAAACTGGCCGGACAAGGTGCGGCTGATGCAGGAAAACTGGATCGGCAAGAGCCAGGGCCTGCGGGCCATGTTCCGTTTCGTCGACAGCGGGGACGGTGTCGAGGTGTTCACCACCCGACCCGATACGCTGTTCGGCGCCAGCTTCGTGGCGATCTCTCCCGATCATCCGCTGGCGACCGCGCAGGCCGAAAGCGTGCCTGAACTGGCCGCGTTCATCGCCGAGTGCAAGCGCGGAGGCACGACCGCGGCCGAACTGGAGACTGCCGAGAAGAAGGGCTTCTTCACCGGGCTGTCGGTGGAGCATCCGCTCAAGAAATCGTGGCACCTGCCGGTCTATGTCGCGAACTTCGTGCTGATGGATTACGGCACCGGCGCGGTATTCGCCTGCCCGGCGCACGATCAGCGCGATCTCGACTTCGCCCGCAAGTATGATTTGCCCGTCACGCGCGTCGTGGCCGATGGCGACGAGACCGGCAGCACGTTCCATGGGAACGAAGCCTATACCGGGCTGGGCCGGATCGTGAATTCCGAATGGCTCGACGGGATGAGCGTGGACGAGGCCAAGGCGGCGGTCATCGCCAGGGCGCAGCACGAGGGTTGGGGCACGGGCGAGACGCAGTATCGCCTGCGCGACTGGGGCGTGTCGCGCCAGCGTTACTGGGGCACGCCGATCCCGTTCATCCATTGCGAAAGCTGCGGCGTGGTGCCGGTGCCGAAGGAGCAGCTTCCCGTCGTGCTGCCGGAGGACGTGGACTTCGCCACGCCCGGCAACCCGCTGCTGCGCCACCCGACATGGAAGCACGTTGATTGTCCGCAATGCGGCAAGGCGGCGGTGCGCGAGACGGACACGCTCGACACTTTCGTCGATTCCTCGTGGTATTTCCTGCGTTTCGCCAGCCAGCCCGCCGACCGGCCGTTCGACCGCGCGGAGATCGCCAAGTGGCTGCCGGTGGAGCAATATATCGGCGGGATCGAGCATGCGATCCTGCACTTGCTCTATGCGCGTTTCTGGACGCGTGCGCTGAAGCATATCGGACTGGTCGACGTGGCGGAACCGTTCGCCAGCCTGTTCACGCAGGGCATGGTGACACACGAGACCTATTCCCGGCCCGATACGGCCAACGGCCAGCCGGTGTGGTTCAGCCCCGGCGAAGTGGACCGTTTGGGCGAGGGCGCGACATTGAAGGCCGATGGCGGGCCGGTGGAAATCGGCCGCGTCATCAAGATGTCGAAATCGAAGAAGAACGTGGTCGATCCCGATGACATCATCGCGCAATACGGTGCGGACGCCGTGCGCTGGTTCATGCTGTCGGACAGCCCGCCGGAGCGCGACCTGCCGTGGTCCGAATCGGGCATCGAAGGCTGCGCGCGCTTCGTGCAGCGGCTGTGGCGGCTGTTCATGCAGTTCGACGGCGCGGCGCAAGGCGAGGACAAGCCGCTCGACCGCAAGCGGCACCAGATCGTCGCCGCCGTGGCGGAGGATATCGAATCGCTGGCCTTCAACAAGGCTGTCGCCCGCATCTACGAACTGGCGAGCGCCATCGAAAAGGCGCGACCTTCCGCCAGCCGTTCCGCGGCGATCCGCGCGATCCTGATCCTGTCGGCGCCGATGATGCCGCATCTGGCGGAGGAAGCCTGGGCGGCGATAGGAGAGGCGGGGCTGGTGTCCGATACGCTATGGCCCGAAGTCGATCCGGCGCTGCTGGTGGACGATGAAGTGACCATCGCCGTGCAAGTGAAAGGCAAGCTGCGCGACACGCTGACTGTCGCCAAGGGCACGGCGCGCGAGGAACTGGAATCGCTTGCCCTGGCCAGCGACAAGGTCCAGCGTGCGCTGGAGGGGGCCGAAGTGAAGAAGGTTATCGTCGTGCCCGATCGTCTGGTGAACCTCGTCGCGTGAAACGTCTCGCCGCCATCGCTTTTCCCCTGATGCTCGCCGCCTGCGGCTTGCAGCCGATGTATGCGGGCGGCGGTAGCGGCGCGGTGGCGCAGGGGCTGGCTTCGGTGCAGGTCTCCGCGATCGAGGGCAAGGCGGGCTGGCTGGTCCGCAATGCGCTGGTCGACCGGCTCGGAGCCGCGAACACACAGGACGAGCACGCGCGCTATCGCCTCGACGTGCGGCTGGACGACCGGCTGGAGGGCCTTGCCCTGCTTTCGGACGTGACCATCGGGCGCGAACGGCGCACCCTGCGCGCGCGCTATCAGCTTGTCGATCTGGCCAGCGGCGCCATCGTGCTGGATGCCACGGCGGGATCGGACGCCGGGATCGACGTGGTGAGTTCCGAATATGCGACGATCGCGGCCGAAAACACCGCGCTGGAAAACCTGTCGCGCGATGTCGCAAGCAAGATCGTCACCAGTCTGGCGCTCAAGCTGCGCCAGAAAAGCGACCAGAAAAGCGAGTCGTGAAGGCCACTCAGCGGGATTTCGCCGGAATGGCGGCGCGGGCCGCACAGACGGCGCGGATATTCTTCTTCTGCGGCCCCGACGAGGCGGCTGCGCACGACGCCGCCGCGCGCATCCATGCCCTGCTGCCCGATCCCGGCGAGCGCGTGGACCTGTCGGGCGCGGACTTGCGCAAAGACCCGGTGCGATTGGGTGACGAGGCGCGCTCCAATTCGCTGTTCGGGGAAAGCCGCCATATCTTCGTGCGCGCGCAAGGCGATGAGGCGCACGATGCCGTTGACGTGCTGCTTGCGGGCGATGTCGAGCCGTGCCCGGTGCTGATCGTGGCCACTGGCGCGACCGACAAGTCGCGCACGGCAAAGCTGCTCGCCAACCGGCCCGACGCGCTGGTCGCCATGTTCTATCCGCCGGACTTGCGCTCCGTCACCGGATCGGTGCGCGGCATGGCGGACGCGGCGGGGCTGCGGATCGGCAGCGACCTTGCCGAACGCATCGCGCGCGCGGCGGGGCTGGACACGCGCCTCGCGCAAGCGGAAGTGACCAAGCTGGCGCTCTATCTCGATGCATCGCCGGAAAGCCCGCGAACCGCCGAGGCGAGCCATCTGGCGGAGATCGGCGCGCGGACCGAGGACGACGGCATCGCGCCACTGGTCAACGCGGTGCTGGGTGGCGAAGCGCACAAGCTGCCCGCCGAGTTGCGCCGGGTGCGGGAACTTGGCCTGAACGCCGTCGCGATCCTGCTGGCGTTCGAACGGCGGGCGGCGCAGCTTGCCGGTCTGGCCGCGCGGGCGCGCGGCGCGCGCGATATGGCCGCGTTCCTCGACGCGGAAGTGAGCGCGCGCAGGATATTCTGGAAGGACAAGCCCGATCTGGCCGCGCAACTGTCGCGCTGGAACAGCGGCAGGCTCGAACGGCTGGTCGTTCGCCTCGTCGATCTGCATCAGCGGATGATGGTCAACAGCCAGGCATCGGAACTGCTGCTGTCGCAGGGGCTGACGGAAATCGCCCGCGCCGCCGCTCATGGGAAGGATGCGGCCCGGAATCGAACGGGGCAGCGGACTGGCCCGTGACGGCCGGGCCGTATCGGCGTGGATATGCAACGTTTCAACGGTAAATACTTACTTGCGTATACGTAATGCGATAGTAAACCAAACAACTCATGGCGCGGAATTGATCGGCAGGGACAGAGTGACTTTCTCCGGTAATATCCGCTTCACCAACTTTCCTCCCGTCCACCGGAAAAGCGGCTCTTGCCCGGGTGCCGGGGCATGAATTTCCCCGTTCCGCCCCCGAAGTTGCAAGGCGGCGCGGCCGATCTCGGCGTCTTTCCCTTGGCACCTTCGCTCGAACGCCGCCGCCTGCAATGCTACCTCGCGTTGTTTCTGGGCGATATGCTCTCCTTTCTCGCGGGCGCATGGGCGGCCGGATATGTCTATCTGGGCAGCGATGGCGGAGGACGCGCGTTCGTTCAGGCGCAGATCGTCCTGCCGGTTTTCCTGACGGTCGCGGTCTATAGCGGCGCCTATTCGATCGCGGCGCTACGGCGGCCGGTCGTGGGTATCGCACGCGCGGAAATGGCGCTTCTGGCCGCGTCGGCGTTCCTGATCTTCTTCGCGTTCTACACGAAGACCAGCACCAGCTTTTCCCGCGCTTTCGTCACGCTTTTCCCCGCCATCTCGGCCTCGTTGATCCTGGTGACACGCTGGACCATGCGGCATTTCGTCCAGTGGCGTTGCGGCGTGACGGTCCTCAACGAACTGGTGATCGACGATGGGGGGCCGCATATCGACTTTCCGGGGGCGATCCGGGTTTCGGCGCGGGAATTCGATCTGGCACCGGCATTGGATTGCCCCTTCACGCTGGACCGGATCGGCCTTTGCCTGCGAAACATGGATCGCGTGGTCGTGAGTTGTCCGCCGGACCGGCGCGCGGCATGGGCGCTCGCGCTGAAGGGCGCGAATATCGAAGGCGAAGTCATCGACGAGGCAGTGGCGCAACTCGGCGCGCACGGCGCCCGCGTATCTGGCGGGCAGGGTCTGTTGCGGGTATCGGCCAACTCGCTGGGCATCCGCGCCCGCGCCATGAAGCGCGGGCTGGATCTGGGCCTGGCGGTTTCGGCGGTGATCGTGCTGTCGCCGCTGCTGGCTCTTGTCGCGCTGGCCGTCAAGCTGGAGGACGGTGGGCCGGTGTTCTTCCGCCAGCGGCGCATGGGGCGGGGGAATCGTTTCTTCGAGATCATCAAGTTCCGCAGCATGGCCGTGGCCAGGGCCGATCAGGATGGCGCCATCTCGGCCTCGCGGGGGGATGCGCGCGTGACCCGGACCGGGCATTTCATCCGCCGCACCAGCATCGACGAACTGCCCCAGTTGTTCAACATCATCAGGGGCGACATGAGTCTCGTCGGCCCTCGGCCGCACGCGATCGGCTCGCAGGCGGGCGAAAAGCTGTTCTGGGAAGTGGACCTGCGTTACTGGCAGCGCCATTCGCTCAAGCCGGGGTTGAGCGGGCTGGCGCAGATACGCGGCTATCGCGGCGCGACGGACCACGAATCGGACCTCGTCAACCGGCTGCAGTCGGATCTCGAATATCTGGAAGGCTGGACGATCTGACGCGACATCAAGATCATCGCGATGACGATCAAGGTCGTCGTTCACGACCGCGCGTTCTAGGATTTCCGCCTTTAGCGCAGCGTCAGCGTCAGTCCCCGCCGCGATCCCCTGCCGCCATGGACGGAGATTTCGGCGATCGGGCAACTGGCCGCGTTGACGGTAAACGGCAGCGCCCCTTCTCCCACGCGGCTTGCCAGTCTGGATTTCCGGCCGGAAGCATCGCCGCACGCGATGCGGACTTCGATCAATCCGCCGCCGCCGGCCGATGTCAGGGTCAGCAGGCGGTTTCCGGGAGAAAGGCTGACGAGCCTGCTGGCGACAAGCTGCGTGCCAAAGGTCCGGTTGTCGTAGTCGAGGCCCGCGTCTCCGGCCGAAACGGTCAGCCCCGGCTGTCCGCCGTAAGACCAGTCGAACGGCCCGGGCGCGCCATCGGGTTCCGGCGTGAATCCGGCCCCGCCCGGTTCGGCCGCGTGGCCCCGCCGCGCGCACTTGCCGGACCAGAGCGTTCGCGCCGAAGCGGCATTGCCGCGCAGGGCGAAGGACCGCGCCAGGGCGGAGAGCGCCGCGCAGTCGAAATCCGTGCCCGCCCGGTTCGCCGCCGCGACGGCTTCCACCAGCCGGGGCGGTGCATCGGCTGCCGAATACCGCGCCAGAAACCTGTTTCGCCATCCGGGCGAGCCGCCCAGTATCCCGCCGAAGGCTTCGGCGGCCGCGGGATCGGCCAGCACCGTCCGCGTCAGCGTATCGCGCAAGCCAGCATCGTCCGACAATGCCCAGAGCGCCGCGAGGCGATACCCAGCCTCGTCCATGGCCCCGGCGGCAACGGCATTGAGAAGCCCCGCGTGCTGGACTTCCGGGATGCGCCAGCCCCTCCTTGCCGCCGCCTGCATGGACCGCGCCGCATCGGCGTGGTGCCCGGCTTGTTCTTGCGCGATGGCGAGCAGCAGCAGGTTGCCCGCCGGGAGAGGGCGCCGCCGGACCAGTCTCCGGCCTTCTTCCAGCATGCTTGCCGCATCGCCGGAATCAATGGCCTCGACCGCTACCTGCCCTTGCGCGAAGTAGCGGAACGGCGCGGGCACATGCTTTGCCAGAAAGGGATCGACCCGGCTTTGGCGATCAAGGTGGACGGCCACCGCGACGGCAGCGACGGCAATCAGCAGCGCGATCCAGAGCATGCGGGCGATCATCGCGCATTGCCTTTCAGCGAAGCGGGGATCGCGGCGAGCATGGCGATGGCGAGAGCGGCCATGCAGAGCAGGGTCTGGTTGCGTAACGGGTAATCGAGCAGGGATTGCGATGCGATCGCGGCCAGCATGCCGGTTGCGCCCCAGGCCAGCCAGCGGTGCGGCGAGCCGCGCGCGCGCGCCGCCGCCACGAGGCACCAGACGATCCAGCCCGCGACGAGGGCAAGTCCGGGAAGCCCGGCTTCGATGGCGATCTCCAGAAAATCGTTGTGCGCCCGTCCCGCCGTGCGAGGCGAGAGATATTCCAGCGATTCGTCGATCTGGAACACTTCGTCGAACGTGCCCATGCCCGCGCCCACGGGCCAGAAGCGCCGGGCGGAGAACGCGGCATCCTCCCAGATGGCGGGACGCCGGGCGTCGTCCTGCCCGAAGCGGGCGAGGACGCTTTCCACGCGGTCTGCCCGGGCGGCAACCATCGCCGTCGCGACCGCCGCGCCGCAGGCCAGCACTCCGGCGCCGATTAGCGCGGCCTTGCCGAAGCGGGCGGCGAACCGCCGCGTTCCGTCCTCGTGCCGCAGCCAGACAATGAAGCGGACCATGGCCAGACCGGCGGGTATGCAGAGCAGCAGCAGGCTGGTGCGGGACTGGGTGAGCACTACGGCCACGGCCAGGATCGCCGCTGCTCCGATGCGCCAGCCGGTTTGCGCGAACGACAGCCCGCGCCATGGCAGAACCGCGAGCAGGATCAGGCAGCAATCGAGAAACAGCCCGGTCGAATTGCGGTTCGCGAACGTGCCGAACGCCACGCCGGGCATGGGATTTTCCGGGTAGGGCAGCGCGCCGCCATCGGTGAGGATCTGCACCATGCCCAGCAGCGCGCAGCCGCAACCGAGGATGACGGCGGCCTGCGCCAACTTCGTCAGTTGCCGGGGAGAGCCGCTCCACGCCATGCAGATCATGGCGAAGGGAGCGACAAGGCCGAAGAACGCGGTGAGGCTGCGGCCCTGGCAGGACGGGCTTCTGGATATTCTGCGCGATCTGCTTCTCTGGCCTGATAGCCATGCGCCTTCATGGCGCGGAAGACCTGTTGAGGAACGCCTTGCGAGAGGTGTTGCGCGCCGATGGCAGCTATGCCGCGCGCCGCGTCATACAGGCCCCTGCCGCCGCCGCGGTCCTGCTCGGTTTTTCGGCGTTTGCCGCCCTGTTCGCGGCGCGCGCGCTTCGCGTTTCGCGTGGCCGCCGGGCGCGGGCCGTGAACCATGCGTTTCTCGCGCTGGCGGTCATGGCGGGCCTGATCGCCCTGCGCATCGTCTCGTTCCACCCGATCGACGCGCTGCTCTACCGGCCCTTGCATCTGAACTGGGTTATCGACATCGGGGCCACGGCGGCAGTCGTCTGGTCCGCCCATGCCTATCGCGCCGCTCTGGCGCGGCCGGCAGCAGTCTGAGGCAGGGATTCTCCAGCCCTAAACTGTTTCACCCCCGATGAAATCCCGGACGGTTCGCGTGAGTTTCTCAAGTTCGGGCGATGGGGCGAAAGCGACGGGCGGGAACCGCATGGCCGATTCGATCGAAGGCGGCAGTTCCGCTTCCTCGAACGCGAGCAGGATGCCGGGCCGTCCCTGCAATTGCCGGGCAGTCGCCACCTGGTGATCGTTGCGATGCTCTCCCAGCGCGGCGCGGCGGGGAAAAAGCACGATCGGCTTGCCGAGGCGCCGCGCCGTCAGCACGGTGCCTATACCTGCGTGCGAGACGATCAGCGCGGCGTCGCGGGCCAGGGCGTCGAATTCGACGGGTGCGATACGCGGACGGACCTCCATGTGGTGCGGCGTATAGGCGCCCATGCCGGTCTGCGCGAGAACCGGCATGGGCAGGTGTGGCGCAAGTTCGTCGATGGCGCGGATCAGCCGGTCGAACCCCAGTTGCATGCCTACGGTCAGCAGGATCACAGCACGGCGCCCGCGTATTCGGGGCCGTCCGGCCGGGCCAGGTGTTCCCACTGGGTGAGTGTCCGGTGCGCGAGTTTCATGGCCAGTTTTCCGCTCATGGAAAGGCGTTCGGCGTTGGCCACGCTGTCGACCCACAGAGTCCTCGCGCCGGTCAGCCGCCCTATCGCGATGCACAGCAGGCCCGGTGCCGCGCCGGTCGAGACGATGACGTCCGGCCTGAGGCGCAGCACCAGGGCGGCGGAAGCAAGCAAGCAGCGCAGCGCGCGAAGGGGCTCGTCCCGGTTGCAGTCGGGAAGCACGACGCTGCGAGTGATACCGGATCGCTCGGGAAGATCGGCGTCGGTGGTCGCGAAGGTGATGTCGTGGCCGTCGAATGCTTCGCGCAGCCGCATGAGCTGTTCCCAATGTCCGCCGCCGGACGCCACGGCCAGAACCTTTGACATGTGATTCCCCATGGAAGCGGGAGCGTTCGCTTACTCTGCCCCCCGTGCGGTCACTGGCTCTCCGGCACGCGGAAAGTGCCGGAGACCCGGCCCCCCTGTCCCGCCGATCCGCCGCTGCCGTCGACGCTGGAAATGCCGGTGTCGAGGTCTATCACCAGCCGCCCGCCGTTCAGCGTATCGGTGCCGCGCTTCAGCGCTACGTTGCCGACCAGCGTGATGACGCGCCGGTTGAAATCATAGACAGCGGCGTTGCCGCGCGCGCTTTCGTCGCCTCGCGTAACCTGCACGCCGCCGGTCGCGTCCATGCGCTGGATCTTGAGCGATCCCTCGTTCGTGAAGTTCACGATGGCGCGCGCGGTGCGCAACCGCAGGCCGCCTTGCGTGATATCGACATTGCCGGACAGGACGACCCGGTCCTGACGATCCTGCAATTCGATGCGGTCCGCCGCGTAGTTGACCGGGGCGTTGCTGTCATGCTTGCCCAGACCCTGCCCGAAACTCTGGGCGGACAGTTGCTGGACGCCGGCAAGCAGGGCGGCGACAAACAGGGCGGTGGTGGCCAGAAAACCCGCCGTGGCGGCACGGATGGGGGCAAGCTTGCGTTCGACGGCCATCAATCGGGAATCCTGATCTTGCCGGGCACCATGCGCAGCCGGGCGCGGCCTTCGAGGGTGACGGTTCGCGTATCGAGATCGGCCTCTATGCTGTCCGCCGAGAAGTTGCCAGTGGGCACCGTGCCGGTGACACCGCCCTGCCCGGTGACTCGCTTGCCCTTGAGGTCGATCGCCACGTCCTGCGTCGTCATGCGATAGCCGTCCGCCGCCGTGATATCGACGGGGCCGGTGACGGCGATCTGTTCGGTCTTGAAATTGTAGTCGCCTTGCGAGGCAGTGACTTGCGCCGGGCCGTCGTTCAGCTCGATGCTGGCCTTGAGGTCGCCCATCCGCACCACCGGAACCGTCGAGGACGGCTGCGCGGCATTGCCCGCGGTGACGGTGAAGGGGCGGCCGTCCTTGTCCTGGCCGCGATAGGCGGCGTCCGCCACGCTGATCCGCTCGCTCGTCGTCGCCACCTTGTTGCGATCGAGCAGGAAGCTGATCTCCCCCTTCTGGAACAGCGGTGCGAAGATCATCACGGCCGCGACCACGCCGATGGCGGCGGGCAGCACTTTCATCAGCACGCGGATCAGGCGGTCATGCGCGCCGCCGGGCGCGGCCAGGGTGCGCCGTCTGCTTCTGACGATGTCGGCCTGTTGCGTCATTCGTGGCTGAATATGTCGCGATCCGGCCAGCCCGCAAGGTCCAGCCGCGCGCGCGTCGGCAGGAAATCGAAACAGGCCCGCGCCATTTCCGTGCGGTGTTCGCGCGCGAGGCGCTCGACGAGGATGGCGTGCATGGCGTGCAGGTGCCGCACGTCGGACGCGGCATATTCGCGCTGCGCCTCGGACAGTTCGGCGGCCCCCCAGTCGCTCGACTGCTGCTGCTTGGAGATTTCCTTGCCCAGCAACTCGCGCACCAGATCCTTGAGGCCATGCCGGTCTGTATAGGTGCGCACCAGTTTGCTGGCGATCTTGGTGCAGAACACCGGCGCGGCCATGATGCCCAGATAGTGCTCGATCGCCGCCAGATCGAACCGCGCGAAGTGATAGAGCTTGAGCCGGGCGGGATCGGCCAGCACGGCTTTCAGGTTGGGCGCGGCATAATCGCTGCCTGGCCGGAAGCGCACGAGATGCTCGTCCCCGCCGCCGTCCGAAATCTGCACGACACAGAGCCGGTCCCGCGCGGTGACGAGGCCCATGGTTTCGGTGTCGACGGCGACAGTGCCCGGCGCCAGAACGCCTTCGGGGAGATCTTCTTCGTGGAGATGGACAGTCATAGGGGGCAAGTGCTTAAGCTTATCCATCGAGGAGGGAAAGGGATTTCCATGTCCGAAGACACGCTTGCGCCAAGCTGGCGTCCGGTGCTTGAACCCGTGCTCGCCACGCGCGAGGCGCGGCGGCTGGGCGGGTTCCTCAAGGCGGAGGAAGCGGCGGGAAAACGCATCTATCCCCCGCGCGGGAAGCGCCTGAACGCACTCAACCTGACGTCGCTCGACAAGGTGGAAGTGGTGATTCTGGGGCAGGATCCTTATCACGGCCCCGGACAGGCGCATGGCCTTGCCTTTTCCGTGCCGGACGGCGTGAAGCCGCCGCCGTCGCTGGCCAATATCTTCAAGGAACTGGGAAGCGACATCGGCATCGCGCTGCCCCGGTCCGGCAATCTGGAGAAATGGGCGCGGCAGGGCGTACTGCTGCTCAACAATGCCTTGACGGTGGAGGAAGGCCGCGCCGGTTCGCACCAGAGCATCGGCTGGGAGGCGATCACTGATGCGGTCGTCGCGGCCGTGGCGGAACAGCCGAAGCCCTGCGTGTTCCTGCTCTGGGGCAGCCATGCGCGCAACAAGGCCGCGCGCGTGCCGGGCCTGCGGGACGGACGGCACCTGATGCTCACCGCGCCGCATCCCAGCCCGTTGTCCGCCCATTCCGGCTTTTTCGGATGCCGCCATTTCAGCAAGGCGAATGCGTTTCTCGAAGCCAACGGCCGCAAGCCGATCGACTGGTCGCTGGAGGGGTGAGGGCGGCCTGTCCGTCGTCCCGGACCTGATCCGGGACCGTTGGCGGGGTTGGGACCGTATCCTTCGACAAGCTCAGGATGAGTGGAGGTTGCGTTAAAGCCCGGCCGGGGTTTTGCGCTTCGCCCGCCCGTGTTGAGCCTGTCGAAACACGCGCACCCGGCTTTCGCCGGGATGACGTATCAACGCACGCCGCCTCAGCGCGGAAGCTGGCTTGCCCCCATCAGCGCCTCGTCCACCGCGCGGGCGGCCTGGCGGCCCTCGCGGATCGCCCAGACGACAAGGCTCTGCCCCCGGCGCATGTCGCCGCAGGCGAAGATCTGCTCGTCGCTGGTCTGGTAGCGATTGGTGTCCGCCGCCACGTTGCCGCGCGGATCGAGGGCCACGCCCGCCTGATCGAGCAGGCCCTGCTTGCGCGGGCCGGTGAAGCCCATGGCCAGCAGGATCAGGTCCGCCTTCAGCGTGAATTCGCTGCCCGGCACTTCCTGCATCCTGCCGTCGACCCATTCGACGCGGACGCATTCCAGCGCCTTGACGTCGTTGTCCCCGACCACACGCTTGGTCAGCACGGCCCAGTCGCGGTCCGCGCCTTCCTCGTGGCTGGACGAAGTGCGCAGCTTCAGCGGCCAGTTGGGCCAGGTCAGCGCCTTGTCTTCCCTTTCGGGCGGCCTGGGCATGATCTCAAGCTGCGTGACCGAAGCGGCGCCCTGCCGGTTGGACGTGCCCACGCAGTCCGAGCCGGTGTCGCCGCCGCCGATGACGATGACATGCTTGCCCGTCGCGGTCAGCGAGCCGCGCGGCGCGGCGCGCAACTCGTCGTCGCCCGCGTTGCGCTTGTTCTGCTGGGTCAGGAACTCCATGGCCAGCCGCACGCCCGGCAGTTCGGCGCCGGGGATTTCCAGACGGCGCGCTTCTTCCGAGCCGCCCGCCAGCACGATGGCGTCGAAGTTCTCCTTGAGCGCCTTCACCGAGACGTTGACGCCGACCTCGGTGGACGTGCGGAACGTCACGCCTTCCCATTCCATCTGCGCCGCGCGGCGGTTGATGAGGTGCTTTTCCATCTTGAAGTCGGGGATGCCGTAGCGCAGCAGCCCGCCGACCCGGTCGTTCTTCTCGAACACCGTGACGGAATGGCCGGCGCGGGCAAGCTGCTGCGCGCAGGCCATGCCCGCCGGGCCGGAACCGACGACCGCGACGGACTTGCCCGTGCGCTTCGCCGGAACCTGCGGCACGATCCAGCCTTCCTGCCACCCGCGATCGACGATGGCGCATTCGATCGACTTGATCGTCACCGGCTGGTCGACGATGTTGAGCGTGCAGCTCGCCTCGCAGGGCGCGGGACAGATGCGGCCGGTGAATTCCGGGAAATTGTTGGTCGAATGCAGCACTTCCAGCGCATTCTTCCAGTCCGCCTCATAGACGAGGTGGTTCCAGTCCGGGATGATGTTGTTCACCGGACAGCCGTTGTGGCAATAGGGAATGCCGCAGTTCATGCAGCGCGAAGCCTGCGCGCGAAGTTCGCCTTCGGGCAGCGGCACGATGAATTCGTTGTAGTGCTTCAGCCGCTCCTGCGGGTCCGTATAGGTGCGGTCCTTGCGGTCAAGCTCGAGAAAGCCGGTTTCCTTGCCCATCTGACTTGTATTCCTGATTATTCGGCGGCGACGGAGGCGGCGTCGAGGCGTTCGGCCTCAAGCTGGCGGAGCGCGCGCGCATAGTCGCGCGGCATGACCTTGACGAAGTGCCCCAGCGCGTTGTCCCAATCGTCCAGCAGGGCGCGGGCGCGCTTGCTGCCGGTGTGGAGGTGATGGCGTTCCAGCAGGATGCGCAGCCGCTCCGCGTCGTGGCGCAGCATGTCGCCCATGCCGTTGTCATGGACGCCGGCCGCGCGCTGTTGCGGGCGCCCAGCTCCGTCTTCCTCATCGCGCTCCGGCGAGACCGGCAGCACGTCGACCATCGAGGGGTTGCACAGGTCCATGAACAGCGCGTCGGGATTGTAGACATAGGCCACGCCGCCCGACATGCCCGCCGCGAAGTTCCGGCCCGTCTTGCCGAGCACGGCCACCACGCCGCCGGTCATGTATTCGCAGCCGTGATCGCCGCAGCCTTCCACCACCGCGACCGCGCCCGAATTGCGGACCGCGAAACGCTCACCCGCGACGCCGTTGAAGAAGGCTTCGCCCGCGACGGCGCCATAGAGCACGGTGTTGCCGATGATGATGTTCTCCGTCGGCTCCCGGTCCACGTAATCCGGCTGGCGGACGATGACGCGCCCGCCCGACAGGCCCTTGCCGACATAGTCGTTGGCGTCGCCCGTCAGGTCCAGCGTCACTCCGTGGGCCAGCCACGCGCCGAAGCTTTGCCCGGCGACGCCGGTCAGCTTCACATGGATGGTGTTGTCCGGCAGCCCGGCATGGCCGTGCCGCCGCGCCACTTCGCCCGACAGCATCGCGCCGACCGTGCGATTGACGTTGATGACCGGGCGTTCGATCCGCACCGGCTCGCACTTGTCCAGCGCATCGGCGGCGGCGGCGATCAGGTCGTTGTCGAGCGCGGCGTCCAGCCCGTGGTCCTGCGTTCCGCTCCAGTTCAGCGAGGGGCTGTCGCCCTGCGGCGCCTGATAGAGGATGCGCGAAAGATCGACGCCCGCCGCCTTCCAGTGCGCGATGGCCTTGCGGCTGTCGAGTCTGTCCACCCGGCCGACCATTTCCGCGACGGTGCGGAAGCCCATTTCCGCCATGATGGCGCGCAGTTCCTCGGCCACGAAGAAGAAATAGTTGATGACGTGTTCCGGCTGGCCGGTGAAGCGCGCGCGCAGCACCGGATCCTGCGTTGCCACGCCGACCGGGCAGGTGTTGAGGTGGCACTTGCGCATCATGATGCAGCCCGCCGCGATCAGCGGCGCGGTGGCAAAGCCGAACTCGTCCGCCCCGAGCAGCGCGGCGACGGCCACGTCGCGCCCGGTGCGCAGGCCGCCGTCGGTCTGCACGCAGATGCGGCTGCGCAGGTTGTTGAGCAGCAGCGTCTGTTGCGTTTCGGCGAGGCCGATTTCCCACGGGCTGCCCGCGTGCGTCAGCGACGTGAGCGGCGAGGCGCCCGTGCCGCCTTCATAGCCGGAGACGGTCACATGATCGGCGCGCGCCTTGGAAACGCCCGCCGCGACCGTGCCGACACCCACTTCGGACACCAGCTTCACCGAAATCCGCGCCGCCGGGTTCACGTTCTTGAGGTCGTGGATGAGCTGCGCGAGGTCTTCGATCGAATAGATGTCGTGGTGCGGCGGCGGGCTGATGAGGCCGACGCCCGGCGTGGAATGGCGGGTCGCGCCGATGGTCTTGTCCACCTTGTCGCCGGGAAGCTGGCCGCCTTCGCCGGGCTTCGCGCCTTGCGCCATCTTGATCTGGATATCGTCGGCGTTGACCAGGTATTCGGTCGTCACGCCGAAGCGGCCCGACGCCACCTGCTTGATGGCCGAGCGCATCGAATCGCCGTTTTCCAGCGGCTTGAAGCGGGCCGGGTTCTCGCCCCCCTCGCCGGTGTTCGACTTGCCGCCGATCCGGTTCATGGCCATGGCCAGCGTGGTGTGCGCTTCCCAGCTGATCGAGCCGTAGCTCATCGCGCCGGTGGCGAAGCGCTTGACGATCTCGCTCGCCGGTTCGACTTCGGAAATGTCGAGGGACCGGAAACCGCCGTCGCCGGCCTTCTTCAATTCCATCAGGCCACGGATCGTCAGCATCCGTTCCGACTGGTCGTTGATCGACTGGGCGAACTCGCGATACTTTTCCGGCGTATTTCCGCGCACCGCGTGTTGCAGGTTGGCGATGTTGGCCGAAGTCCACGCATGTTCCTCGCCGCGCAGGCGGAGCTGGTAGATGCCGCCCACGTCCAGCATGTTGCGGTAGATCGGGTTGTCGCCATAGGCGGCCGCGTGGCGGCGCACCGTCTCTTCGGCGATCTCGGCCAGGCCGACGCCCTCGATCGTCGTCGCCGTTCCGGTGAAATACTGGTCGACGAACTTCGAGGACAGGCCCACCGCGTCGAAGATCTGCGCGCCGCAATAGGACTGGTAGGTCGAAATGCCCATCTTGGACATGACCTTGAGGATGCCCTTGCCGATGGCCTTGATGTAGTTCTTCTGGACGGTTTGCGCGTCGAGGCCCAATTCCTTGCGGACGCGGATGTCCTCAAGCGTCTCGAACGCGACATAGGGGTTGATCGCTTCCGCGCCATAGCCCGCCAGCACGCAGAAGTGGTGCACTTCGCGCGCTTCGCCGGTTTCCACGACAAGGCCGGTCTGCATCCGCAGGCCCTGCCGGACGAGGTGCTGGTGGACGGCCGCCGTCGCCAGCAGGGCGGGCATCGGGATACGGTCCGGCCCCTGCGCGCGGTCGGACAGGATCAGGATGTTCTTGTCGGCCAGCACGGCTTCGGTCGCCGACCAGCACATTTCCTTGAGCGCCAGTTCCAGCCCCGCCGCGCCGCTGGCCGCGTCCCAGGTCATGTCGATCGTCTCGGTGCGGAATGCGCCGTCGAGCGCCGCTTCCACTGAGCGGATCCTGGCGATCTTCTCGTTCGTGAGGATCGGCTGATCGACTTCCAGGCGCTTGTGCGTGCCCGCGTCGCGGCCCAGCAGGTTGGGGCGCGGGCCGATCATGGAGACCAGGCTCATCACCAGTTCCTCGCGGATCGGGTCGATCGGCGGATTGGTGACTTGCGCGAAGTTCTGCTTGAAATAGTCGTAGAGCAGGCGCGACCGGCTGGACAGCACGGCGATGGGCGTGTCCGTGCCCATCGAGCCGATGGGATCGTCGCCGTTCTTCGCCATGGATTCGAGGAAGCGGCTGACGTCTTCCTGGGTGTAGCCAAAGGCTTGCTGACGGTCGAGCAGAGTGGTCGTCTCGACGGGAAGCTGGGCCAGTTCCGGCTCCACGACTTCCAGATCCTTCAGCTTGTATTGCGCCTGATCGAGCCAGGATTCATACGGTTCCGCGCCGGCAAGCTGGGCCTTGATCTCCTCGTCCTCGATGATCCGCCCTTCGGCGAAGTCGATCAGCAGCATCCTGCCCGGCTGGAGCCGCCACTTGCGCACGATGTTGCTTTCCTTGATCGGCAGCACGCCGGATTCGGACGCCATGACCACGATGTCGTCGTCCGTGACGAGGAAGCGCGCGGGCCGCAACCCGTTGCGGTCCAGCGTCGCGCCGATCTGGCGCCCGTCGGTGAAGGCGACGGCGGCGGGGCCGTCCCACGGCTCCATCAGCGCGGCGTGGTATTCATAGAAGGCGCGACGCCTGGCATCCATCAGCGGATTGCCCGCCCAGGCTTCCGGGATCAGCATCATCACCGCGTGGGCGAGGCTGTATCCGCCCGCCAGCAGCAGTTCGAGCGCGTTGTCGAGGCAGGCCGTGTCGGACTGGCCGTGCGGGATCAGCGGCCACATCTTGTCGAGATCGGCGCCGAGCAGTTCCGATTCCATGGTGCGGCGGCGCGCGTTCATCCAGTTGACGTTGCCGCGCACGGTATTGATCTCGCCGTTGTGGGCGATGAAGCGATAGGGGTGCGCCAGCTTCCAACTGGGGAAAGTGTTGGTCGAGAACCGCTGGTGGACGAGGCCGAGCGCCGAGACGCAATCGGGATCGCGCAGATCGTCGTAGAAGCTGCCCACCTGAGTCGCCAGCAGCAGGCCCTTGTAGACCACGGTGCGGCTGGAAAAGCTGGGCATGTAGAGTTCGGTCAGGCCCGGCAGCGCGTGCTTTTGCGCCATGGCGGCCAGCGGGTTCTGTGTCTGCTTGCGGATCGCGAGGATCTTGCGCTCGAACGCGTCCTGATCGGCGCAGTTCTCGCCGCGCGCGATGAAGCACTGGCGGATGACCGGCATCGAATCGATCACGGCCTTGCCCAGCCCGTCCAGCGTGGTCGGCACGTCGCGCCAGCCGATCAGCGTCTGGCCTTCCTTGGCGATGAACTTCTCGAACGTCCGCACGACCAGATCGCGCGAAGCCTCGTCGCGCGGCAGGAAGCACATGGCGACGGCATAGTCGCCTTCGGCGGGAAGCTCCCTGCCTTTGCCTTGCGCCCACTTGCGGAACAGCCTGTCCGGCATCTGGATCAGGATGCCCGCGCCGTCGCCGAGCAGCGGATCGGCGCCGACTGCCCCGCGATGGTCGATATTTTTAAGGATTTCCAATGCCTGGGTAATGATCGAATGGCTTTTCGCGCCTTTTATGTGAGCGACGAAGCCCACACCGCACGCGTCATGCTCGTTCGTTGGATCATAAAGGCCCTGGGGCTTCGGGAATCCCATCGATAAATCCATCCTGTCGTATGTTTGCGCCGCCCAAAGGCTGGCGCGTCACCCACCCGCGACTCACCCTCACCGGAAACGGCGGCTTGAGCGCGAGCGTTCCCCATGACGACAGGAAAGGATTTTTGCAACCGCGAACACGCAGCGAACCGGCGGGCCCGGCAATTGTCAGCGCGTTTGCGCGCGATTGTTGTTATTTTATGACAGGAACGCGATCAGGCCGCGCCGCTCATGCGTTGCAGGGTGGCGAGCGCCGCCCGCAGGGCGCGGTCGGCTTCCTCCTTGTCCACGGCTTCGGCGGCGGGCGCCGCGGCGGTATGCGCCGGGTTGTCGAACTTCCGGCCGGAGGTTTGCGGGGCGGCCGCTGCCTCTGCGGTCATGTCCCGCGGGGCCGTTTCCGGCGCATCGGGCGCGGCAGGCGTTGCGACGGGACGTGCGCCCTGTCCGGGAAAAACGACGACCGGTTCGATCGCGTCCGTTTCGTTCTCCGGTTCCTCGATCCGCACGAAGGGCTGGCGCTGATGCGGCCGCAGGCTGAGATCGAGCAGCGAACTGTAGCCTTCTTCCAGAACGTGCGATTCGTCGCCCGGCTCGGCGGCCGTTTCCGGCGCTTCGGGTCCGGCATTCGCGGTTTCGGGAGCGGGACCGCCGCAAGCCTGGCTTTCGGATGTCTGGCCCGGCAATGGCGGTTCGCCCATCGGAATATGCCGCAGAGGGATGAACGAGAGCGATTCCGCATCCTCGTCGCCGCCGGCTTCATCCGTGCCGATCGGCAGCGGGCGCAGCGCGGCGGGCATCGACGGAACCGGCCGGGCGGGCGGAGCCTCGTCCGTTGCGGCGGCTTCCAGGCCGCCGGGCAGCGAGACTGCCGGGATGGCTGGCGCCGACGCGGCGTTGCGGCGCCGTTGCATCGAGATCGCGAGCCGTTCGATCAGCTCGACAGGCGAAAGGCGATCGAGATCGGCGGTGAGCAACTTGTCCGCGGCTGAACCGGAAGGCGGTGTAAAACGCTGCGGAACCGCTGTTTCGGCCACGGCTGCGTCTTGAGGTTCGGCTTCCCGTGCGGCGCATGCTTCCGGCAGCGAGGCAACAACGGGTGCGGCTTGCGGGCCCTCGCATGCCGCGTTTCGCGCGGTTCTGGCGAAAAGCGGCGTGGCGGGCGCGATGGCATCGGCCAGACGGCTGGCCGCCCACGTTGGCGTCGCCGGCGCAACCGGTTCGGCGGGTGGCATGGCGGACGGCGCGGCGGGCGATGGCTCTTCTTCCGCCGGAGCGCGAGCGGTTTCGGGCAGCGGCGCGGCGGGTTCCCTCTCCGGCCCGGTTTCCGGGCGCGCCGCGAAAGCGGCATCCTCTTCCCGGATTTCCACGGGTCGGTCTGACGATTCATCGGTGCCCGGAACGGGTACGATTTCATGTATCTGCAACGGCACACACCCTTCCGGCATGGCGAGCGAACGCCGTTTGTTGCCGTCGTGAGCGGCCCGGACATCCTTGACCGGGCCGTCTTCCAGCGTGCCGTCATCGTAATCGGCGCGTGACAGGGCGATCCCGGAACGCCCGGCTCCGGCCTGACGGTCCGCCGGGATCGTATGGCGCCGTTGGCGCACGCGCGGTTCGGGGCGCGCGATACGGCGCGCGACGACGGCGCCGAGCAGCCCGCCAAGCCCGGTCATGGTCAGTGCGATCAGGATGCGCGCGGTGGCGCCCAACGGCGGCGCGGCGGCGGGGATCGCGCTGTCGATTCCGCTGGCGACGACAAGATCCTCGATGAGACCGGGGCGCACCGCGAGACTGCCGAGGCCGAACAGCGCGCCGAACCAGAGTGCGACGATCGCCGGGAAAAGCGGATGCCGGGTGATGGGAACCGATCCGCCGGTGTGCTTGCGTTGCGTGTCAGCCAAAGCCGGATACCCTCTAAAGAACAGTCAGTCAGCAACCTGTCGCGGCATCATGCGGCGCATTATGCAGCCTTGCCACGCAGCCCCGTGAAACCGCCATTTGCCAGCGTTTGGTAAACATCCCGATAACGATAGACGTTGCGGGCCCAGTCATGCCTTGTCTCGACATGCCGCCGCCCGGCCGCGCGCCAGGCGTCCCATTCGCCGTGTGCGCCGATCAGGCGGACAAGCGCGTCGGCGCAGGCTTCCGGCGAATCCGGGGCGAAAAGCACGCCGGTTTCCCCGTCCGTGACCAGTTCCCTGTGCCCGCCCACGTCCGATGCGGCGACCAGCTTGCCCTGCGCCATGGCCTCCAGCGGCTTCAGCGGCGTGACGAGATCGGTAAGGCGGCTCTTCTTGCGCGGATAGGCCATGATCGCGCAGAGCGAGTAATACCGGTCCACCTGATCGTGCGGCACGCGCCCGGCGAAATGGATGGCCCGCGCGGCATCGGAGGCCGCGGCTTGCTGGCGAAGCGCCCGCTCCATCGGTCCGCCGCCCACCAGCAGCAGCCGCGCATCGGGCACCCGCGCCACGATCATGGGCATGGCCGCGATCAGATCGCCGATGCCTTCATAGTCGTAGAAGCTGCCGATGAAGCCGATGACCGGGCCTTCTCCCAGCCCCAGCTCGCTGGCCAGCGCCGCGTCGCGGGGCAGCGGCGTGCCGAACATCTCAAGGTCCACGCCGTTGGGCATGACCATGATGCGCGCCGGGTCCGTGCCGCGCGCGATCAGGTCGGCGCGCAATCCCTCGCAGATCGTCACGACCGCGTCGACGGCGGCCACCACATGGCTCTCAAGGCCGCGTGTCAGGCGGTATTTGACGGAGCCTTCGCGTCCGGTGCCGTTGCCGACGGCGGCATCTTCCCAGAACGCGCGGATTTCATAGACGACTGGCAGGCCCAGCTTGCGCCCCGCGATAACGGCGGCCTGGCCGCACAGCGCGGGCGAGTGGGCGTGGAGCACGTCCGGCCGCCATGTCCGGCACAGGCCTTCGATGGCGGCGGCGAGGCGGGAGATTTCCCGCCATTCGCGCAGACCGGCAGGACCGGAGGCTTCGCCGCGCGTGCGGTGGAACACGAGGCCGTCGACTGTTTCGGCATCCGGCGTTTCCCCGTCCGGCTTCCCCGCCGTGTGGCGCAGGCCCGTGATGCCGCGCACGTCCAGCCCCATGGCCTGCTGCGCCTTGAGGATCGCGCGCGTGCGGAAGGTATAACCGCTGTGCAGCGGCAGCGAATGATCGAGAACATGAAGAATGCGCGTCATGATCCTTGCCTAGCCCGCAAGGCTTAACGCTGCGTCAACCGGCGTCTGATAGGCGCAAGCCATGGTGGATTACTTTGCCCTTGCGGTGTCGCACGGCCTCATGGCGCTGGCCGCCTGGCGCCTGATGCTGCGCCGGGAACTGGATAGCGAGCCGGGTCTGCCTGACTCGGGGCCTGGTGCGGGGATTGATTCCGGGCGCGAAAAGCAAGCGCCCGCGCGCCGGTCCGCCGATGCTTGATCTGGGACTTGCCGGATTCGTCGCGGGCCTGCTCGCGCTTGGCCTGCGCCGCCCGTTCCTGTGGGTGTTGGCCTACATCTATGTCGATATCGTCGCGCCGCAGAAGATATCGTGGTTTCTGCTCGCCTCCGTCCCGATTTCGCTCATCGTGTTCGTTCTGGCGTTCGGTGGGTGGCTCGCGCTGGACGACAAGCGCGATTCGCGGTTTTCGTTCAGGCAGGGCCTTATGGTGCTGCTGCTGTGCTATTGCGGCTATACGACGCTCGTGGCCGAATTTCCGGTGGAAGCGGCCACCAAATGGTCATGGGTGTGGAAGGCGCTGGTCTTTGCGATCTTCCTGCCCCTGACTTTGCGCACCCGCCTGCGGATCGAGGCGGCCGCTTTGTTCATGGTGCTGTCCCTGTCCGCCATCGTCATCGGGGGGGGCATCAAGACGCTGGCGGGCGGCGGCGGCTATGCGCAGCTCTCGCTGCTGGTGAACGACAACACCGGGCTTTACGAAGGCTCCATTCTTTCGACCGTGGCGATCGCCTCGGTTCCGATCGTGGTCTGGCTGGCGAAGCACGGCACGGTCTTCCCGCCCGACTGGCGCGTCAGGGTGTTCGCGGCGGCGCTGATCTTCGCCTGCCTGCTGATCCCCGTGGGCACGCAGGCGCGCACTGGGCTTCTGTGCATCGGCCTGCTGGCGATCCTCTCGCTGCGCATGGTCAAGCGGCGAATGCTCTATCTCGCGCTGATCGGCGCGTCTGTGGCCATGGCGATCCCGTTCCTGCCCGCCAGCTACACCGAGCGGATGAGCACGATCGAGAACCACAAGTCGGACCAGTCGGCCTCGACCCGGCTTGCGGTGTGGAGCTGGACGCTCGATTACGTCCGGGATCATCCGTTCGGCGGTGGCTTCGACAGCTATCTGGCCAATCGCATCCGGGTGACGACGCTCGACACCCAGTCATCGGGCAACACCACGGCGATCGAGGCGACTGTCGTCGAGGATCAGGCGCGCGCCTTTCATTCCAGCTATTTCGAGCTTCTGGGCGAACAGGGCTGGCCGGGGCTGGCCATCTGGCTCCTGCTCCAGTTCACCGGACTCTGGCAGATGGAGCGGGTGCGCCGCCGCTGGAAGGACCGCGACGGGCCGGATGAGCAATGGCAGGCCCCGCTCGCCAACGCTTTGCAGCAGGCGCAGATCATCTATCTCTTCGGCGGCGCGTTCGTGGGGATCGGCTATCAGCCGTTGATCCTGTGCATCATCGGGCTGCAATGCGCGCTTGCCAGCTATCTGAAGCGGGTCGAAAGCGAACGCCGCCGCCCCGTGCCGCGCTCCACGCGCGTCATGCCGCTGCCCGCGGCGTAGCACGCCCCGATTGGCGGGCGATTGATTGATTGATTGCGCCTTGCGCGGAACTGCCGCATCTATGATCGCCGGATGCAGCGATAGAGGATCGGCGCGCATGACATTGCAGGATCTGGCGGCCAGAGTGGGCGAAGTGATCGCTACGTCGGAATGGGTGGAACTGGGGCAGGACAAGATCGACCTCTTCGCCGAGGCGACGGGCGACCGCCAGTTCATCCATGTCGATCCCGAACAGGCGAAGCTTACGCCTTTCGGGCAGACCATCGCCCACGGGTTCCTCACGCTGTCGCTGCTGGCCGCCATGATCCAGGAGCATGGCCCGGATATCGACGTCCAGATGACGGTCAACTACGGGCTGAACAAAGTGCGCTTCCTGGCGCCCGTGAAGTCCGGCAAGCGCGTGCGCGGGCATTTCAAGCTGGTCGAGCTTGCGGAAAAGCGGCCCGGGCAGTGGCAGCAGACGCTGGAATGCACGCTTGAGATCGAGGGCGAGGACAAGCCCGCCCTGATCGCGGAGTGGATTCTCCAGCTTTTCGTATGACGCGGCGGCTGGCATAAGGCGCGCAGGCAGCAGGAGGCACGCATGTCCGCACATCCCGGCATCGTGGAAATCCTGGGGATCGCGGCCAGTCTCAGCCTGCTGTCGGGCTGGCGGCTCTACCTTTGCGTTTTCGCCACGGGGCTCGCCATGCGGTTCGGCGCCATCCCGCTGCCGGAGCATCTCGCCGCGCTTCAGGTTCTGGCCAGCCCATGGGTCATCGGCGTTTCCGCGCTTGCCGCCCTGGCCGAATTCCTCGCCGACAAGATCGCGTGGTTCGACACGCTGTGGGACACTGTCCACACGTTCGTGCGGCCGCTGGGCGGGGCTTTGCTGGCGCTGGCGATCGTCGATCCTTCCGATCCCGTGACTCAGGCCGTGGCCTTCATTCTGGGCGGCGGCGCGGCATTGGCGGCGCATGGCGGCAAGGCGGGGGCAAGGGCGGTCGTCAATGCCAGCCCCGAGCCTGTGAGCAACGCCGTGGTATCCACCGGCGAGGATATCATGACGGCGGGGCTTCTTTACCTTGCCTACCAGTTTCCGGTGATCGCGGCGGGCATCGCGTTGCTGCTGCTTGTCCTGACCGGGGCACTGCTCGTCGTGGCGCATCGCATCCTGTCGCGGTTGTGGAACCGCCGGCCGCGCCCGCCGCAGGCCTAGCCGCCGCGCCGCAATTGCAAGAAATTCCGACATTTACCTCATATTAACCTTTTTTCTTCATTGTTCGTATGGTTAATGGTCGGCAATATCCCTTGCGAAGGGGTTATCGTCACCGCTTCGGGGCTACAAACTGGGGAACTGCCATGCGGGTGCTTCTGATTGAGGACGAGCCGACAACGGCGCGCGCCATCGAATTGATGCTGACGGCGGAAGGGTTCAACGTCTATTCCACCGATCTGGGCGAAGAGGGCCTCGATCTCGGCAAGCTCTATGATTACGATATCATCCTGCTGGACCTGAACCTGCCGGACATGCACGGTTACGACGTGCTCAAGAAGCTGCGCGTTTCCAAGGTGCAGACGCCGGTCCTGATCCTGTCCGGCATTTCGGAAATGGATTCCAAGGTGCGCTCGTTCGGCTTTGGGGCCGACGATTACGTCACTAAGCCTTTCCATCGCGAAGAACTGATCGCTCGCATCCATGCGGTCGTGCGCCGGTCGAAGGGCCATTCGCAATCGATCATCCGCACCGGCAAGCTGACTGTCAACCTCGACGCCAAGACGGTCGAGGTCGATGGGGCGCGCGTCCATCTGACCGGCAAGGAATACGCGATGCTGGAGCTGCTTTCGCTCCGCAAGGGCACCACGCTCACCAAGGAAATGTTCCTCAACCATCTCTACGGCGGGATGGACGAACCGGAACTGAAGATCATCGACGTGTTCATCTGCAAGCTGCGCAAGAAGCTCAGCCACGCCTGCGGCGGCGCCAATTACATCGAAACGGTGTGGGGCCGCGGCTATGTGCTGCGCGACGCGGACGAGGCGGCCGAAGCGGCCTGATTTTTCCCGCAGCGGGGGCAAGGGACGGCTCGCCGGAAACGGCGGGCCATTTCCGTATGGCGGTGCGCCGGCCTCGCGCATTGCGCGGACGGCCGCGTGAACCTATCCCCGGGTCATGGCCTATTTCCATCTCTTCGTCGCGATCGCGGCCGAAGTCATCGGCACGACGTTCCTCAAGGCATCGGACGGCTTCACGAAGCCCTTGCCCAGCCTCGCCACGGCGGCGGGATATCTGGTGGCGTTCTATTTCCTGTCGCTCACGCTGCGCGACATTCCGACAGGCGTGGCCTATGCGATCTGGTCCGGCGTGGGCATCGTCCTCATCGCAGTCATCGCATGGCTCGTTCACGGGCAGGCGCTCGATGCTCCGGCCCTGATCGGCATGGCGCTCATCGTTGCGGGCGTGGCGGTGATGAACCTGTTTTCCAAATCGGCGGCGCATTGAGGCAGGGCGGTTGCCTCTGGCATTGACCCTCGCCTCCGGTGCTGCCATCCGCGCCCGGATTTCGGAAAAAGACTCCCATGACCGCGAACAAACCCGGTGATCCCACCACTCTCAACCGCCTTTATGGCCGCGCCAAAGGCAAGCCGCTGCGCGCGGGCCAGCAGGAGCTTGTCGACACGTTGCTGCCGCGCATCGCGGTGCCGGAAGAGGGGCCGGTAACGGCGCAGCGGCTGTTCGGACAGGACTGCCCGCTCCATTTCGAGATCGGTTTCGGCGGCGGAGAGCACATGGCCGCGCGGGCCGACATGCTGCCCGATCACGGGTTCATCGGCGCGGAGCCGTTCATCAACGGCGTGGCGCAGGCGCTCGTGCATGTCGGCGGCGATCATGGCGCGCGGCCGCCGCTGGGCAATGTGCGCATCCATCACGGCGATGCGCTGGATGTGCTGTCGCGCGTGCCGGACGGCGCGCTGTCGTTCCTTTACCTGCTTCATCCGGACCCCTGGCCCAAGGCGCGCCACGCCAAGCGGCGCATGATGAACGACGGGCCGGTCGATATGTTCGCGGCCAAGCTGAAGCCGGGCGGCGAGTTCCGCTTCGGCACCGACCATCCCGTCTATCTGCGCCATGCGCTGATGGTGATGCGCCGTCATGGCCGCCAGTTCGACTGGTTGTGCGAGAAACCGGCCGATTTCCAGCGGCGCCCCGGCGGCTGGCCGGAAACGCGCTATGAAGCCAAGGCGCGCAGGCAGGGCCATGAAGTCTGGTATTTCCGTTTCCGGTGCCGCTGATTTCGGGCACTGGTGGCCGGCGCGCATTCCGGCGCGGAAAACATGCGCTTTGACAGCGCAAAGCAATTTCCACTGGACGAGTAGAGATTAAACTCTACTGAATCGGTCGACTAATATCCACGGAGTCGTGCATGGAGTTCGGGAGTTTCGATCTTGCCTATCTGCTGCCGTTCATCGCGGTAGGCTTCGCCGCCCAGATCGTCGACGGTGCCGTGGGGATGGCGTTCGGCGTGATATCCAGCACGCTGCTGGTCGCCGTCATGGGCGTGCCGCCCGCCGTCGCGTCGCAGCGCATTCATCTGGTGGAGTGCTTCACGACCGCGACTTCCGGTATCAGCCACCTGCTCCACGGCAATATCGACAAGCGCCTGTTCTTCCGCCTGCTGCTGCCCGGCGTGGCAGGCGGCGTGCTGGGAGCCTATGTCCTGTCATCGGTCGATGCCGGCATGGTCAAGCCTTTCGTGCTGGTCTATCTCAGCGGCATCGGGCTTTACCTGCTGTGGCGCGGCATCATGTATCCGCCCAAGATTCGCGATGCGAAATACATCGCGCCGCTGGGCCTTGTCGGCGGGTTCCTCGATGCGGCGGGCGGCGGCGGCTGGGGGCCGGTCGTCACGTCGAACCTCATCATTCAGGGGGCTGACCC